>Ga0153916_10001426_pt1 | contig 17128 bp, 14 predicted proteins | sample Opewatmetagenome_FD_109642 | JGI IMG/M metagenome (GOLD analysis project Ga0153916, IMG submission 109642) | Freshwater wetland microbial communities from Ohio, USA - Open water 3 Core 3 Depth 4 metaG | ecosystem: Environmental > Aquatic > Freshwater > Wetlands | place: USA: Ohio, Lake Erie... | reverse complement strand
GGGGCCACACACTGCCTGATGGAAGTCTCGTCCCATTCCTTGGAACAGAAGCGGGTCTGGGGCGTCAGCTTCGACATTGCTGTCTTCACCAACCTGACGAGCGAGCACCTCGACTACCATCGGACGATGGAGAGCTACTTTGAGGCGAAGCGGAAGCTTTTTTACCTCAACCACAAGCGGAGCGCCGCCGTCGTCAACATGGACGACCCCTGGGGTCAGAGACTCATTGCCGAGCTTCCCATGAAGACCATCACCTTCGGCTTCGAGCCCGCAGCCATCGTCCGGGCGGTCAAGTCCAACCTAACCGATGAAGGGATGGAGGTGTACGTCGCCCATCCGGGCAACGTCCTGCACATCCAGTCCCGGCTGGTGGGAAAGCACAACGTCTACAACATTCTCGCGGCGGCGGCGGCCGCCCTCGCCCTCAACGTCTCTCCGCAGGATATCGTCCGGGGCATGGCCGCCCTCAAGGGCGTCCCGGGACGGTTCGAAAAGGTCGAGAATAGCCGGGGGATCCACATCGTGGTCGACTACGCCCACACGGATGCGGCCCTGGAACATCTCCTGGCCACCGCCCGGGAATTCAAGCCGCGCCGGGTCGTCCTTGTGTTCGGAGCCGGAGGCAACCGGGACAAGGGCAAGCGGGAGCGCATGGGACGCGTGGCCGCCCGGTTGGCCGACTGGACGGTCATCACCTCCGACAACCCCCGCAACGAAGAGCCCCTCGAGATCATCGCGGCCATCGAAAAGGGCTTCGAGAAAGAGGCCTCCAGGACGTATGAAGTCGTCCCGGACCGGAAAGAGGCGATCACCAGGGCCCTGGCCATGGCCAGTAAGGGCGACTACGTGCTCGTGGCCGGAAAAGGACACGAGGACTATCAGATTTTTAAGGACCGAACGATTCACTTCAGCGACATCGAAGTCATCAAGGAAGTCCTCGGCCGGCTGGAGGCCGCCTGACCATGGCCACGCTGCGGCTCGACGACATTGCCCGGAGAACGGGAGGCAGAATCCTGCAGGGGTTACCCGCCCAGGTCTTCGGGACCTACGGAATCGATTCCCGGCTGACGGTCCCGGGTGAGCTCTTCTTCGCCGTCATCGGCCGAAGGGACGGACACGACTTCGTGCCCGCGGCGGCCAGCCGGGGCGCGTCCGGCGCGGTCATCTCCAGGCCGGTGCCCCTCTCCGACCCCGCTTTCGGGCTCGTTCAGGTCAGCGACACCGTCGCCGCCCTCCAAGCCCTGGCGCGCTCGGTCCTCGAAGATCATCCCGTCAAAGTCGTCGGCATCACCGGGAGCATCGGCAAGACAACGACCAAGGAGTTCACGGCCGAGCTCCTTTCGTCGCGCCTGGACGTCCTGAAATCCCAGGGCAATTTCAATAATCAGCTCGGCCTGGCCCTGTCCCTCCTCCGGCTCGAAGGGCGGCACGAGGCGGCCGTCCTCGAGATGGGGATGAGCACCGCCGGTGAGCTCAGGGCGCTCGCCGCGATCGCGCCGCCGGATATCGCGGTCATTATCAACATTCATCCTGTTCACCTCCAGTTTTTCAAGGGCATGGAGGAAATCGCCCTGGCCAAGAAAGAGATCTTGGACGGGGCCAGGGAAGGAGCCACCGCGGTCCTCAACGGGGATTCCCCCCTGGTCATGAAGATCGCCGCCGGCTGGCGGGGGCCGAGGCTGACCTTCGGCTTCGGTGCGGCCTGCCAAGTCCGGGCGGAGGACGTCCGGAGCAGGGGCTTCGAAGGTCTGGAGCTGGGTTTCGTTTACGGAAAAGAAAAAAGCCGGATCGGCTTTCCATTCATCAACGAGGCCTATGTCTTGGACCTGCTGGCCGCGGCGGCCGTGTGCCTGGCCCTCGGCCTGTCTCTTGAAGAGATCAGGCCCAAGATCGCCGGCCTCAGGCCGTTCTCCATGCGTGGCGTCCTGGTCAAGCTCGGGGGCGGGATCCGGCTCTACGACGATTCCTACAATTCGAACCCCCGGGCTCTCGAGGCGGCGCTGAAGAGCCTGGGCGCGCTCCGGGCGGTCAGAAAAGTCGCTGTCCTCGCCGACATGCTCGAGCTCGGGGAGGATGAACGGGAATTTCACCGCCAGGCGGGCGCGGCCGTCGTCCGCTGGGGCTGGGACGTCCTCGTCGCCGTCGGGCCTTTGGCCGCCCACATCGCGGAAGAGGCGGCGACGTCCGGAATGCCGGAAAAGAACATCGTCACCTTCCCCGACTCGCCGGCCGCGGCCGGACGGATCAACGGGATCGTCCGCAGAGGCGACCTCGTCCTTGTCAAGGGCTCCCGGGGCATGCGCACGGACCTCGTCGTGGAAAAGCTGAAGGCGCGGGGAAAGGAGTAGGCCGTGCTGTATTGGATTCTCGTTCCTCTTCAGAGCCACGTCTCTTTCTTCAGGGTCTTCCGCTTCATCACGGTTCGGACGGCCCTGGCCGGCGCCACGGCGCTCGTCCTTAGCCTTCTCCTCGGCCCCTGGCTGATCAGGACGTTGAACAAGTACCAGGTCGGACAGGAGATCAGGAGCGATGGGCCCCGGTCGCATTACACGAAAAAGGGGACGCCCTCCATGGGAGGCATCCTCATCATCGGGACGACCCTGGCGAGCACGCTCCTTTGGGGAAACCTGGCGGACGTCTACGTCTGCATCGCCATGGCCGCCATGCTTTTTTTCGGGCTCATCGGCTTCCTTGACGACTACCTCAAGGTCCGCGAAAAGCGGTCCTTGGGGCTTCACGTCTTTACCAAGCTCGGCCTCCAAGTCCTCCTGGCATGCCTCCTGGCCGGTGTCCTCGTCTATCTCGGGATCCACAACTTCGGCCCCCTCAAGAAATTCGACCTGCGGCTCTTCCCGCCTTTTTTCAAGCTCTGGACCCCTTACCTCGGCTGGCTCTACCTGCCCTGGATCGTGTTCATCCTGGTCGGCTCTTCAAACGCGGTCAACCTGGCCGACGGGCTGGACGGGCTGGCCATCGGTTTGACCCTGATCACGGCCACGGCCCTCACGGCCCTGACCTACGTGTCGGGCCACGCCCTCTGGTCCCAGTACCTGGATCTGGCCCACGTCCGCCTGGCCGCCGAGCTGACCGTCTTCGGCGGCGCCCTGACCGGCGCCTGTCTCGGCTTCCTCTGGTGGAACGCCCACCCGGCCCAGGTCTTCATGGGCGACGTCGGCGCGCTGTCGCTCGGCGGGACCCTGGGCATGATCGCCATCCTCATCAAGCAGGAGCTGCTGCTCTTCGCCCTGGCCGGCGTTTTCATCCTGGAGGCGGCCTCCGTCCTTCTCCAGGTTTTCTATTTCAAGATTTCCGGAGGAAAGCGCATCTTCAAGATGGCCCCCCTCCATCATCACTTCGAGCTCTCGGGCTGGCAGGAAGAGAAGATCGTCATCCGCTTCTGGATCGCCGGAATCATCTTCGCCCTGTTCAGCCTGTCAACCCTGAAACTGAGATGAACATGGAACTGCGGGAGAAGAAGGTTCTCATCGTCGGCTTCGAGAGGACGGGCGAGGCCCTCTGCCGTTTCCTTCCCGGCCGCGGGGCCCGGGTCGTCGTCACAGAGAAAAAAACCGAGGCGGAGCTCGCCTCGAGAATCGGGCCGTGGAAAGGAAAGGGGATCGTCTTCGAGACGGGAGGCCACAAGCTGGAGACCTTCCTCGATGCCGACCTCATCATCCCCAGCCCGGGAGTGCCTCCCCTGCCGGAGATCAAGGCGGCGCGCGAGAAAGGGATTCCCGTCCTTTCCGAAATCGAACTCGCTGGCCGGTTCCTCAAGGGAAAAATCGTGGCCGTCACCGGAACCAACGGGAAATCCACGACCGTAACCCTGGCCCACAAGATCTTGAAGGAGGCCGGGCTCAAGGCCCGCCTGGTCGGAAACATCGGGACCCCCCTCATCTCCTTCGTGGACAAGAGCAGGGACGACCAAATCTTCGTCACGGAGATCTCGAGCTTCCAGCTCGAATACACGGAGCTCTTCAAGGCCGCTGTCACCGCCTTCCTCAACATCTCCCGGAACCACCTGGACTGGCACAAGACCTTCGAGGCTTACTTCGACGCCAAGAAGAGGCTCTTCCTTCGGGCGCCGGAGGGAACCGCGGTCATCCTCAACCGCGACGACCCGCTTGTCTGGGGCTTGGCCCGGGAGACACAGGCGACCGTCTACGCCTTCAGCCGGAAAAGGAAGCCGGCCAGGGGCGCGGCTCTCGAGGACGGCTGGATCGTCCTTCGTAACGGGAAAGCCGAGAAGCTCATCCGAACCTCCCGGATCCCGATCCGGGGAACCCACAACCAGGAGAATGTGATGGCGGCGGCCCTCATCGCGCACTTCTTCGGGGTGCCGGCAGCCAGGATCAGGCGCTCCGTCCTGACATTCCGAGGACTGGAACACCGCCTGGAGGAAGTGCTCACCTTCCGAGGGGTCCGTTTCGTGAACGACTCGAAGGCGACGACCGTAGACGCCACGCTCAAGGCGCTGGCGAGCTTCGACCGCAGGATCGTCCTCATCATGGGCGGCCGGGACAAGGGCAGCGATTTCACCCTCCTCCGCCGGGCCGTCAGGAACAAGGTCAGGTCCGTCATCCTCGTGGGCGAAGCCGCCGGAAAAATTGAGGCCGCGCTCGCAGGGACGGTCCCGATGGAGCACGCGGCCACCTACAGGGACGTCGTGCGCCAGGCCTTCGACGAGGCCTCGCCCGGCGACATCGTCCTGCTCGCCCCGTCCTGCACGAGCTGGGACATGTTCAAGAATTTCGAAGAGCGGGGCCGGACCTTCAAGCGTGAGGTCCGGAAGCTGGCCGGCCAGTCCGGCGGACGGAGGCTGTAGGAAGATGCGCGCGTACCGGCGGATCAACTTCGATATCCCGCTTTTCCTTGCCACTCTGCTCCTCGTGACGATCGGGATCGTCATCGTCTTCTCGTCTTCGGGATACGTGGCGGAAGAGACGCATCACCAAATGACGTACTATCTCGTCCAGCAAATCGCGGGGGCCGCAGCCGGCTTGGCCCTGGTCATCATCCTTCTTTCGGTCCGGAAAGCTTTTTACCTCAACCCCGTTTTCATCTACGGGCTCATGGCCGTCTCCGCCTTCCTCCTGATGCTCTGCTTGGCTATGCCGACGATCGCCCGAACGAACCGCTGGGTCGTGCTCCTCGGCTTTCGCTTCCAGCCCTCGGAACTGGCCAAGCTCAGCCTGATCCTTTTCTTTGCCTGGTATTGCGAAACCAGGAAGGACCGGCTGAACGAATGGAAAACGCTGGCCCTTCCCCTGAGTGTCCTCGTTGTCACGGTCTTCTTGGTCCTGATGGAGCCGGACTTCGGCACGGCCATCCTCCTCGCGATGATGGCCTGCCTGATGCTCTATATCGGCGGAGTCAAGCTCAAGAATTTCCTCGTCTTGGGCGCGGCCTTCGTCGTCCTGTTCTCTCTCTTCCTCTTTTCCGCTTCCTACCGCGTTGACCGCATCCAGGGTTTCTTCTCCCAGTCCAAGGATCCCCTCGGCAGCTACTACCAGGTGGACCAATCGAAGATCGCCGTGGGCTCCGGAGGCCTCGTCGGCGTCGGGCTCGGGCAGAGCACCCAGAAGCTCTATTTCCTCCCTTCTGCCCACACCGACTTCATCTACGCCATCCTCGGCGAGGAGACCGGGCTCGTCGGAGCCGTGATCACCCTCGCTCTCTATCTTCTCTTCCTCTGGAGGGGTGTCAGGATCGCTCTGGCGGCGCCCGACCCGGCCCACAAAATGGTCGCCGCGGGCATCACCTTCACCATCGTCGCCCAGGCCCTCATGAACATTACCGTCGTCCTCGGGCTCGGGCCGACCAAGGGGATTCCCTTGCCCCTCATCTCCTACGGCCGGTCCTCCCTTCTCTGCAGCCTGGCCGCCGTCGGCCTCCTCCTTCACATCAGCCGGAAAAAAGTCGGAAACGGAGCCAAGGTGCGGATGTGAAAGAGAGGAGGATCATCATCAGCGGCGGCGGCACGGGGGGGCATCTCTACCCCGCCCTCGTCGTCGGCCGGAAGCTCCGTGAGATGGACGAGGCGGTTGAACTCACGTACGTCGGGAGCCACCGGGACGTGGAAAAGCGGATCATGGACGAGCACGGCGTCCAGTTCATCCCCATGCGGATCGAGGGATTGAAGGGCCGCGGCTTCAAGAGCTTGAAATCGCTGGCCGTCCTTCCCCTCTCCTTCGTCCAGTCGTTCTCCATCCTGCGCCGGGTCAAGCCCGGCCTGGTCATCGGAGTCGGAGGCTTCAGCTCGGGCCCGATCGTCCTCTTGGCCGCCTGGCTCAGGATTCCCACCCTCATCCTGGAGCAGAATGCCCGGCCGGGTTTCACCAACCGGCTGCTCGCCCGCTGGGTTCGCAGGGCGGTCGTCGCCTTCGAAAGCTCCCTCCCCTATTTCAGGGGCAAGGGGGTCTGCCTCGGCAACCCTGTCCGCGAGGAATTTTACGGCCTGCCGGCGAAGACGAGGAACGGGTCCCTCTCGGTCCTGGTCTTCGGCGGGAGTCAAGGCTCACGTTTCCTCAACGAAAGAATCACGGCGGCCCTGCCCCTGCTCGTCCCTCTCAGAGACAGGTTCCGGATTGCCCATCAAACAGGAGTCCGGGACCTGGACTGGGTTGCCTCGAGATACCGGGCCAGCGGCTTCGACGCGGGCGCCGTGGCCCCTTATATCCCGGACATGGCCGGAGCCTTCGGCCGGGCCGACCTCGTCGTCAGCCGGTCCGGGGCGACGACCCTGGCCGAACTCATCGCGGCCAGGAAGGCGGCCATCCTGGTTCCCTTCGCCGGGGCGTCGGAGGATCATCAAACCCTGAATGCCCGCGAACTCGAGAATGCCGGCGGGGCCGAGGTCATCCCCGAGCCCCGTCTCACTCCCGAAGTTTTGGCCGGCCGCTTCTATCATTTCCTGAACCGCCCGGCCGATCTCGACGCCATGGAAACGAACCTCCTTGCCCTCAGGATCGAAAACCCGTCCGCCAGGATCGCCGGCCTCTGCCTCTCCCTCATGGCAGGGCAGACTCAGGAGCAGCCCGCATGACGAAAAAAGTCTACCGCAAGCTCAACCACATCCACATGGTCGGGATCGGGGGAACGGGCATGAACGGGATCGCGGAGGTCCTCATCAACCTCGGCTACAAGGTCTCGGGCTCCGACCTCCAGGAAAACGAGGCCACCCAGAGACTGGCCCGGCTCGGCGCCGCCGTTTCCATCGGCCACATGGCCGAGAACGTCAAGGCCGCCGACGTCGTGGTCATCTCCTCGGCGGTCCACGAAGACAACGTCGAGGTCCAGAGCGCCAGGGCCCGCCTCATCCCGGTCATCCCCCGGGCAGAGATGCTGGCTGAGCTGATGCGCATGAAATACGGGGTCACCGTTGCCGGGTCACACGGCAAGACCACGACGACGTCCATGACGGCCGTTGTCCTCGAAGCCGGCGGCTACGACCCGACGATCATCGTCGGCGGCCGCCTGAACACCATCGGCGCCAACGCCAAGCTCGGCGCGGGCGACTTCATCGTGGCCGAGGCGGACGAGAGCGACCGGTCCTTCCTTTACCTCTCCCCCTTCATCGCCGTCCTGACGAACATCGACGAGGAGCACCTGGACCAGTATCAGAGCCTCGACGATATCAAGAGGACGTTCGTCAATTTCGCCAACAAGGTCCCCTTCTACTGTCCGGTCATCCTCTGCCTCGACGACCCGAACCTTCAGAGCATCATCCCCGAGATCGAGCGGAAGATCATCACCTACGGATTCTCAGGGGAGCCCGACATCTCCGCGCGGGACTTTGGCTTCGACGGCTTCCGGAGTTCCTCCGTGCTCTATCACAAGGGAAAAAAGCTGGGGACCCTGAACCTCCAGGTCCCGGGCCTGCACAACATCTCGAACGCCATGGCCGCGGCGGCCGTCGGGCTCGACCTGGGGATCGCGTCGGCAACCATCCTCCAGGCCCTGGGGAGCTACACGGGGACGGGCCGCCGATTCGAGCTCAGGAAGACGGTCGACGACATGATGATCATCGAGGACTACGCCCATCACCCGACCGAGATCAAGGCGACCCTGGAAGCCGCCCGGCGAGGCTGGACGCGCCGGGTAGTGGCCGTCTTCCAGCCGCACCGCTACACCCGCCTCTCCAAGCTCATGACTCAGTTCGCGACGTCCTTCGACCAGGCGGACGTGCTCGTTGTGACCGAGATCTATCCTGCGGGAGAGGACCCGATCGCCGGCGTTTCCGGGCGGGCCCTGTTCGACGAGATCAGACGGCTCGGTCATAAGAACGTCCGCTTCGAGGCCGATATCAGGCAGGTCCCAGCTCTTCTTGAGAAGATCGCGGCCCCGAATGACATGTTGATCATCCTTGGCGCCGGAAACGTCAACCGGATCATTCCGGACGTCATTGCCAGGCTGGAGGCCCGGAGCTGACATGGCGACGATGATTCATCCAGGAGCCGGGGGGAAGAGGCTCTCCCTCTCCGGCCGGCCGCTTGTCTTCCAGCGGGGCCACCGGTCTCCGTCCCTGCAGAAGAGCCGAAAAAGACTGACTCTCCGTCTCAAGCATGTCCTGGCCCTTTTCGCGGTTCTGGTCGGCTTCTTCTTCGCCCTCGGCAGGGTCTATCTTTTCTTGGTCTCATGGGACAAGCTGACGATCCGGACCTACGAGCTCCACGGCGGCCGGGACGAGGTGCGCGGGACCGTCGACCGTATTCTCAGGTCCGGACCGCTCGGCAACATCCTCGTCTTCGACCTCCAACTCCTCCAGAACAAGCTCAAGGCCTGTCCCTGGGTTAAGGACGCCCGCGTCCAGAAGGTTTTCCCGGCCTCTCTGAGAATCGAGATCGCGGAGCGGGTCCCCTTTGCCCTTTTCGAAAAGGGGGGCCTCGCCCTGGTGGCCGAGGACGGGACCGTGCTCGAGCCGTCCGTCCAGGCGGACTCGTGGCCCCTGCCCGTCGTAAGGGACGAAGGCTCGTTCCTCGTCCGCCTGCGGGCAAAGTGGGAGTCCGCCAGGGCCTGCCTCAAGGACCTTTCCGGCGAAGAACGGGCCCGGCTGGCCTCCCTCGAATGCTCGGACGACGGCCGGATCACGCTCCAGTTCAGGGAAGACCCGCTGCGTCTCATCGTGGATGGGACGGCCGTCCGGGAAAAGCTGGACTTTTTCGCGGCCCACAGGGAAGCGTGGGAAGGCCTGTTCGGGGCCCTCGACTACGTCGACCTTCGCTTCGAGGGCCGGGCTATCGTCCGGCCCATGGAGCCGCCGGCGGAGAACCCGTCCGCCAAGTCTCAAAAGGAGGCCGAATAATGGCCAAGAGCGCGTACATTACCGGTTTCGACATCGGGACGAGAAAGGTCGTCGCCATCATCGGAGAGATCACCGAGGAGCGCAAGATCGAGATCATCGGGATCGGCACGGCTGACTCCCGCGGCCTCCGAAAGGGCGTGGTGGTGGACCTCGAGGCGACGACGTCCGCCATCAAGAAAGCCCAGGAAGAGGCCGAGCTCATGTCCGGGGTCGAGATCGGCTCAGCCTTCTTCGGCATCTCCGGCGCCCACATCAAGAGTTTCAATAGCCGCGGCGTCGTCGCGGCCTCAGGCAAGAACCGGGAGATCACCCGGGAGGACGTCCGGCGGGTCGTCGACCAGTCCAAGGCCATCCCCATCCCGCCCGACCGCGAGATCATCCACATCATCCCCCAGGAGTTCATCGTCGATGACCAAGACGGCATCAAAGACCCCGCGGGCATGAGCGGGATCAAGCTCGAGGTCAACGTCCACATCATCACGGCCGCGCTGACGTCCATCCAGAACCTCAAGAGCTGCATCGAGCGGGCCGGGATCGGGATCGAGGAGATCGTCCTCAACCAGATCGCGACCTCCCATGCCATCCTCACGCCCGATGAGAGGGAGCTCGGCGTCGGCCAGATCGACATCGGCGCCGGGACGACCGAGGTCGCCATCTTCGAGCGGGGCAGCCTCTGGTACACTTCGACCATCCCCATCGGCGGGGACAATTTTACAAACGATATCGCCGTCGGCCTCCGGACACCCATTCCCGAGGCCGAGAAGATCAAGAAGAAATACGGCTGCGTCGCCGGCCCCCTGGTCGAGGAGCAGGAAACAATCGAGGTCCCCTCGGTCGGCAAGGGTCGGAAGCCGCGGGTCCTATCCCGCCAGCTCCTGGCCGACATCATCCAGCCCCGGGCCGAGGAGATCTTCCGGCTCGTGGACTCCGATATCAAGAGGATGGGCTATGACAAGTCCCTGAACTCCGGGATCGTTTTGACGGGCGGGACGGCCCTCCTCGAAGGCCTGGAGGAGGTCGCCGAGGAGATCTTCGACCTCCCGGTGCGTCGGGGCGACCCGAGCGGCGTTGGCGGCCTGGTCGACCGGGTCTCGACTCCGGATTTCGCGACGGCGGTCGGTCTCACCCTTTACGGTTTTCACATCTGGCAGGAAAAAGGCCTGTCCCGGGACAGAAAAAAGAATGCCTGGACCCGGTTCAAAGACTGGTTCAAGGAAGGATAAGGAGGTTTCCATGAATGACGACGGCGGCAGACTGAAATTTCACCTGGTCGAGGAGCTCATCGGGGCCAAGATCAAGGTCGTCGGCCTGGGAGGTGGCGGAGGGAACGCCGTGAACAGGATGATCGATTACGGCGTCCAGGGCGTTGAGTTCATCGCCGTCAACACGGACCTCCAGGCCCTCAACACCAACCGCTCCCGGACGAAGATCCAGATCGGCAACCAGCTGACCAAGGGTCTCGGCTCGGGCGGCCGGCCGGAAGTCGGCAAGCAGGCGGCCATGGAGGACACGGAGCGGCTGATCGAGATCCTCCAGGGCGCGGACATGGTCTTCCTGACGGCCGGCCTGGGCGGCGGCACGGGAACGGGCTCGACGCCTATCATCGCCAACCTGGCCGCCGAAATGGATATCCTGGTGATCGCCATCGTCACCCTGCCCTTCGGGTTCGAAGGCCGGGTGCGGGCCAAGCAGGCGGAGGACGGGCTCCGGGAACTCAAGTCGGCCGTGGACACGGTCATCGCCATCCCGAACGAGCGGCTCCTGCAGACCGTCAACCTCAACACGTCCATCCAGGATGCGTTCCGCATGGCCGACGACATCCTGCGGCAGGCGGCCCAGGGCATTTCCGACCTCATTACCAAACCCGGCCTGATCAACCTGGATTTCGCCGATGTCAAGTCCGTCATGAAGGGCATGGGTGTCGCCTTTATGGGTACGGGGCTCGCCTCGGGCGAGAACCGGGCCGTCGAAGCCGCCCAGAAGGCCATCTCCAGCCCGCTCCTCGTCGATACGTCCATCGAGGGCGCGCACGGCGTCCTGATCAACATCACGGGCGGCAGGGGCATGACGCTGCACGAAGTTTCCAAGGCGTCGCAGCTCATCCACAGCATGGCGGACCCGGAGGCCAATATCATTTTCGGAACGGTCATCGACGACAGCATGAAGGATACCGTCAAGGTCACTGTCATCGCGACGGGCTTCGAGGAAAGCCCGGAGAAGTTTGCCGAGCCGGCCGAACTACCGGCCCGAACGCTGGCCCGCGACAAGACCCCCCCTCCATTCCCCGTGCGGCGCGACACGCCGACTTACCTGTTCGACACGAAAGGCAGCGGGCCGGCCTGGGAGCCCGGCTTCAGCGACAAGCAGTGGGAGTCCTACGAGACGCCGTCCTTCATCCGCAGGACTAAGCACTCGTCGATGAGAAAAACGCCCCATGAAATCGGCTGATTGCGTCGTCGCCGGCTGCCGCCAGCTCCTGACCTGCGGAGGGGCCGTTCCCAAGCGGAGGGAGGCCCTCCATGACCCCGGCCTGATCGAAGGCGGCTGGGTCGCGTCGGAGGAGGGCCGGATCGTTTTCGTCGGGAAGGAGAGTGAATTCCGGGCGAACGTCCGAGCGGCCGACGACGCCCAGTGGATCGATGCCTCCGGTATGGTGGCCATGCCGGGCTTCGTCGACTCCCATACTCACCTCCCCTTCGCCGGGAACCGGGAGCGGGAGTTCGATCTCAGGCTCCAGGGTTGGACTTACGAGGAGCTGGCGGCGAAGGGCATGGGCATCCAGACGACGGTCCGGGCCACCCGGGCTGCCTCCCGGGAGGAGCTCCGGGCCCTCTGCCTAAGGCGCCTTGATGAAATGCTCATCACCGGGACGACGACTGTCGAGGCCAAGAGCGGCTACGGCTTGAACGTCGACGACGAGCTTAAGCAGCTCGAGGTTTTAAGAGATCTCGGCCCACTCCATCCCGTGGACATCATCCCCACCTTTATGGGCGCCCACGAGATTCCGCCGGAATTCAGCTACCGCCGGGAAGAGTACATCAACCTCCTTATCCAAACCCTCATTCCTGAAGTGCGACGCCGGAATCTGGCGGAATTCTTCGACGTCTTCTGCGAGCAGGGAGTCTTCTCACTGGACGAGACGGCGGCCCTCATCCGGGCGGCCAAGGAAGCTGGCTTCAAGGTCAAAGTCCATGCCGACGAATTCGTCACCCTCGGTGGGGCCGAGCTGGCGGCCAGCCTCGGGGCGGTTTCAGCCGAGCACCTCATCAATATTTCGGAGGAGGGAATCAAAAAACTGGCGGCAGGCAGGACTGCCGCCATCCTCCTGCCCGGCGTCTCCCTTTTCCTGATGTTGGACAAGCGGGCGCCGGCGCGGCGGCTTATCGACGCCGGGGCCGTGGTCGCTCTGGCCACGGATTTCAATCCCGGAAGCTCCCACCTGAGCTCGATGCTTCTCGTCCTGCAGCTTGGGGTTTTTACTCTGCGGATGAGCGTGGAGGAGGCGATCGGCGCCTGCACGGCCAATGCCGCCTACGCGATCGACCGTCAGGACGAAGTGGGTTCGCTCGAGCCTGGAAAAAAGATGGATCTCCTGCTCCTGGACGCCGACGATTACATCTCTTTGGCGTACCGACTCGGAGGGAATCCCATCCGCCTGGTCCTCAAGAACGGAAAAGCCGTCGTCAAAAACGGCCGGAGGGTGGACGCGGCCCGATGAATGGCCGGACGAGACCGGGGTTCTACGTTCTCAACCTCATCCGCATTCGGAATTACGGGAATTTCGTGCGGATCGGGGAGATGACCCAATTTCTTTTGAAAGTGGGATCGCATCGCCGATACGGCTCCCGGCGGCCAGGGGCGCCGGGTCAATCCCCTTCTGGCTTCAAGTCGAGACGGTAAAGCCCGGTCGCTTCGTCCTTCCTGCGTCCGATATCGTCGAAGAAGCGCGTCAGGATGATCTCGCAAGCTGCGGACACAACGGCTTCTCTGAGATGCCCCCCACGGACGCCGAAAGTTTTATCCCCCAGAGCGATGTGGCAGTGAAGGTGCGGCTTGCCTTCGAGGACCGAGACGTTGCCGTGAAGGGAGACGATTTCGCACGGCTCCTGGATGCGGACGGTCCGGTAGTCCTTCAAATCCTTATCGAACCAGCCGAGCTCCGCCTCGCCGACAGTACCCAGCCCGTTGAGAACTCCCGCCCCGATTTTGTCCTGTTCGCACAGGGACTTGAGCGACTCGATGATCTTTTCCCCGGCGTCCAGGCGGATGATGTACGTCGGGCCGAAGACAAAGTACTTCATGGCTGCCGCCCGGCCATTCAGGGCGTGGGCTGAGCGGATTTTTTGAGCTTTCCCTTCCAGTAAAGATAGGCCGGGATCCCGAGGCAGATGATCAGAAGTCCGAACATGGCGTTCTTGAAGGAGCCGAGTAGCGCCCCCACGGCGACGTAGACTGCAGCCAGGACGAAGATCATCGGCGTCACCGGGTAGCCCCAGGTTTTATAAGGCCTGTCGAGTCCCGGCCGCTTCTTGCGCAGGACGATGACCGCGGCGACCGTCAGGCCGAAGAAGATCCACTCGCCGAAGATGACGTAGGTGAAGAGCTGCTTGAAGGTCCCGGTCAGAGTGAGGAAAATGCTCCAGACGGTGATGGCGATGATCGAGACATGGGGGGTCAGGAATTTCGGGTGGCACTCGGCGATTTTCTTGAAGAACATGCCATCGCGGGCCATGGCGAAGTAAACCCGCGGCGACGTGAGCATGTTCTGGTTGGCTGCGCCGAGGATGGAGAAGAGGATGAGGAAGGCGATGAGGGAGGCCCCGAACGGCCCGGTGACGATCTCCATGGCATCGAGCGCGACCCGCCCTTCGGACGAGGCGATCTTGCCGACCGGGAGGACGTAGAGGTAGGCGAGGTTGGCCAAGACATAGAGGACGATGACCGCGATCGTTCCGATGAGGATGCCGAGGGGCAGGTTACGGCGGGGGTTCTTGACCTCGCCCGCGCTGTAAGTCGCTGCTTCCCAGCCCTTGTACGCCCAGAGGGAAGCCACCAGGCCAACGCCGAACGCCCCCAGGAGGGGAAAGCTGAAGGGGCCGGGGCCGGGTTCCACGAAATTCGCGGGATGGCCGTGGCCTTTGGTGAAGAAGAAGACCGCTACGACGACGATGCCGATGGCGCCCGTCTTGATGTAGGTCAGGAGGTTCTGGAGCCGGGAGCCCCAGCGCACGCCGATGTAATTCACGGCGCCAAGGAAAGCGACGAAGCCCGCGGCGATGAGCTGCTTCGTGAGCTTCGTCATGTCGAGGAAGCGGGGCAATATGTTATCGGAGAAAGCGACGGCCAGGGTGGCGATGGACCCCGAGTCGATGACGAGGAAGAGGGTCCAGCCGAAGAGAAAGGACAGCAGCGGGCCATAGGCCTCCCGGAGGTAGATGTAAATGCCGCCGGCCTCGGGCATGGCCGCGCCGAGTTCGGCGAAGGCCACGGCGCCGAAGAAGCTGAAAAGTCCGCCGACGACCCAGACCGCGAGCATGAGAAGTGGTGAGGGAACGGCCGAGGCGATCTCCGAGGGCGAGAGGAAAATCCCCGAGCCGATGACGCCGCCGATGACAATCATGATGACGTCCCAGAGGCTGAGGACGCGCGGCAAGGCGATCTTGGTCTTGTCGACCGGAGGACAGCTTTTAACATCCTGTTCCATGGCTTCCACGTCTCCTTTTACGATGTGAAATTCGGATTCAGAGCCTGCTCGGTGTCCCGAATACCGGCTTCAGTTTTTGAGCACGCTCGCGGAGCTCGCCGAGCTCGCGCTCGGTGAGGGGGCTTGCTTCTTTCCCCAGACGAAGGGCCGACCGGAAGATGGCCGGATCCCCGGGCGGGACGGCAGCCGTGACCGGCTGGGAGAGGGTGAAACGAAGGGCCAGACTCTGCTCGGCCAGGTCGAATATCGGCCGATACCAGCACTTCGGGCATCCGGCCCGTGCCTCCCCTTCCTGCCAGGGCGTCTGCGCCAGGGCCTTGATGGCCAGGATGCCCAGGCCTTTCGACCTAGCCTTGTTGATGACGGCCGGCCCGAAGCCGCCGCCGAGGAACGACACATAGTTCACGGGAAAGAGGATCGTATCGAAGGGAAACTTGTCGAGCGCCAAAAGAGCGGCTTCCGTCGAATGGGCCGAAAAACCGACGAAGCGGATCCTGCCGTCTTTTTTTGCCTTGAGAAAGGCTTCCGCGGCGCCGCCCGGGCCGAAGATCTTTTCGACCTCCTCGGTTTTGGTCAGGGCGTGAAACTGGTAGAGGTCGAGATGATCCGTCTGGAGCTTTTCGAGCGAACGGGAGAGCTCGAGAGAAGCATCCTGGCCGTCCCGGGCCAGAGTCTTGCAGGCGAGAAATACCTTTTTACGGAACGGCTTGAGAGCCGGCCCGAGGAGGTCCTCGGCGTTCCCGTAGCTTGGGGCGACATCGAAATAGTTGACGCCGTTTTCGAAGGCCTCCCGGACCAGGCGGCTCGCGACTTCCGGCGTTTCATTGGCCAAGGCCATCCCGCCCAGCCCGATGACCGACAGGGTCTCCCCCGTCCTGCCGAGAGGACGGCGGGGAAGCGCATCGCCGGCGTCGATCGCGGGCCGTCCGGGCCTCGCCTCGGCGAGACGGCCGGCGCCGAGGACACCGGCAAGGCTCATTTCAAGGAAACGGCGTCTCCGCATGGCCCCTGATTTTACCAGGGCCTGGGACAAAGGGCAACTCTTTTAACGATTGGGGAACTGTCTAACCTCATTTTGGATACCCGATGGGATGGTTCAAGAACGGGCACTGGGTATCCTTGAGTTTCAGAAGCTCTTTGATCTTTTCTCTGGCGATGGAGCCACGGGGTCTCGTGACCATTCCGGTCCCGGCGCAGAACAGGGCGATATTCTGCGAGACAAGGCCCGTGTCTATGGCTCCCCATTCATGTTTCAGTTCCGGCGTTCCGCCGCCGAAACGGGAACTGTCCGACACCAGGATGAGCTCGATCGGAGCGGGAGACGGCGGCCCGCCGCCCGGCTTGGCGCCCGGAGGCCCCTGGGGCTTGGCCTGCGGCGGGCTTCCAGGCTTAGCCGCCGGCGCGCCGCCAGGACCGCCGGGTCTCCCCGGCCCCCCGCCCGGCCGCATGCCGATTTCGTCCCGATGGTCGCCGGCAATCACGGGCACGAGGGCGTGGCCCTGAGCGTCATAAAGATAAACGCCGTTCTTCATGAACACGTAGATGTCGACGTCCTGGGCGTTCATGGCCGACGCGGCCGTCCGCTTCTTGATCTCGGGGCGGTTGATTCCGTTGGCGGCCCAGAGCAGGTCGGACAAATCCTGGAGATTGACGTCCTTCGCTGACCATTCCCTGACAGAGGCCCTGAGGGACAGGGCCTCCATGACGGGCAGACCCCGTTTCTTGTTCGGTTCATTCAATTTGATCGTTTGCAGATCCTGCGCCTGGGCCCATGTCAAGGCGGGGAACAGATACAAGATGGCCAAGACCGATCGTTTCACGGACGCCCTTTTCATGATCACACCTCCAAACTCTATAACGTGCTCCATCAACCCCTTATTTCAGTTTGTTATCACCTTTAAATATTCCCGTCAAGAGTTTCGGTGGCACAGAACTGCGCACGCTAAATAAGAGTCTCTGCCTATTTCGGGAATTCGTTGCGTGTCATCGTTATTAAGTTACCGGAACTTGTCCATCATCCGGTACTGGACGGCCTCGGAGACGTGGGCCGTCGCGATTCCCTCTTTTCCTTCAAGGTCGGCGATGGTCCGGGCGACCTTGAGAATTCGGTCATAGGCTCT
>Ga0153916_10001425_pt1 | contig 17130 bp, 17 predicted proteins | sample Opewatmetagenome_FD_109642 | JGI IMG/M metagenome (GOLD analysis project Ga0153916, IMG submission 109642) | Freshwater wetland microbial communities from Ohio, USA - Open water 3 Core 3 Depth 4 metaG | ecosystem: Environmental > Aquatic > Freshwater > Wetlands | place: USA: Ohio, Lake Erie... | reverse complement strand
CGCATTGCCGGACACCCGCGCATCGCCGAACACCCGCGCATTGCCGGACACCCACGCATTGTTTTCGCAATCCAGATTAGATTCCGACTCTATAAACCCGCCCAAATCTCCCTTTTGAATTGAACCAAAAGAAATTTTTGCCTTTAATCGGTATAAAGTCTTTCCAAAAGCAATTTTAGTGTCCGTTTTAAGCAGCGTGTATTTTTTATTCATACCTATATTATAAATTCAACGCAATAAAATCCCCGCGCTTTTTACGCAAATATACTTTGATACGCTGCCAGTGTTATTCCGGATTTGCCGCTGTTATAAAACGGCTGGGCGAAAAACTCCAAAATCAACGCCACGCGGTTGTCGGGCTTATTCAACAGTACAGAATTCATGTACCCCAATACCGCATAGCGCACTTTTTCCGGGTCGCTGGTATCCATGTTTTTTATCATGCCCGCGATTTTAGACCAGTCCGCTGGCTTTGCCCCAAGTAGGGCACGGCAAAAGTCAATAGTTTCCGCGTTTTCCTCGTCCACTATCCCGGATTTCACAAGCGCTATTTGCTCCGCTGGATCGGTAAGCGCCGCCGTTTTTTCGAGCATAACGAGGGCAAGCCGCGCCGATGAATCGCAATTTTCGGCAATAAGCAACAACGCTTCCTTACATACGTTTAGAGCCTGGTTTCGGTTTACCGTGCGCACGAGTATCGACAATTCGTTTACACTCATGGCTTTGAATTTTACTTCCTCGCAGCGGGTTTTGATTGTCGGTAAAAGCTTGGCGGGTTCGGTAGTGCAAAGGAAAAAGTAAACATGGGGCGGCACGTCCTCAAGGGGCTTCAGCAAAGCGTTTTGAAACTCTTTGGTAGTTTTGTGCGCCTCGTCAATTATGAATACGCTCACCCCCTTTGCGTTGTTGCCGCCGTATCGCATAGCGTCCACTATTTGCCGCGCCGTGTCTATGCCCCGGTCGTTAGCGGCATTGATCTCAGTAATACTGAATTCATCCGCCCCGATAACCTGTGCCGCAATGCGTGCCGCTGTAGTTTTGCCGCAGCCGCTTGGCCCGGTTAGTAGGTAGGCGTGGGCGTGGTTCGGTTTGCTGAGAGTGGTGGCGAGGGCTTTGACTTGCGCCTCGTTGCCGATCATATCCTCAAATTTGTTTGGTCTGACTGTTTGGTATAACATTTTAATTTTCTCCTTTTATTTTAAAAATTTCCATCCGCGTTCTATAAATTTATTTTTACGTTTTCCGGAACGGTACTGTTCATACATGCTGTTGCGTTCCAACGCTCTAAATGTTTTATATTTAATATCCGCAAACGCACCCTTTATAGTTTCATTCAGCCCGGTTTTATTATCGTAACAAACTCCACAATTGGAAAAATCTACTTGCCCTACAAACTGCTTAACTTTTAAATAATAGTCATCGTAAAATTTTAAATTCCCTCGCAACACGCCTACAGTATCTGGGCAAATTAACTGTATTATGCGCTCGTTTTTAGTCCACATCTTGCACTTAAATATTATTTTTACCTCTTCATATCCCCCAAGTAATTCCGAATATCTCCCAAGTAATTCCGATAATTCAGTATACTTAGGAACCGCTTTCCAATCAAAACTCGTCAATTTTCTTTCTAATACAGATAAAGATTCCGGTAATAACGCAATGTCTACATCCTGAATTGGTAAAAAAGCCAAAGAATCCCTGACGGCTCCCCCATACACAATTGCATCTGTCCCATTCAAAAACGAAACCAAATCCATTTCTAAATAATCGGAAATATTTTTCACAACCCATTCTTCCCGCGTCATACTGCCCCAACCTTTAACAAACCAATTTTTCGCATTTCACTCCAGTTCCCGTTCTCAGGGCTTTCCGACTTTTCCAGCGACAGCGGCACAATAATCCACGGCCAGTATTCCCGGATTTTCTGCGTACCGTATTGATACATCAACTCGTCCGCCATTTCCGCCTCATCCGGCCAAACGTATGCAAGCGCGGCGTCGTGTATTTGCGCAAACATTTTCGATTTAGTTTGCCGGATTTCCAATTGCCGCGATACCCTGCAAAGTGTCCATAGCAGCCAATGAAAACCCGTACCCTGATTTTTGTAATTTAGCAACTGGTTACGCGATAAAGGGGCGTGACAACGAAAACCCGTGAGTAAGTCTATGTATCCGTTTTTTTGGTAATCATGAATCACTTTTTCTTTGTACTCATACGAGGCCGGGAACTTATCGCGCCAAAACCAATTTTCCACGCTTTCGACATGCCGCTGGAAATCTAAAAAGTTGCGGACGCCCTTTGATTTTAAATGTGCAATAGTGGCTGGCGTTGCGGCATCGCTCCAAAGCCCCTGCGACGTGTTTTTCCAATAACTACCGTAAAACGTTGGGAAGGTGAACTTGTTTTTTGTTGCCTGCCGCTCCTCATCCGCTACGTCGCCTATGTCGCGTAAAAAAAGCTTGGCCGCCAAATCGCGGTGCATATCGGTAGATGGGTCGGATACGTAGCGTATAAGCTCAGGGTCTTGCGTGTTTACCGCCTGTGCCGCGACTTCGACCCCTTTATAATCCCATTCGACAATACGCGCCCCCTGTTTTGCCACTACGAGTCGGCGTATGAGCGTCATTATTTCCTTATCCCGTTTCGGTACGTTTTGAAAGTTCGGGCTATCCGATGAGTTATGCACGCATATTTCATTGGCAATAAAATTATGCTCATCTTCAATTTCCAGATCATACACATCTATAGAATTTGGTAAATATTCTAATCCTATAACGACATGATTATTAGTAGTAACAATAGCTTGTTTCTCAAATCCATTTTGATTTTTAAATCCACGTTCATACTCTATCCCATATTTAACGCGCAATGTTTTTAATTTGTAATAACTGACCTTCAATATTTTTTGAGTATTGGAATGCCCGTAAATTTTTAAAGTATTCATCACCATTTCTTTAGATAAAAACACTCCATCAGGATTAAACAAAAATTTAATTTCTTTTAAATCAATCTCATACAAGGTGCAATATTTTTTAAACGTGTTAAAATCATAGGGTATTTTTTTTAAACAACCGCCGCTTTTTTCTAACAACAATAAACACTCATCCTTAGTCAATTTTAAAGAATTTGGGTTTTCAAATCCATATTTATAAATATGCTTAAATTCCCCATTAATATGTTTTTGTTTTGTTCTGGATATATTGTTTTTTCGGGAACTTTCCGTGCCTAAAGTATCAAAATAGTGCTTAGACGCATGTTCAACATTACAGGCTAATTTTTCTAAATTACTATACTCATGATTAAAATGATTCAAATCTTTGTGATGTATTACTTCTTTATCGGACAATAGAGTACCTGAAAAATGTTCATACACCATTCTATGCTCTAAAATTTCTTTTTGATTTGTAGCAAATAAACGATCATCGACACGTCTACAACTCAATGCACGGCATTTTGGCTGTCGTTTCCATTTCGGATTAGATAAATCCCTATAATCGTTCAATAATTCAGATGCCGCTACGTACTCCCCATTTACAAGTCGAATACGATGTTCTGGGGTAACATCCAAATACCCAACATTATTAACTGCCCCTTTATATCGTATTCGCACTACTTTTTTATGTCCTGTTTTTCCAGCCCATAAAACCTTTTTCAGTACTAATTTTAAATCGGAATTAAAACAATACACATGATCCCCTGCGCGTATATCCTCAATTGGAACCCCCGATGGATTGGACATAAAATCACGTGCAGCTAATACTAAAGAGCCTTTAGCTACGCACGACCTGAAAGTGTCCACGCGGTCAAGGTTGTAAAACGGGTGTATTTTTCCGTTCACCACTTCGCGCTCAAACTGCGTCAAATACGTATCGCGGGCTTTTTGCAGTTTACGCCAGGCCAATACGTTTTGTACTATCGGCAAATCGTATTCCTCAAGAGAGGTTTTGTCCCCTTTTGGCTTGCCCGTTGCGGTATACTCTTTCGATTCCAGTTTAAGTAGGTCAAAAAGTAAGTGCGTTAAGTCCGCTGGGGCGCTTAAACTGAATGGTGATTTTTTATCCCATTGCCTCAATTCTGGCGCGTCCATTACCGCGCGTTCGAGTTTCGCCATACGAGCAGTTAAATCCAGTTTGGTTTGTTCCAACTGGTATTCGTCAATGTGAATTCCCACTGACTCTATTTTCGCCAATTCCACTGCCGACTGCGTGAAAAATTCCGCTCCCGCCTGTAAATGAGGCGGCAAGGCTTCCCGCTGTATTGGTTCCAAATGAAACGTGAAAAGCGAGTCCAAAGCATTGTACAATAACAAATCCTGTAATGGGGCTTGTTCTATGCGGTTGAGTGCGTTGGCGCCGTATCGGGCTTTGTCCGCGTCGGTGGGCTTGAGATATTGTTCCACTGACTCATCATATCCGGCTATGCCAAATTTAATGTAGGTTGCGAGTTTCAAGTTTGTTTTTTTGGTATTGTGAACGCTATGCGCGCCGGTTTGCGTACACCAAATCACGTTCGCCGGGATTACGCCAAAATCGGCAAGGCTCCAACTGGTTTCAAATTTTACACCCTGCATTATTTTTTTACACGGCGACAATAGCCATTTGCGTACCGCCGCTTTGAACTCGTCATCCTGGAAAATTGGGAACGCCCATGAGTAGTTGCCATCGGAAATCGACATACTATACACTCGATGTCCTTCTGCCTGCGGTTTAAGTCCAGTAGTTTCATAATCAAACGCCGCAATTTCCCAAGATACCGCTGAAATTAAGGTATTCAAAGCCTGTTGACGCGTATCCTCAATTAGGCATTTACCCACATAATCAGCATACTCGTCTACATACCAACCACATTCCCAAGAATTTATAAAATTTAAAACATATTCTGCCGCCGCTTTTATCGACGTTTCAAAAGTCGGATTGCGTTCATGTTCCGCCCAAGTTCGCGGGTCATACGTTACTGCTAACCGGGTATCAAATTCGGTATCTGGAATGCGTTCGTCCAGAAATTCTGTGAACGCCGCACCTTGTAACCCGCGCCCGATGAGCTTGTGCCCAATCAGCCCCATCAGGGCGTCCTCACCAAGTACCAAAATGACGGCGGGTTTTAACTCGTTTACGGTTTTGTGTAGGCGTTTGCGGCAGGCGTTTACCTGTTTGCCGTTTACGGGCTTTGGAGAATAACACGCCACTGCCGCCGTCACCCAATAGTCGGATTCGTCCGCAAATCCGTAATTGCGTAAAAGCTTGCCCTCATACCCGCTAAATAATTTTCCGGCGGCTTTATCTGCATCTGACGGCGAACCTACCAGAACCATGACCCGCTTTTTGCCATCGCCGAAAACCGGGAAGGGTTCGCATACCCGCCCGCAGGTTTCGCAGTTGGCTACGGGTTCGCGGCGGGCGTTGGCGGCTTGCTCGTCGCCACGCTGGATTTGGGTTTCTGATAGGTCGAAAAAGCCTTCATTCATAATTTAATAATCCTTGTGATAAAATAATAAAAGCGAGCATCATAGTTTTTGGTACTTGCCCGTTGCCGATTGCCTGTAAGCGGCTTATGCGGTCTGTTTTCGTTGTCGTGACGCGCGGTACATTTTGCGGTTCGGATTTCCACCACGATTCGTTTTCAATGTCCATTTCCCACGCCGTAAAATAGTGAAAGCTCACGCATGATCCTCAATTAGCAACAAATGTACTCATGTAATGCGTGATGCCCTCTCCGGTAAACACTACCCGGTATTTTTGCTTGCCGTCGTTCCCGGTAAAGGCGTGAATGTAAAACGTTTTACTTTTTTTCAGCCCGTACCGTACCATGTTAAAATCCACGTCCATAGTGATAGGTGCAAAGTCCGAAGGCATCTCAATATCCCAAGGCACTTCCTCAAAAAACTTACCCGCATTTCGCTGCGACGACACTTCCACTCCGGCGGGCGTGAACGCAAGTTTAACCAGATTACGCGATTCCAAATCCACGCTAAACACCGCCGCGCGTTCCAACGCCTCCGCAAGGCCGATAGGCAGCGCTCCGGTTAAATCCTCTGGACGCTGTACCATGCCTTTTATGCGATCAGCCAAAACCTTGTACGGGTAATTATCATGCATAAGCCGCTTGGCGCTGAACACCACGCCGTGGGCGGATTTGAAGTGTGCCCAATTGGTTGTCAGCGAATATTCCGCAAGCTCCTTTATTTTGGACAATTCCAGCCCGGATTCTTGCGCAATCCAAAACTGAACGTCTACTGGTAAAAAATCGCTGCCAAGGTTCGCCACGTTGATACTCATTTTGTCCGTGGAAATCATTACGTCATCGGCACAAAATATACCGGATAACGATTCCCGGTTGCCGCTGATGTGGCACTGTTGCAAAGCCGTTGCAAACACCTCGGGAAGCTTGCCCCACTGCATATCGGCGGTCATCAGCCCCTTTACCCTTGCCGCGATTTCGGATTCAAGCAACTTCAATTCCACTTTCACTTTACCGGCTTTGAGCGCCCACGTTTTATCATCTTGGCAATCGGCCTGAATAACCTCGCCCGGCATTTTGCTGATGAGCTTAAAAAACTCGGTTGCTTTTACGCTGCCTGTAAATGGTACCGGGGCGGCGTCTGGAATGAGTTGATCGTTGTTGAGTACGAACGGGATGCTGACGCTGATCGTGTCGTTATATGCATAGATATGTCCATCGGAAAATACGAACGTGTCCGCCCCAGTCAAAAGACTATTTCCGGTTTCAACTCCAGGAAGACATTTAGTTAATGCTTCAAGTAAAGCTATTTTTTTAATTTCCATTTTTGTTTTCCTTTTTAATTATTTCAAATCCATGTGCGTTCAATGTAAAAATAAAAGCGTCCACGTCATCTTCACCAAACGACACGCTTTCGGTATTATCGGCTGTGTCCAAACTTGTTTTCACAGCGTGTTTTAATGCCCCATATTTTAAACTTTCAATTGTACCACCCATTTGTCCGCTTACTCCCACACACTTAAAAATTGTTTTTCATTTTCTACTTTTTCTGGTACAACATTTTTCAACGCGGTAAAAAATTCGGGTTTATTTTTACGCAAAATAGGAGTCAACTTATCAGTACGCACGTACCATTCATTATAAATTTTTAATCGCTTACTTAATTCTCCCTGCCCTTCCCATTCCAAAACAGGGGCTTGCTGATTGCTTATGAATTTTTTAACAAACTCAAAATCAACTATTTGAAATTCATAACGGTGTTTCGCTTTTATTTCCGCACGATAAAAAAACTGTTCAAACTCTGCATAAAACCAATTCACACCGTCTGAAAAAATGACTCGTTGTATTTTATCGTCATTATTAAAAATGTATAAAAGCTTTAAACCATCACGCACACGATCCATTGTCTATATTATAAAACTTACCTATCCCTTTCCCGACTGTTTTTTTCTTTTTTATCCGGTTCATCCCAAATCACGTCTGCGCGCCATCGACTGTCCATAATCGGGCGCCCGATTTCCAAACATTGCGTAACCACGGCCTGGTCAAAGTTTTTCCGCCCTTCCCGTATCGCCACTTGACTAACCCGCATTATCCCGGCCTCGGCCTCCGCGGCGGTTTGATTCAAGCCCACCATACAGGTTACGTGTGCCAATTTGCGGGTATCCTCCGACACGCTGGTTTGCGACACGTCGGTATTGAACGTACCTTTTTCCGCTTGCGACGCCGACACCACGAGTATATTGCGATTTAACGCCATCCCGCGAAACCCCTTCCAAATAGAATCGAGTTGGTGTCGGTATTCCGACTTTATACCCGGCGCGACAATATCGGCATAATCCACTATCACTACGTCGGGCTTGTAATTATCATAATAAGACATGTTGTCTATGCACGCCTCAATAGTGTCTACGGTTGCCGAGTTTGGCGGAAACGCCTCTATGCGGAACCCACCGGCTCGCATACGCCGTCGCAACGCCTTTTGTTTTTCTGCGACTTGCGTCATGTCCAATTTAGCCGCTTGTTTTTCGCCTTGACTGACTCGGTACTTTTCGCCTTGCAACTCGAAAAACGAGTGATTGAATGCGCCCCCGGTTTCCGTTTGCCCGGACAGCATTTTCCAAGTGCGGCGGATCATTTGCTTTTTTGTCATTTCTAACGTCACAAACAAAACTTTAAACCCGTAAGAGGCTGCTATTTCCGCCATGGCGATTAAAAACCAAGTATTGTGTGCGCAAATATCATTTGCAATAAAATTGTGGTATTCAGGAACACTTATATCATACGTTTTTTCAATGCCCTTGTAAGTTATTGATTCTATTTTATCAAAAAATATATCAGACTCAATCCACTCAGACAATTCACGATCTTTCAACACCTCATTTATTTTTATTAAAGTGTTGCGGGTTAATTTGCTTCTGCAATTCGGACTATCCAAAACCCCTTTAAAAACCGGATGCCGGATGCCGCTCGCTTTTATCTTGTTCGACACAATTTTTCGAGCGACTGCTGGAAACCCATCTAAATAGCAACGCTGTTTTTTATTTTTCCATAAAGAAATGAATTTATTTATAGTGATATGTTTTTCAAAAATAAACCCAATTTCGTGGGCGTATTTTAATAGATAATAAGAATCTCGAATAGATAAAGTATAGTAATCAACACCATTCACAGTTTTAGTATCTAATTTACTGACGATCCCGAAACGTAAAAGTAAATGTAAAACTTGATTTATCAATACTAAACTACCACTACTGTATTCGATTCCGTCCTTAAACACTGAACCATCGCAAGAAAATAAAGTCTGCAAAAAACTACGTAAATGTTCTTTTGGTAGCGTAAAAATACATTCTGGAATTTCCTTTTCAATTGATTTACAAAACTTCATCCCGTATTCAATCAATAGTTTTTTAGTATTGCACTTTTCCGGACTTTTAAACCCCTTCGTTACGGATACCGTCAAATCATTGTCCTCACGGACATAGTCCCCTAAACTACGAGCAATCCCCGCAAAATCAGCTTTCATTTCTACGTCTTTTTTTGTGAACGTAATTCCTCCACTCGTCAAACCGCCGTCCGCCAATAAATACGCAATAAGTCGAACGTGTTCTAATGGAATTTGCTTCGCCCCAAAAACAGGAATACATTTCGGAACCGCGATAAAATCGCCCTCGCATAACCCTTCATCAATAGATACCCAATTTTTAGCGAACGCATACAAAGGGTGATTTGCGGTTATATCTATACTACGACCTGTTCGTGTTCTAACTGTATACACTGGCTTTTCGCCATTATCATAAAAATGAGAAATCCGCGAAGGAATTAATTTTCCATTAGCATTCAACGATACGGATTCATTAAACTTATTTGCGATAACTGTTTCAAGCTTAACCTGTCGCCCATTGGCTAATGCAATTAAGCTTCCGCCAGATAGGCATTTGCCGCGTTTCATTGGAGCCAAGAACGCCAAAAAGTCGCCACGACACAGCCGTCCTACCACCTCGCCAACCGCGCCGGGAAGCTGAAACAAAAACTCGTCCTCGTCCAAAAACGCGGAAATAACCGCCCCGCTGTCTTTGAGTATGTCCACGCCCTCGCCAAGCGGCTGCTCCACCCGTTTGTAATTGGCTATGAGCTGCTCGGCCTTCATAGCGTCGCCCATGGACAGTGCGTCCGCAAGATACTCATGCAGCTTTTCCAGCGACCGCGTTTTTAAGTAATGCAGCGACTGTTTGATCTCAAAATCGACGTTGTGTATTTTTTTGGTTTGGTGATCTTGAGAAAGATTGGTCAAAAAATCGGCAACGCTTTCCGCCGTTTCCTCGTCCCGGAACTGTGTTTTTTTGGCGAGGTAAATTGACTGAATGTCTTTAAGCGGGGCGGTTTTGTAGTGATTCCAGTATTCCACTACCCAACTACCCACTTCCACCGCATACGGGGTTTTGAGGGTTTTGGGGTGGAATACCGGCACTATTTCGCGGCAAAACTCGGTACTGACTATGAGATTGGTGATAAGTGCCCGCTCTGGGCTCATATCTATTTTTTCGCGCTTCATATAAACGCTGAATCAGATTCCAAATTTTCCTCAGTGATTTCCTTGACACCTTCCAGGTTTTTAACGGCCTGATTAAAATACGACTCTTTCAACTCTACGCCAATTGCTCGGCGGCCTAACTGGATTGCCCCGTAAACTTCGCTACCTACCCCCATAAACGGAGTTAGTACCGTTTCCCCCCGATTGCTCCACAACGTTACGCAGCGGTCTATAACGTCGAGTTGCAACGGATGGCAGTGTTTTTCGTCCTCGGGATCGCGGGCTTTTTTGTATTCCAATACATTGTCAATGCGTATGTCATCCCACACGGACGAGGCGTAACGTTGCCAGATAATATGCGACAATTTATTTGTCTTCTGGTCTTCCCATCCCGCGTATCGTTTTTGCAATTCCCGGAAAGAAGTTTGGATATACTCTTCAATCCCTCTGCCCAAATCATCGTCAATCGGATCTATACGGGGGATCTTAATCCCGTATCCATGTAAATGATCCAATAATAGCGGCATACTTCCCGCGTACCTGGAAAGTCCTTGTGCATGCGTTATTGGCACTTCGTTTTTGCCTGTTTTCCTGAATACCAATACGTAATCCGGCATGGCTGGAAAAGTTTCTGCGGAATCCTCCACAATAAATTTATGCATCAAACTTTGAACCATAGTTCGCATACGCACTTTTAAAGGTTCTTTCCAAATCGTAATTCTATTGCGATATAAAAATCCGTATTTAGCATGCAACCTTATTATTTCATGCGGGAAATCCCACATTCTATCAGAACTGCCACTGATAATATCGGTACAATGCACAGCGGTTATACGCCCCGGCTTGGTAACCCGACTGATTTCTTTTATCAGAAATTCATACTGATTTAAAAACTGTTCTTTAGTAGTACAATTGCTAAAATCGTTATCCGAACTTGAATAATTAAATAATCCGGCAAAGGGGGGAGAGTACACGGACAAATCCACCGAAGCGTCTTTCAATTCCGGCAACACCTCCATGCAATCTGAATTGTAAATTGCATACTGATCTGTTATTTTTTGATTTTTTACTGCCATTATTTTTCCTTTTATAGCCACTCAGGCTTTTTCATTTCTTTTTCAAAATAAGTTTTGCCGTCTATTTTTATAGCGGCGTTCATATAAACGACAAGTTGTGCAAACATATTATCAGCGGCGTCAGATTTCCGGCGTAAATTTTTAAACACGCCCCGTTCTCCGTCGCTGGTAATTATGTCAACAGTCACAGGATTTTTTTGCCCAAATCTCCAACACCTACGCACGGCCTGATAATACTGTTCGTAACTATGCGATGGGAAAAAAGTCATGTGACTGCAATGCTGCCAATTCAAACCAAACGCCCCAATTTTAGGCTTTATCACCAATTTTTTAAGTTCCCCAGAAGAAAACGCAGTAAATAATTCCTCTTTTTTTCCATCACTCATACTACCTGAAATTTGTTTCGCACCTGGTATTAATTTTTCTAATAAATCCGCTTCTGGATTTAAAGAACACCACGATACACTGACGTCATGCAACATAGATTTTTCCGCAGCAGCCTCACAACGCTTAGTCAAAGTACTGCGTCTTTCCCTCCGCTGCTCTTCCAGCGTTTCCGCTTCCAGAGGAACCATTCTGTCATCAAATTCGAGGCTGGACACGCAATGTTCTAACTCTTGTAATTCCGGCAAAATAAACCCGTTGTCACTGAATCCAATATCCGAAGGCTTTTTAATCGCCCTTGCCCAACTCACTACCCAACGCCAAAACGCCTTTTCACCATGTGACTTAAACCGCCAACGCGCCCCCCACCATATAGGATGATTAGAGTCCGTATCATTTTTAAAAAACTGAGACAGCATGTCCATACGCCCCAACTCCCCAAGCACCTCCGCAGACGTGCCGAGTTCTATGTAATCGTTAGGCGCGGCGGTAGCGGTAAACAATCCCCGGTACGGGGTTTTTTTCATAAACTCGTTTACTATTTTTTGCCGCTCGCCTTCAAAGTTTTTTATCGCACTGGACTCGTCACAAATTACCGCCTGAAAATCCAATGGGTTAAAGTAGTGCATTTTTTCATAATTGGTTACGGTTATTTTGCTTTTGATTTTGCCGTCCATAGAGCGTGAGCACTCAATACCGAACTTTTCGCCCTCGCGGACGGTTTGCGACGCCACGGCAAGCGGGGTCAATATCAAGGCGTTGCCATTGGTTTTTTGCACTACGTTTTGCGCGAACGCTAATTCCAACGCAGTTTTCCCCAGCCCACAATCGGCAAAAATAGCGCCCCGTCCTTTGCGCAGTTGCCAAGTGAGCAACGCCTTTTGAAAATCAAAAAGGAAATCCGGCATATACAGCGGCTCAAATCCGTATTCCCCGCCCATGTGGGACTTTTGATCTAAAAATTGTTGGTAGGTTTGATTCATTACGCCCCGTCCTCCCCTGGCAATGACCCGCCTGGAGCGTCGTACCGGGCTTTCAATTCCCGGTAAACTTCGGGGAACGCTGACTGCAATCGCATCAAATTATTGTCGTCCGCTTTCCGCATTGCCGCCATGATTAAGGCGTAAAACGGGAAATCCTTTGTCCCAATGGTCTGCGACATTTTGTAATCGTATAAACTCATTTCCTTTTCCCTCGCTTCTTATACTTTTCCGCCAACCGCTCCACCACTCTGGAATAGTCCCCAAACAGGTTTGAGTCGGTTTCGCCATTTAACACCTTGTTCACGTTGTCGTGACTCTCAAGCAAAATCGGCATGGCGTCTTCCTCAATCGTATCCGGGGCAATCAAAAAATAACTGAACACCGCATCCGCTTCTTGCCCTATTCTATGAACCCTATCCCCGGCTTGGTCTATGTCTTCGCCGCTGTCCGGCATTTCGACAAACGCAACCGCGTTAGCCGCTGTCAGCGTTATAGAATCGCCTGCCGCCATAATCTGCCCGATGAACAATTCCACTTTCGGGTCGGTCTGGAAGGCGTCAATAGCGGCTTGTCTTTTCGCCCCGGTTACGTTCCCGTCTACCCGTACCGCGTTTTTAAACTCGCTTTGGATGTCGTCTAAAATGACATGGTGTTTCGCAAATATTACAAGTTTTCCGTTATCCTCAATAAAATCACGCATCCACGATATTACCGAGTCCCGCTTCACCCAATATGCCAAATGTTTCAGTGCAAAATACCGCCCGGCCTTTGACGCCCCTTTTCCATCGTCCCACCCGCTCACAAAATCCACGTAGTCGTTTTCCGCGTGTAAGTATTCTGCGTAGCGTTTCGCGTCCGGGGGAAGCGGGACTACTATTTTTTGCTTTGGCGGCAATTCTGGCAGCACGTCTTTTTTGAGGCGGCGGATCATTAGCGGCTTTAACATGCCGTGCAATTCCTCTACATGAGACGCGCCGTCAAACGTCCACGAAAATCCGTTGTGTTTCGCTCCGCAATACCGGTGGTAATACGCCCAGCGACTTGAAAACGTTTTTGGCGCCAGTAAGTTTAAAACGGTAAAAAACTTTGCGGGCTTTTTTCGCATAGGCGTACCGCTCATCAGGATAAACGCAAATCCGGAAACCTGTTTTTGCAGTCCTTTTATAAGCCGCGTAAAACTGTGAGTACGGGCAACCGGATTGCCGCCTTGTTCTTCGTTACTTATGTTTTGTATTTCGTCCGCTATTACGATTGCCGGTTTTATTTTTTCCAGAAACGTTTTAAACCAGCCCTCAAATTCTGGGGCAACGGCGCGTATTAATCGCGGATTAGCCGACGTCTTTTTAAGCTGCTTAACCTCTTTACGCCGGGCTTTGCTGTCTTCGGTTTCACGCCCGAGTATATCCCAATTGAGTATGAATATTTTGTCCGCGCTGTGGGTAATAGGCGTCATGCCCTCAAGTATCGTGGAGCGTTGTCCCGTCCATTTCAGGATTTCGCGCTGCCAGTGTATTTTAGCGGCGGACTTGCAAATTATCAAAGCGGGCAGACGATCGGGATGTAAAGCCAATTCTCCGCAAGCCTGAACTGTTTTGCCCAAACCCATCTCGTCCGCTATCAATCCCGTACCGCCGTTGTCCTCAAGGAATTGAACACCCTCAAGTTGGTAGTGACGCAAACCCTGTAAGCGTTGCAACTGTTCCGGCGTAAAATTTAGTTTGCGCGTCTGCTTATCCGCGTTTTCCAACTCGTCAAGTTTGCCCAAAGCCGGAAACGAAAACTGGAAGCCGTGGCGTTTGAGTGTCTGTAGATTATGTTTAGAGGGCGCGGCAAGCCAAATGCGGAATGAGTCAAGGAACTGGACGCCCTGCAATGCTTTGACAATCGCTACGGCGTCTTGGAACTCCCGCCCGTAGGCGCTGATTTGGATGCGTAGGAACTGCCCGTCAAAATCGCATTTTTTTAAACTCACAATCCCAATTCCTTTTTAATTTTTTCGGCCTGCTCTGGCGTCCAGCTTCCAGGATCTCCGACTGTTTCCGGGTTCACCACTTCGATGTCCCGACCACCCAAAGCCGCCAACTGTTCTGCGTATTTACGGGCACGGGCTTGTGCTTCGATTTCCGGGTCAAACATAAACACTACCCGGTCAAACCGAGTCAGTAACCGGATTTGCGGCTCGATCAACGAAGTGCCAAGTCCTGCCACAAAGCCATCGCCCATGCGCCAAACGTCGAACACACCTTCCAAAACGCAGCAACACTTTTTAAAAGCGTTGTCTATATTATAAACCAGTGTTTTTAAATTCACGACGCTTTTTTCAATTTCTGACGAAATATACTTGCGCTTGGCCTTCCCGGTAATATCCCGCGTGGTGAATGCCACTACCTGTCCACGAACCGTCACTGGTATAATTATCCGGTAGGCGTAATCCCCCGCCACGCCGCCGCCCTGTATGCCGTATTTGCTGACCAGAAAATCCGGGTCGAAGCCACGCCCTTCCAGGTATCGTCTTTCCACTTTGTTTAGCGGTAATCCGGGAAGAGTTATCGACCGGGCTTGTGGCTGCTTTTTGTTTAGCTGGCGGCGGATTGCGGTTTCGATTTCGTAATCCGGCAATATTTTTTGGAGTTGCGGGTACGTAATACTCAATACCCGCTGAAGGGCGTCGGTTACGGAATGCTTGCCGCACTTCCAGCACGTACACGCTTGCCCGGATACGTGAAACCCCAGACCTGGTTTTGGATCGCGCACTTGGCGACAATACGGGCACAGGACATTGACGAAGTCCGCCCGCTGAATGGTGGGTATGCGGTGATCGGAAAATAGGCGGACTATGTCGATCATGTCAAAACCGATAAATCGTCGTAAAACTTGCAAACTCGGTTCGACACTATTTCAATGCTTTGCTTTTCCGCCTGTTCCTTACTGGTAGCTTTTAACGCTATCGTATTAAACCCCAACGCATGGCAATGGAAAACCCAAGTACCGCGATAATGAATGTGCCCATTAGTTATACAAATTCGCAAACCCGAAGGCAGTTTCAATTCCCATGTAGAAGGAATACGCTCTTTATCCGTCCGGGAATAAGTAGTTATATCTTCCCACACAACCTGCATATCAATCCGCCTGCTTTTTCACTTTCGTGTATACGTTTAGCCCGATTTTTATATCCGCGCTTTCCGGTATATTCACATTGCCATCTGTGGACGCGATTATTTCCGACTTTTCGCTGGCGGACTTGCCATAATTTTTCGACAAATCGACCTGAATGGTCAAAATATCGCCTTCAACTTTCATTGCTACATTTCTCATGTTTACTCCTTTATTTTAAACTGCCATCGCCTCATACGCGCTGCCAAGTTCCGCCCACACGCGCTCTGTGTATCGGTACGTCCAGCCACGAACGCGCCCGAAAACCTCGTACACCCTTTCCAGCGACACACGCCCGTTTTTAGTTGCGGGCTGTACCTGCGAATTGAGCATGTTGCGCAGCAATTCCGAAGCGTCCGGCGACAATCGCGCCAAAATTTCGCGTTCCTCAAGTACGCGGCAAAAATCGGTATAACGGGCAGGACGTTCTTGAATCATTGCACCGCCTGTGTTGCGTATTCGTTGTCGGTGTTCCGATTTGCAAATGCCGGCAAGTTTGCCAAAAACTGTCCACTGCAAATGCGTACTGAAAGCCGCCTTGTCCGGGTCGTAAGTATTCAACGCCTTGCAAAACGCAACATAAGCCTCTGACGCCAATTCGTCCCGGCTTACACCTGCCCATTTAGCGGCGGTCTTGTGGACTATGCCGTAAATCTGCTTTTTGTGTTTCTCATACAATTCTGAATTCATCTGGCTAACTCCTTAATAACTTATACTTATAAGTCCAACGCCCGCCAGATCAAACAGGCGGGTAATCTTGCCTCAAGCGGGCTATTGGCGTGTTCACGGGCGCGCACCGGATCGTTTAACCCATCCTTGTATCGCGGGGGCTATTATTTAGACGCGCTGCCATCCGCGTTTGAGCAGGCAACTTTTTAATCCGCTCAGTGAGGCGGCTCTGTCACTGCCGCCCTGCTCAGGGGATTAAACTTCCCAGCTATAAGTAAACCCGGAAGCGATTGCGCTTTTAATATCCATTACCGCAAAATTGTTTTCTGGCCCTTCTACTACAACACGTAAATGTTTATAGTTTCGGTATTCTTTAGTATTCAACGTATGGTTATAAGTTTTTGCTGCTTGTTTTGCGGCTTGCTCGTCTATGTAAAATTTTAAGTAGTTGTCAGTAGTCTTGTTCATATTCATTACCTCTTATTTTGTTTTACGGTTCCGGGGTTTGATTCCCGGCTCCGTTAATAGTATAATATAAAAAGTTTAATAAATAGTCTACTACTTTTTATATTTTAACCCCAAAAACGCAACTTTTTTTTCATAATTCCGTCAAATCGTACCGTAAATCATGGGTTTGTCCCGCCCGCCGCACAAAACTGCGCCACGTATTGTTACCCGTACCCACTTGATGCCCGGCCACGTTACCCAACTCGTCTAAGTACCTCACGTACCTGCCGAACCATTTGCCCACTCCGCCGTCAAACCAGTACTGCGCGTTGGTGTCATTTTTCACAATTTCCACCGCGTTTGCCCTGTACCAATTCACCACCGATTTTACCGCACACCAATATTTAAAATTATCCCAGCCCGGCTT
>Ga0153916_10001423_pt1 | contig 17145 bp, 11 predicted proteins | sample Opewatmetagenome_FD_109642 | JGI IMG/M metagenome (GOLD analysis project Ga0153916, IMG submission 109642) | Freshwater wetland microbial communities from Ohio, USA - Open water 3 Core 3 Depth 4 metaG | ecosystem: Environmental > Aquatic > Freshwater > Wetlands | place: USA: Ohio, Lake Erie... | reverse complement strand
CTGGACCCTGCCGTCCAATACTGCTCTGGCTATTGGCACTAACATTGATTATATTAAGGTAAAGTCTTTTAATCCTTATACAGGAAATCCGATTACAGTGATCCTGGCCAAAGCAATATCTGATGGATATTTTCCCGCCAGGGCAGCTGGACTTAGTTTTGAAGAATATCGGCCCGGCAATAAAGATATTCCCTATAAAATTCTTTCTTCACATAAGGGTAAAGAATTGGAAGGTGTTTCCTATGAACAGCTTATTGACTGGGTAAAACCTAACAGGGAAGCATTCAGGATTTTGCTGGGTGATTTTGTTTCGACTGATGAAGGTACTGGCGTTGTTCATATTGCACCCACTTTTGGCGCTGATGACTATAAAATAGCCCTTGAATATAATATTCCTCCCCTGACTATTATTGATAAAGATGGAATTATCCAACCTCTTGTTGATAAGAAGGGCAGGCTATTCAGGATCGAAGATATGGACCCTCAATTTGTAAAGGATCATATAAATGTTAAGACATATGGCGAATTCTCAGGGAAATATGTCAAAAATGAATACGATGAAACGATACCTGAAGACAGTGAAACTACTGATGTGGCTATCGCAGTGAACCTGAAAAAACAAAACAAGGTATTTCAGATCTCAAAATATGTACATAGTTATCCTCATTGCTGGCGGACTGATAAACCGGTTTTATATTATCCTATGGAGTCATGGTTTATACGTACTACAGCTTGTAAGAACCGTCTTATTGAATTAAATAACACCATAAACTGGAAGCCCCAGTCAACTGGAACAGGAAGATTCGGACAATGGCTTGAAAATCTTGTAGATTGGAACCTGTCAAGGTCACGTTTCTGGGGGACTCCACTGCCTATCTGGATCACCGAAGACCGTAAAGAAGAAAAGTGTATTGGTTCTGTGTCTGAACTCAGAGATGAAATTGAAAAATCCGTTGTTGCAGGATTCATGAAGAAGAATCCCCTCGTTAAATACAAATCTGGAGATAATTCTGCTGAAAATTATAATAAATTCGACCTTCACCGTCCTTTTGTGGACGACATAATACTTGTTTCACCATCTGGAAAGAAAATGTTCCGGGAGCCCGATCTGATTGATGGTTGGTTCGATTCAGGTGCTATGCCATATGCACAATGGCATTATCCTTTTGAAAGAAAAGATGAATTTACCAGTCTTTTCCCTGCAGATTTTATAGCTGAGGGTGTTGACCAGACCCGTGGATGGTTTTTTACACTTCACGCTATAGCAACTATGATTTCTGATTCCGTTTCCAGTAGAAATATTGTTTCGAACGGACTGGTACTCGACAAAAACGGTAATAAAATGTCGAAAAGACTTGGAAATGCTGTTGATCCTTTCGAAACAATAAAAAAATATGGTGCTGATCCTTTACGATGGTATATGATGGTTAACTCACAACCCTGGGACAATCTTAAATTTGATCCTGAGGGCGTGGATGAAGTAAGAAGGAAATTTTTTGGTACACTTTTTAACACTTATGCATTTTTTGCTCTTTATGCTAATATCGATGGATTTAATTTTAAAGAAGATCTTGTGCCCGTTTCAGAAAGGCCTGAAATTGACCGTTGGATCATATCTCTTCTGAATACCCTTATTAAAGATGTAGATTGCTATTATAATGATTATGAACCTACCTGGGCAGCAAGAGCTATCCAGGATTTCGTTATCGATAATCTCAGCAACTGGTATGTCAGGCTAAACCGGAAGCGTTACTGGGGCGGGGAATATTCACAGGATAAACTTTCTGCATTTCAGACCCTTTATACATGCCTTGAAACACTGACTCAGCTGATGGCTCCTCTGGCACCTTTTTATGCTGAAAAAATATTCTGTGATTTAAATCGGCTGACAGGCAGACTTTTTGTGGAATCTGTTCACCACACTGATTTTCCTGTTTACGAGGAATCCCTGATCAATAAAGCCCTTGAAGAGCGGATGGGAATTGCCCAGAAAATCTCTTCTATGGTGCTGGGACTGAGAAGAAAAGTCAATATTAAAGTGCGACAGCCATTGAATAAAGTCCTGATTCCTGTGCTGAATAATGGCTTTCAGCAAAAAGTCGAAGCTGTTGAAAATCTTATTCTTACTGAAATCAATGTTAAGAATCTTGAATATCTTACAGATACAAGCGAAATACTAGTAAAAAAAATAAAGCCTAATTTTAAATCACTTGGCCCACGATTCGGTAAACTGATGAAACCAATTACAGCTGCCGTTAATCAGATGACCCACGAAGATATTAATAAGTTTGAAAGAGAAGGTAGCTATTCAATTGTGGTTGACTCACAAACCATTGCTCTCGGTCCGGATGATCTGGAAATCGTATCTGAAGACATACCCGGATGGCTTGTTGCCAGTGATGGCAATATTACTGTTGCCCTTGATATAACAGTAACCGATGATTTAAGATTAGAAGGAATAGCAAGAGAATTTGTGAATCGGATCCAAAATTACAGGAAAGAGAGCGGATTTGATGTTACGGATAAAATTAATATCTCCATCCAGAGACATGAATTTACCAATGAAGCCATTGTTAAGCATAAAGAATATATTGTTTCTCAAACACTTGCAAAAGAAATTATCCTTGTAGAAAACCTGGATAAGAATACTTCCCGTCAGGTTGAGATTGATGATGATATCATTACCTGGCTGAAAATCGAAAGGATAGGCTGATTATTGTTTTTGGCATTAATTGCTGAATTCACAATTAATTTAGAATCATTTTAAGAACATATAGTTGTTATTTAAATTTTCTTATATTTGCCGAAAATTTGGAAGCCATGGGAGAAAAGACGAGATATTCAGATGATGAGCTTGAGGAGTTTAGACAAATAATTCTAAATAAGCTTGATAAAGCAAAAAAGGATTATGACCTGCTGAAAGATGCTATAACACAGAGTGAAAGCAATGACACTCAGGATACATCCCCAACCTTTAAGGTTCTTGAGGAAGGAGCAGCTACGCTTTCGAAAGAAGAAGCCGGGAAACTTGCACAAAGGCAACAGAAGTTTATCCAGCATCTGCAGGCAGCTCTTGTAAGAATTGAAAATAAGACTTATGGTGTATGTCGTGTTACCGGCAAACTGATACCAAAGGAAAGACTGCGCGCGGTACCCCATGCAACTCTTAGCATCGACGCTAAACAGCAGCAACAACAATAATTATTTTTATTTTAATGTGAAATAAAAAAAAGATTGGAAGAATTCTTCCAATCTTTTTTTTATTTATATAATTATCTTTGCCTTCCTGATAAAATTATTATGTCAACAACAACAAAATCAATCATAATTATACTTGCCATTATCATTATAGATCAGATAATGAAAATCTGGATTAAGACTTCTATGGTAATGGGGCAGGAAATCCATGTATTTGGTAATTGGTTTATTCTTCATTTTACGGAAAATGATGGTATGGCTTTTGGTATTAACTTTCCGGGCAATTCCGGAAAGCTTATCCTGAGTCTTTTTCGTATTTGTGCTATTGTCGGTATTGCAATTTTCCTGCGCCATTTGATTCTGAATAAAGCACATCCTGGTTTTATTATCAGTGTTTCCATTATCCTGGCTGGAGCCATTGGAAATATTATAGATTGTGCCTTTTATGGATTGATTTTCAACCACAGCTGGGGACAAGTAGCTGAAATATTTCCTGAAAAAGGTGGATATGCACCATTTCTCTATGGCAAGGTTGTAGATATGTTATATTTCCCGATTATACGTGGAGACTGGCCGCAATGGTTCCCTATCTGGGGTGGCCGGGAATTCATTTTCTTCAGGCCGGTTTTTAATATTGCCGATTCATCTATTACAGTAGGTGTCTTCATCATTCTTTTCTTCCAGAAGAAATTCTTTAAATCCGGTGAAGAAAAAACCGTACAAGTTTCAAAATAATATATTTATTCTTCTGCAAATAAAAAATCTAATTGTCTTTTTGCCAGGTTGGCCCGTGCAATTTCAATCCTGATCTGGTCTCCCAGCTGAAATCTTTTCCTGGTTTTTTTACCATTAATACAATAATTCTTCTCATCATATTCATAGAAATCACCATACAAATCCTTCAGTGAGATCATGCCTTCACATTTACAATCTAGTAATTCAACATATAATCCCCACTCTGCAACGCCCGAAATCACTCCTTCAAATATTTGTCCTATTTTATCAGCAAGGAACTCAACCTGCTTGTATTTAACAGACGCCCATTCAGCTTCCATGGCCTTTCTTTCCATTTCGGAAGAATGTTTGCAACGCATTTCATAATTCTTCTGATCCTTCGAATCTCCCCCTTTTAGATAGTGATCAAGCAACCTGTGTACCATCATATCAGGATACCTGCGGATAGGTGATGTAAAATGGGTATAATACTGAAAAGCTAATCCATAATGCCCTATGTTTAAAGTGGAATACTCCGCTTTGGCCATTGTACGGATGGCAAGATTTTCAATGATATTTTGTTCTTTTTTGCCTTTTACTTCTTCAACCAGTTTGTTCATGGAAACTGCGATTTTTTTCTTGCTGCTCAAATTGAGATTGTATCCAAATCGTTTGATAAAATATGAAAACGATTCAAGCTTTTCCTGATTTGGTCTGTCATGAATCCTGTAAACAAAAGTTCTTGGATTTGTTTTAATTTTTTTTGGTTTCCCTATCAGCTCAGCCACCCTTTTATTCGCCAGAAGCATAAATTCTTCAATGAGCTGGTTTGATTCTTTGTTTTCCTTCCAGTAAACTCTTAGTGGATATCCTTTTTCATCAATTTCAAATTTTACCTCTACCCTTTCAAATGAAAAGGAACCTTTTCTGAAACGCTCAGCCCTGAGTTGTTGTGCCAGTTTATGGAGAGTAATGATTTGATCTTTTAACTCACCTTTTCCGGATTCAATGATTTCCTGTGCTTCCTCGTATGAGAATCTGTGGTCGGAACGAATGACCGTTCTGCCAAACCATTCATCCAGAATATCCGCATTATTATTCATTTCAAAAACCACGGAGTAACACAATTTTTCTTCACCAGGTCTTAGTGAACAAATAAAGTTCGAAAGTTTCTCAGGCAACATAGGAACAACCCTGTCTACAAGATAAACTGATGTCCCCCTATTATATCCTTCCTGGTCAATTATTGACTTTGGCTTGACGTAATGCGTCACATCGGCAATATGAATTCCTACTTCCCAATTACCATTTTTAAGTCTTCTGAGTGATAATGCGTCATCAAAATCTTTAGCATCGGCAGGATCAATGGTAAAAGTCGGCACTGTTCTGAAATCTCTCCTCGATTTATAATCTTCTTTTGTTATCCTGTCGCTGATCAGATCTGAAGCCCTGGTGACTTCTGCAGGGAATGTCCAAGGAAGTTCAAATTCAGCCAGTATTGCATGCATTTCGACCTCATTCTCACCAGGATCACCCAGAACTTCTAAAATCTCTCCGGATGGATTCTTCGAACCTTTTGGCCAGTCAGTTATTCTGGCTATTGCTTTCTGGCCGTCTTTTGCACCCTTCAGTTTATCCGGAGAAATGAACAAATCATAAGGCATATCTTTTGAACCGCAATTAAGAAAAGCAAAGTGGGTGGAGACTTCAACAATACCCACAAAAGTTTTTCTTGACCGTTTAATAATTTCCACAACCTCACCTTCAAGCCGTTTCCCTTTTCTCCTGGCATACATGTAAACTTTAACATAATCACCATTCAGAGCATGGTTAAGATTATCCTTTGAAACATATATATCCTCCTTATTATCATCTGTGACAATATATGCATCACCATGCTGAGTCATATCAACTGTACCTGATACATAACCTCCCTTGGATTTCAGCTTGAATTTTCCCGGGTAGACTTCTACAAGATCATCCTTGTCCTTAAGGTAATTCAGTACGTCGTTTATCATCCTCTGAGGAGCAGTATCACGGATTTCAAGAAGTTTTGCGATCTGTTTGTAGTTCAGGATTTTATTAGGATTCCCGGTAAATACATTCATTACTGCGACAGTTAATGAGCTTCTATTATAGGATGTCCTGGATGACTTTCTTTTTTTGCCTTTCTTTGCCATAATGAAAATTAGTAATTTTGAGATTCAAAACAAGATAGGATTTTTCTTTTAAAATATAACCATGAATACCAAATTCATTATCTACAATACATTGACTCGCAAAAAGGAAATTTTTAAGCCTCTGAATCCCCCACTTGTTGGACTTTATGTTTGCGGACCAACAGTTTATGGAGATCCACATCTCGGCCATGCCCGACCAGCTATTACCTTTGATCTTCTATTCCGTTATCTCAGCCACCTTGGATATAAAGTCCGTTATGTCAGGAATATTACGGATGTTGGTCATCTTGAACATGACGCAGATGATGGAGAGGATAAGGTTGCAAAAAAGGCGAGACTTGAACAGCTTGAACCGATGGAAGTAGTGCAGTTCTATATGAACCATTACCATGATAAAATGAGGCAATTAAATGTATTGCCTCCTACAATTGAACCTTTAGCATCCGGACACATTATAGAACAGCAGCAGATGGTCTCCAGATTGCTTGAAAACGGCTATGCATATGAAAGTAATGGTTCAGTTTATTTCGATATTGATAAATATGGCAGAAATTACAAATATGGTAAGCTATCAGGAAGAAATACCGAAGATCTTTTACAATCTTCCCGAGATTTAGAAAAACAATCAGATAAAAGAAATCCTCTTGATTTCGCTCTATGGAAAAAAGCAGAACCTGAACATATAATGCACTGGCCTTCACCCTGGAGCGATGGTTTCCCGGGATGGCATCTTGAATGCTCTGTAATGAGCCGGAAATATCTTGGTAAACAATTTGACATTCATGGTGGTGGAATGGATCTTCTTTTTCCACATCATGAATGTGAAATAGCGCAGACAGTTGCCGACCAGGGAAAGGAATCGGTCCGCTACTGGATGCATAATAACATGATTACCATTAACGGGCAAAAAATGGGTAAATCTCTCGGTAATTCCATTATGCTTGAAGAATTTTTTACGGGAAATCATAAACTTCTGGATAAGGCGTATAGTCCAATGACAATAAGGTTTTTCATTCTTCAGGCTCACTATCGCAGTCCGCTTGATTTTTCCAATGAAGCATTACTGGCCACAGAAAAAGGACTGGACAGACTCAAAGAAGGAATTAAAAACCTTAATAAAATCATCCCATCAGAAAAATCTACTATTAATCCTGACAAAATAGAGAATAATTTTTATGAGGCAATGAATGATGATTTGAATAGTCCGGTGGCTATTTCATATTTATTCGATGGCATTAGGGAAATAAATTCCGTCATCGCAGGCCATGACAGCCTGACGGCTTCAGATACTGAAAAACTTAAGAAGATCTATCGGTCATTTGTATATGATGTTCTTGGCCTGCACGAAGAATCTCAAACATCTGATAATAAAGAACTTCTAAAAAACCTGATTGATCTTTTGCTTAAAATGCGTATGGAGGCACGAAATAATAAGGATTTTAAAACATCCGACCGGATAAGAAATGAATTAGAAAAATTCGGAGTTGAAATTCATGATACAAAAGATGGTTTTGAGTGGAAAATATAAGTTTACAGAATTGTACATAAGTCATAAAATAAAGATAGGTGAGTGCGAGGTTGGTGAAGACGCTCCGGTTAGGGTACAGTCAATGACCAATACCGATACACTTGATATTGATGCGACCGTTGAACAATGCATTCGTATTATCAAGGAAGGAGCTGATTTTGTTCGATTAACCGTAAGAAGCAGCAGGGAAGCAAAAAATCTGAGGAATATTAAAAATGAACTGGAAAAAAGAGGATTTTACACACCTTTGATTGCAGATGTACATTTTAATTCAAAGATCGCAGAAATATCAGCCGCGATAGTTGATAAAGTAAGAATTAATCCCGGAAATTTTGCTGGTGAGGATTTTAAAGATAAGTTTATTTCTCTCCTTCATATCTGTAAAAAAAATCATACAGCGATCAGAATCGGTGTCAATCATGGATCATTATCTGAAAGAATAATGGAAAAATTCGGGAATACGCCCGAGGGAATGGTAGAATCTGCAATGGAGTACCTCAGGATATGTTCACTGGAAAAATTCTCAGATGTAGTGGTTTCTATTAAATCGAGCAACACAAGAATAATGATCTGGTCGAACCGGTTACTTGCTAAAACCATGATAGAGGAAGGAATGAATTTCCCTGTGCATCTCGGGATTACAGAAGCAGGAGATGGAGAAGACGGGAGACTTCGGTCGGCAATAGGAATTGGAACTTTACTAGGAGAAGGAATCGGAGATACTATAAGAATTTCTCTTACCGAGGATCCAGAAAAAGAAATTCCAGTAGCTGTTAAACTGGTTTCATTATTTGAAAATTTCAGGCATGCACCAGATAATATACCTGCATGGAATCAATTTATATCATTACCAAGAAAGACTGGCAGGATAATGAATATAGGAGATACCCAGGTCCCTGTGGTAATTTCTACCGGATATGAATTCTTAGAATTCCAGGATAAACAGAAAAATCAAGCTGTTCCTGACTATATCTTAACACATCCTGATCATTTGCTATCATACAAAAACAATGAAAATCAATACTTTCCTCTTTTCAGCCTCAGACAATTGTCAATAAATAGAAACCGATCATCAATTTTAAATTTTATACAGGTGCATCCTGAAGAGATTGATGATTTAAACCGTTCAGAATATTTAAAAGATGCCGAAAAATATGTTCTTATCATTCGAACAGAATCTGGTGACCATCGTTCATTATTTAATGGAATTGACAAATATATCCGATATGGTTTTTTCAATCCGGTAATTATTCGATCTTTATTTACAGAACCTGATCCTGAACTTTTTTTATTAAAAGCCTCATCTGAACTTGGAAGATTTTTTACAGACAAACTGGCCGATGGCATCTGGCTGGAGAATCCAAATTTTAAACCTTCAGAAATAACCCACCTCTCTTTTGGTTTGCTACAAGCCGCAAGATCAAGGATCTCCAGGACCGAATATATCTCTTGTCCCTCATGCGGACGAACATTATTCAATATCCAGGATACTCTTGCAAAAGTGAAATCGGCTACTTCACACCTCAGGCACCTGAAGATCGCTGTAATGGGTTGTATCGTTAATGGTCCCGGTGAAATGGCAGATGCTGATTATGGTTTTGTCGGCAGTGCTGCGGGAAAGGTTACTCTTTTCAGAAATAAAGAAATTGTCAAAAAAAATATCCCAATAGAACATGCTATAAATGAAATGATCAGTTTAATCAAAGATTATGGTGATTGGGTTGATGCATAAATAATCATTAGATGATAGATCTCAAAAACATAAAGAATATTATACTCGATCTGGGTAGAGTAATTCTCAAAATCAATCTGGATAATACAATAATTGCATTCAAAGAATTTGGATTTCCTCAGTTAGATGAGCTTGACATTGTGTTTTCAAGGTATCCTTTTTTCATGCAATTTGAACTTGGATTAATATCAGCAAAACAATTTATTTCTGATATCAGCAAAATAACAGGTAATAATCTGTCCGATGAATCTATTTTGGAAGCATGGAATTCAATGATTGGTGAATATTATGAGGACACTATCCCATTGATTCAGCAATTGGCCAAAAAATACAGGATGTTCCTGTTAAGTAATACAAATGAATTACATGAAAAAGAATATAATAACCGTCTGAAGAAAGATTATGGGATAGCAAATCTCTCTGTAATATTTGAAAAGGTTTATTATTCCCATACACTGCATCTTAGTAAGCCGGATCCATTAATATTTAAATTCGTTATGAACGAAAACCAATTGGTCGCAGGAGAAACTTTATTTATCGATGATATCCTTGTTCATATTGAAAGTGCTGCAAAACTGGGAATAAGAACATTTCATTTAAAAGATCCATTAAAATTAACTGATGTTTTAATATAGATCTCCGGTATTTCTGATAATAATATATTCTTGTCTTATTTCTTGATTAATAATTAAGATCTGATGCTGATAAACGGAAAACCTTACCAGACCATCTGGCCTGATGAAAATGATAAAGGCACGATTAAATATATAAATCAACTATATCTTCCTTTTCGTTTTGTTGTTGATGAACTTCATACTTCAGAAGATACATTTAATGCCATTTACGAAATGAAGTTAAGGGGTGCCCCCTTAATAGGTGTAACTGCCGCATTTGGTATCTATCTTGCCGCTCTGGAAGCGAAAGGTACGGCCAATCCCAGGGAATATATTATCTCATTTGCTCATAAATTATTAAAAGTGCGTCCTACCGCAGTAAATCTCGAAATGGCCATAAATCTTCAGATTGAGGCTATGATGATACTTAAAGATCCTGCAGACCTGATAAATATCACTCTAAAAACCAGCATTAATTTAATGGAGGAAGAAAAGGAACGGTGCCGGCAAATCGGACTTCATGGATTACCGATAATTGAAAAGATAGCTCTGAATAAGCCCGGACAATCAGTAAATATTCTGACTCACTGCAATGCAGGCTGGCTGGCATGTATTGATTATGGGACAGCAACTGCTCCAATATACCTCGCACACGATAAAGGTATTCCTGTTCATGTATGGGTGGATGAAACCCGACCAAGAAATCAGGGAAGCCGGCTTACAGCCTGGGAACTCGGACAGCACGGAGTGCCATACACAATTATCGTGGATAATGCTGGTGGACATCTGATGCAGTCAGGAATGGTAGATATTGTAATTGTGGGCAGCGACCGTACAACACTCACCGGATATGTTGCTAATAAAATTGGGACATATCTTAAGGCTCTGTCTGCCGTTGATAACAGTATACCTTTTTATGCAGCGGTACCTTCATCTTCTATTGATCCAAAAATCAGGAATCCATTACAAGGAATCCCTATCGAAGAAAGAGATGACAGTGAGGTACGATACATTGAAGGTTGGTCAGGCAGAGAAATACAAAAAGTACAGATCATGTCATCAGAAAGCCCTGTTTCTAATTATGGATTCGATATTACACCACCGCGATTGATTACAGGATTAATAACTGAAAGGGGGATTTGCGCAGCCAGTGAACAAGGATTATTCAGCCTTTTCCCTGAAAAATTTTGAGCAATGAGAATAGGGATAATATCAGATATTCATTCAGACCTTCTCGCTTTGGAAGAAACATTGAGGGTTTTATCGACCAGGGGATATGATAAACTTGTATGTCTTGGTGATATTATCGGTTATAGTTATCATTATAAAGAGAATCTTGAAGGAAGGAATTCGGATGCCTGTGTTAAACTTGTAAAGGAATACTGCGATAAAGTTATAGCCGGGAATCATGATATGTACTGGTCTCTACGATTACCGGATTATCTAAGGAAAAATAAATATCCTGATAACTGGTATAAGCTTAACCTGAAAGAAAGAATGAATTTTTCGAATAATTCAATCTGGCTTTATGATGATGAAATGGATGAACCAATTCTGGCAGATAATATCAATTTTCTCTCCTTACTTCCTGAAACTTATACCATGAATTGTGGTAGTTTTTCTATCCTTTTTACTCATTTCCTTTACCCTGACCTTACCGGTTCATCAAAATTTTTCCCTGAAACAATCAGGCACTTCAGGCCACATTTGAAATTTATGCAATCAAATAAATGTCTTCTGGGTATTGCAGGACATGCTCATCTTCAGGGATATTCTATTACCTCAAAGAAACATTTCAGGTATAACTTTTTTGGAAAAACAATGCTTGATTCTGTACCACAGGTTATTTTAGGTCCTGCAGTTACGCGAGGTGACAATAAAAACGGTTTTATGATCCTTGATACTGAAATTCCCGAACTGGAGGTGATTCAGATTTAAACACTAACTTTGTATTCCGTTTGAAAAAGATATGATCAAATGAATGACGACAGGATTCGATTCAGATATATTATAAATTATTTCCTGCCGGCATTATTAACTATTGCCTTATATGTCATTCTGTTGCTTGTATTTATACTGCCCTATTTCGAAACGCAGCTTTTTGAAAGGAAACGTGAACTTATACGCGAACTCACCTTGCAGGCAATTAATATCACCAATGAGATCAAAAATGAAGCAGATTCAGGAACATTCAATATTGATGAGGCAAAAAAAATCGCTATTAATGCAATTAATCAAATCAAATATGGAGCAGATCAAAAAGGTTATTTCTGGATTACCGACCTTGAGCCTGCAATGATCTTTCATCCTTACCGAAAAGATCTTGTAGGGAAAAAGCTTGATTATTATAAAGATCCCAACGGTAAAGCAATATTTCTTGAATTTGTCGATATCGCAAAAAGTAAGGGTGAAGGTTATATTGAATACCTGTGGGAAGAACAGGATGATACATCACGGATAATTCCAAAACTTTCCTATGTACAATTATATGAACCTTGGGGCTGGATCATAGGGACAGGAATTTATATAGAGGATATTCAAAAAGAAATACATCATATTAAAGTTCGTTTGGGTATTATATCAGGTGTTATCTTTGTGGTTGTCAGCCTATTACTTGTCTCTCTTATCAGACAAAGTCTTAAAACTGAGAAAATACGTGCCCTTGCTGAGGAGGAACTAAAGAAATCGAAAGAAAAATACGAGGCTCTGGTCGAAACTTCACCTGATGGTACAATAATGTTTATTGACGGTAAATTTGTTTACACAAATCTGATCTTCCTGGCAATGACTGGTTATACTCAGAAGGAAATATCCCAGCTGAATTTTAATGATATTTTTATTAAAAAATCAGATCCGGATTTTTCTTTAGAAAAGCTTGAAAAAATTTTAGACGAGTCGGGAAAAACCACAAATTATGAATCTCAAATTATTTCCAAGGATGGCAAGATGAGAGATGTCATAGTGATGGCCTCAGCTATTAAATATCTTGAAAAAGAAGGCATTATTTTTATTACAAAAGATATAAGCCGTAAAGAACAACTGGGCATGGAGAAAGATATTCTTTCTGATGAGTTACAATCATCCCTTTTACTCATGAACCTGCCTGTAACTTCTTTTATGAAGGAGCCTATCCGCTGTCATATGAATCAGAGCATATTTGAAGCTGCTTCACTTATGAGCAGGAATGATCGTGATGCTATCATTATAATACAGGATGATCGGAAAAATATTGGAATGGTAACTGATACAGATCTCAGAAACAGGGTAGTGGCGGGTGAATATTCCTTTAATAAACCTGTATACGAAATCATGAGCTCTCCGCTTATCACAATTCTTGACCAGGCTTTACTGTTTGAAGCAATTTTGCTTGTCAAAGAAAAAGGAATTTCACATCTGGCCGTAGCTGACAGAAAGGGAGAGGTTGTCGGTGTCTTTAGCAATAAAGACCTTATCGATGTACAGAGGAATTCAATTTCTTACCTGATCCAGGAAATAAAAAGTGCCAAGACAATCGATATTTTGAAAACTATTCACAATAAGGTGCCTGGGCTTGTAAAAACACTTCTTGACAGTGGTGCAAGGATTCAGAATGTTACCCATCTTATCAGTACTATGACAGATGCAACGACTGAAAGGGTAGTGGAATTCGCTATTGAAGAAATGGGTAAACCTCCCGTCAATTTTGCATTTATGGCTCTGGGAAGTGAAGGCCGTAGGGAACAAACACTTGTTACCGACCAGGATAATGCAATCATCTATGAAGATGTCCCTTATGATAAAATGGCGGATATTAATAAGTATTTCTTGTATCTTGGACAAAAAATCAACCTTTGGCTTGACAGAATAGGATACAATTATTGCGCAGGAGAAATAATGGCTGGTAATCCTCAATGGTGCCAGCCTGTTTCAAAATGGAAAGATTATTTCACAAACTGGATCACTAATGAATCAATTAATGGTTCTCTTGGCATATCAATTTTTTTCGATTTTAGGATAGTCTTTGGCGACCCACAATTTGCCAGCCAGTTAAAGTTACATATTGATAAGACTACTTACGATCGTGCAGACTTCTATAAAAGACTTGCAGATGATACCCTTAAATACAAAATGCCTGTGAATATTTTCAAATCCGCAACATCAGATTCCCCGGCAGTAAAATCAGAAGTTATGGACCTTAAGACCGGAATTATGCCAATCACAGATTTTGCTAGGGTTTATTCATTATATCACAGGATCTCGGAATCCAATACTATTATGAGACTTGAAAAGATCTTTCAGAGAGGAGAGCTTGAAAGGGCGGAATTTGATGAAATTATTCATGCGTATGATTTTTTGATGAGTGTTCGATTTAAACGTCAAATTTCAGCCCTGCTCGAGAATGAAGTCCCGAAAAACATTATTTCAGCACAAGATCTAACAGAAATAGAACGAAGTACTATCCGTAGTATTTTTTCACGTATTACAACTTTTCAATCAAGACTTGTCAATGATGTTAAATGGAAATAGGATTCGAGATTATAAATTTTTAAGTTAATGACCGGCCAGATCACCTTACTTTCCATCATTATACCGGCATTCAATGAAGAAACTACAATTGTGAGTGTCCTGGAAAAAATATCTTTTGTTGATCTTGGGCCAATAAAAAAAGAGGTTATTATAGTTAATGATCATTCTTCTGATGATACAGTAAAGATTATAGAGCAATACATTAAAGAAAAACAATCTGATAATATCAGGCTGTTCACTCATGAAAAAAACCTTGGAAAAGGAAGTGCAATTCATACCGGGATTAAATATTTCAGCGGAGATATTATGATTATCCAGGATGCTGATCTTGAATATGATCCAAATGAATACCAGCAAATGCTAAATCCTATACTTAACGGATTCGCAGATGTAGTGTATGGTTCGCGTTTTATGGGATCAAATCCCCATAGAATCCTTTTTTTCTGGCACACTATTGGTAATCGTTTCCTCACATTTCTTTCGAATGTTTTTACAAATTTGAATCTGACTGATATGGAAACAGGTTTTAAATCTTTCAGGTCAGAAATTATTAAAAGCATCAAACTTAAAGAGAAAAGATTTGGCTTTGAACCTGAGGTAACTGCCAAAATTTCAAAGATACCAGGAATCAGGATCTATGAAGTAGGAATTTCTTATTATGGCCGCAGGTACGAAGAAGGTAAAAAAATTAACTGGAAAGATGGTTTACGCGCAATGTATTGTATATTCAGATACAATTTATTCAGGTAATCAAGAAAAAAAATTGAACAAAAAGTACTGAAAATAGTTGAGAGATGCGAAATATATGTTCATACGGAACCCGAGGAATAAAAGACATTCGCTTTTAAGAATTTAATTTCCCGATTTTGCTTCTTCTTCTTCCGTATGTAAAATAAATAACGATTCCAATAACCATCCATATAATCAGCCGAAACCAGGTGTCCCTGGGAAGAGATGCCATCACACCAAGAGAAGTTATCATCCCAAGTATTGGGACATATGGAAAAAATGGCGTTTTAAAAGGCCGCTTAAGATCAGGTTCTCTATAACGAAGCACCAGTACACCACCGCAAACTATAGTAAATGCAAGAAGTGTTCCTATCGATACAAGTTCCCCCAGTAATCCTATCGGGAAAAGACCAGATATAATTGCAGCAACGATTCCTGTAACGATCGTGGTTACATAAGGTGTTTTGAATTTCGGATGAACTTTACCAAATGCCGCAGGAAGAAGACCGTCACGAGCCATTGAATAGAAAACCCTTGGTTGGCCCATTAGCATAACAAGAATAACAGATGATAATCCTGCAATGGCCCCAATTTTTACCGGGTATCTCAACCAGATAAGGCCTGAGCCAGCTTTATTTACTGCAACTGCAACAGGTGCGGCATCATTAAGTTCCGGATAAGGAACAATACCTGTCATAACGAGACCCACAAGAATATACAGAACAGTACATATTACTAAGGAAACAAGAATTCCATATGGCATATCTTTTTGTGGATTTTTTGCTTCCTGTGCAGCAGTAGAAACAGCATCAAATCCTATATACGCAAAGAAAACCACTCCCGCAGCTCTTAAAATCCCGCTGATACCATAATGACCGTATTCTCCGGTATTCTCAGGAATGAAAGGTTTCCAGTTGGCAGTAGAAATATAAAAAACTCCGAATCCAATAAATAGTAGTATAACTGTTACTTTAATTATTACTATAATATTATTGAAGTTTGCTGATTCTTTAATCCCAATGACAAGAAGAGTAGTTAGAACTGCGACGATGAAAACAGCCGGGAAATTTATTAATGCACCCGTTGTAGTCCATGTACCGGTTGCTACATTAAATGCTAATGGTGCACTGGACATCGACGCAGGAATTACTATACCAATATCTTTAAAGAAACTCACTATATACCCCGACCATCCCACAGCAACTGTTGAAGCACCAAATAAATATTCCAGGATCAGATCCCAACCAATTATCCAGGCTATAAATTCACCCAGAGTTGCATACGCATAAGTATAAGCGCTGCCCGCGATAGGAATTAAGGATGCAAATTCAGCATAGCAGGAACCTGCAAACGCACAGGCTATTCCTGCCACTATAAAAGAAAGCACAACGGCAGGCCCTGCATAGGCCGCAGCAGCCTGGCCGGTGAGAACAAATATTCCTGCACCTATAATGGCACCAATTCCTAATGTTATCAGATTGAGTCTGGTTAGTGTTCTTTTTAAACCATGTTTCTCATCAGAAACTTCATTTAGAAGTACATTAAGAGGTTTCCTTATCCATATATTTGCCATAAATCAGGTTGGAATTAAATTGGTATCAAATTTGACGTTTTATTAAAAGAAGAAAAATCAGGATTTTCAAAATTACAACACAATAATACAGAATAATTTGATCGCATAATAATATGTTTTAATATTTGTTTCTGCAATAAACTTTTAACATATCTCGTTCACATTAAAAAAACACTCATGAAGAAATTTATAGCTTTCAAATTCCTGATGATAAGCTTGTTTTTTACAAGCTACTCTCAGGTTGATATACCGGATTCACTTCTAACCGCACCTGAAATTAAATCTTTTGTTAAAGGAGGGAATGTTTTTGTTACTTTCCCTGATGGGACTCAGAAACAACTCACTTTCACCAAAACAGATGAAAGGCCGAT
>Ga0153916_10001422_pt1 | contig 17145 bp, 16 predicted proteins | sample Opewatmetagenome_FD_109642 | JGI IMG/M metagenome (GOLD analysis project Ga0153916, IMG submission 109642) | Freshwater wetland microbial communities from Ohio, USA - Open water 3 Core 3 Depth 4 metaG | ecosystem: Environmental > Aquatic > Freshwater > Wetlands | place: USA: Ohio, Lake Erie... | reverse complement strand
GACCATCATGGCCACATGCATGCATAACACCATCATTTTCTGATGCGTAGTCAGCTCCGGTTTCTTCCTGGATTGGGAGCGCGTCCATATCAAATCGTAACAATACCACCGGGCCTGGTCCTTTTCCGCCCAACAGAGCCACGACTCCGGTTTGTCCAACCCCTGTTTTTACTTCTATCCCTAAGTTGGTTAATTCTCTTGCGATGATATTGGCTGTTCGTATTTCTTTAAAACCGATTTCAGGATGCTTATGGAAATCTCTACGCAAATCGCGTGTATATTCATAAAGAGCCTGAGCATCATCCAGGAAGTTTTCCATTTTTTTCTCTCTTTAATTAGATAATATTTATCCGGTTTTGGTTACAAATCTCACCCTAATATTAATCGGCGGAATTTTTCTTCATAACGCGGTTTTTCAGGTGTGCTTTCCGCTGTGCGCCTATTCCGCATGCGTTCTGCTAATTTCTCGGGTTCCCCAATCTGACTTCTATGTTCAAATAATGCCTGAATCTTGAGTTCCCAGGTCTCGGTTACATCCAGTATAATATCCGGTTGAAGGGTACCGCAAACCCAGACTTCCCGAACAATATGCGGCTCTAGCTTTTCATCTTTCCACAATTCGATAAAATTTAGATGATCTCGCGCAGCTGGGAAGACGGCATCCAATGTTGCTTGTCCAGCTGCGCGATGGTCTGGATGATTCAATCCACCATTAGCTGTGAACAAAGTCTGTGGATCACAAGTCACTAAAACGTCTGGGCGGACTATGCGAATTACTCGTGTAATATCCCGCCGTAGATTAATATCTGGTGTAAGATAACCATCAGGATAATTTAAAAATCTGATGTCCTCCACCCCTAATACTTTGGCAGCTGACCGTTGTTCCATCTGCCTGATGGAGCACAATTCATCCGATCCAATGGTAAGATCCTTGGTCCCTTTATCTCCACAAGTAAGGACGCAATACGACACCTGGTGACCTGCCTGCACCCACCGTGTAGTTGTCGCGCCACAAAAGAACTCTGGGTCATCCGGATGGGCAAGTACTACCAGTATCTTCTGGCTAGATTCCCAACCATCCGCTGGTTTATCTGGGTCTACCATGAGGCTTCTTTTTCCCTTTCTTCATTACTGGTCGCGTATCTTCAGGACAGTTTTCACAGGAATTATCAGCCTTATTCTTCAATGCTTCCGACTCTTCCAAAGGTTTAAGCTCATCATGCATAAACTCATGTTGACCACCCTGTTCCAATTCTACCAGTACTGCTCCTTTTAGAGGAACCACATCCAGTACCTTTCCATTCCCCCGGGGTGTGATTACTAATTTCCCACGTTTTGGTAATCGCTTACGCGCCTCCACATATTGTTCATATTCATAAACCAGGCAACATCTTAATCGACCACACATTCCAGTGATTTCGGTAGGTGTGAGTGAGATACCTTGTTCTTTAGCCATTTTGATCGAAATAGGGCTAAATTCGGTTAAAAATGTCGAGCAACATCGGCATTCCAGACCGCATGCTCCCATACCTCCCAATGCCTTCGCCACATCCCTGGGGCCTACGAGATGCATTTCAACATGTGCTTGTTGGAATATACGCTGCATGGCTCTCTTTAATGATTTGAGATCGGTTTTTTCACCTTCCTCACTGCTATAAACAAAGATTAAGCGGCTACCGTCCAGGCTAAACTCTGCCGATACGATCTTTACATCAGTCAGCCGCAATTCTGATGCTTTTGCCCGACATGTTGCCAGCGCTTCAATTTCTCGGTGCTCCCATTGCTGGTGGACCAATAAATCCTGAGGTGTGGCTATGCGCAATATGGACTTTAATCCTGGTGTCATATTACGATCAGAGTTATTAACAAAATGTACGATTTTCCCTAACTGAGTCCCTCGGCTAGTTTCTACAACCACATAATCCCCAGGTTGTACATTTCGAAAATTACTGGCATCAAAGTGGTAAATCTTTCCGATGGGTTGAAAACGCAATCCAATGATGCATTGTTCTGACACCGGATTTTGTTGGTTATCTTCCACTCAATTATCCTCTTTTCAATCAGATCTCATTCACTCGATAATTGTGATCGGGACCACAGTATTATTTTCAATTGCTGCTATACTCACCTTAGCTGCGATTTGCTCAGCAATACTACGCAACGCAGATGCTGCTGGTGATTCAGGATTTTCCACAATAACTGGCTTTCCGTTATCCCCGCCAACACGGACTTCTGCATCTATGGGTATCGTGCCAAAAAATGATACATTGCCCTCTTTAGCTAATTGCTCTCCTCCACCACTTCCAAAGATATCCAATCGAGAACCATCGGACATTTCGAGATAACTCATATTCTCGATCACCCCTAAAATGGGTACGTTAAGTTGGCGGAACATTTCCATTCCACGCCGTGCATCTTCCATGGATACGTGTTGGGGTAGGGTAACGATAACCCCCCCACTCAATGGCAGCGATTGGGTCAGGCTTAATGCCGCATCTCCCGTGCCTGGTGGTAGGTCTACGATCAGATAATCCAATTCTCCCCATTCTACATCACTTAGAAATTGCCTTATGGCTGAATGTAGCATTGGACCACGCCAAATTAATGGCTGATCAGGCCTTACCAGGAAACCGATGGACATCATCTTCACCCCATAGGCTTCAGCGGGTACAAGCTTTTCCTTCGTCGGTGGAGGTAATCTTCCTACTCCCATCATAGTTGGAATGTTAGGACCATAAATATCCGCATCGAGTAATCCCACCCTGGCTCCAGATTGAGCTAATGCCACGGCGACATTTACTGCCACAGTACTTTTACCAACCCCACCTTTCCCTGATGCAATTGCCACAGCATTCCGAATAGGCAGCTGCATCAAACCTCTGGATCGTCCATCACTGGGCACATTTGATTCAAGTTTTATTTCTACTTTACTCACCCCGGGCAATGACATGACTACAGCGCGGGCTTCGCTTTCGATTTTTGTTTTTAACGGACAGGCAGGGGTCGTCAGGAGAATGGTAAATTTAACCTGATTACCATTAATTTCCAAATCTCGAATCATATTCAACGATACCAGGTCTTTTCTTAATTCTGGTTCTTGCACATTCCGTAAAGCAGCAATAACAGAATCCTTCGTTAACAATTCCACTGTCATTTCATCATACCTCTTTCATATATGTATAGACATCATTTTTTGCTTGGTTATAAAGTTTGAGTAGATTTTGATCACTGCCTTTATAACGCTTAATTGTGGTGTTCGAACATAATATACAACCTCTCATCGCACGGAATGAATCTGATTGGCAGGTTGTACAGCCACTAATTCTGACCATAAGTAATACGAATGCAATTCGATCAGGGCTCATTGGATCCAATTCGATCAAATTGTTGATCAATTTTTCCCATTTTTCACCGCGTAATTCCCGCAAAGGTTCGATCGCCCTTGACGGAAAAAGTAGGTCAATACTAGCACTCTGCATCGAAATGCTCCGAATCCTTGCTTATATTAATAATAATCCGTCCAAATCTCTTATCAGGCGTGTGTTCTCCTCGCAATTCTCTGTTCTTCAGCCTCCCTGTTGGCTGCTTCTTCTCGTGCATAGTTAATTGGCCGTACTGTTGCGTAGTAAGATACAGGTTTCCCAAGTTTTACCTTATCATATACATTGGATTTCCGATCATAAGTTGCTAATTCATAATTATGATCCATTTTGATCGCATCGAAAGGACAATACTCAGCACAAAATCCACAATTCATGCAGATATCGATATCGATATAAAACTCTGCCGGATCGGGTATAGGTCGACCAGTATTTGGGTCAGATGCACGTACGATCCATATGCACTGTGGAGGGCACACTTTGGGGCATATTCCACAAGATGTGCAACGGTATTCAATATTTCCATCTTTTTCTTCATATAAAAGGAACGGTACAAATCGAAACTCTTCAGGAACCGGTAATTTCTCTTCTGGATACTGTACCGTAAAAATCCCACTCACATCTTTACTACTGCGGTACGCAATCCCTTCGGGCGTTTTGTAGCGTTTCCTCCAATGTCGGATGTCATCCAAATATGTTTCGAGAAAATGTCTGAAAGCCAGGCCTAGGCCTTTCAGGACTCCTATTCCATACATGTAAGCATTTTTTTGTTCAGACATTCTACACTCACCTATCGGTTTCACCCAAAACAATATCTATTGAACCTAGGATTACCACCATGTCTGCCACCTTATTGCCGATGCACAGGGTCTCAAGTGGGGTTAGATTGATAAAAGATGGAGCGCGCACATGATATCGCCATGGGTTAGGTTTACCATTCGAAATAACATAAAAACCCAGCTCACCTTTAGGTCCTTCCACACAACCATATGATTCACCAGCTGGCACTCTTACTTGGTATTGGGGTTTACCTTCCTGGATAGGTCCTTCAGGAATATTTTTCGCCACTTGCTGCAGGATCCTCAAGCTCTGATGCATCTCATCAAGACGAACCAAGTACCGATCGTATACATCCCCGTGGTACCGAACAGAAACGTCAAAATCGAACCGGTTATAGATGCTATAAGGTTGGGCTCGCCGTAAATCATATGGCACACCCGAAGCCCGTAGAACCGGCCCGACGGTTGAATATGCAATTGCCTGTTCAGGGGTTAATACCCCTACTCCTTCTGCCCGGTGGCGAACGATTTCATTATTGGTAATGTACAAGTCAAGATCATCGATCTTGCGAGGTAGGCGGTCGAACACTAGATCTTTAATTTTATCCATCACACCATCAGGCAAGTCGCGCGCTACTCCTCCAAACCGGAAATAATTGCACATCATTCTCGAGCCAGAGACTGCTTCAAAGATGTCCAAAATTAACTCACGTTCCTCAAATGCATACAGGAAGGGGGTGAAATAAGCACCAAAGTCATTCATCAGGAAGCCAAGTAGAGCCAGGTGATTTACGATACGGGTTAGCTCCGCCATCATCACACGGATGTATTCTGCACGTTCAGGTGGAGCAATACCCATCAATTTTTCGACCGCTAGCGCATAGCCGAAATTATTGCTCATCGAGTTGAAATAATCCAAACGGTCGGTATAGGGCATATTACCTAGAAAAGTATTGCGTTCGCCAATTTTTTCATGGTTACGGTGCAGATAACCCATGACTGGCTTCAGACCGATGACCGTCTCACCATCCAGCTTGGCTGCCATCCGAAAAACTCCGTGTGTGGATGGATGTTGAGGGCCTAAATTGACAATCATCTGCTCAGTACGGATATCGGTTTCTTCAAACTTACGTTCTATCTTACTGAGCCCATCATATAAAGCTGCCTCGGGTTCTGGAACCCAATTTTCCGGATCAAATCCTTCCGGATAGTCCAGGTTCGTCCCAAGTGGGTTTTTCTGTTCTGCACTTTTATAATATCCAGCTGGCCAACGACTTTTAAAAGGCTTTCCCTCTTCTTCGTAATACCCTTCTTTCCAATCTTTTCTGAGGGGATGCCCATAAAAGCCTTCCCACATGAGTATCCGGCGTAAGTCAGGATGTCCATCAAATTTTATCCCTAACAAATCCCAGGCTTCCCTCTCCTGGAACTCTGCTCCTGGATAAATTGGAACAACCGATGAAATCACCGGGTGATCGCGATCTAATTGAGCCTTGATCACAAGTGGGGAGCCCCCAGTCGACTTACGGATATGATAGACGACCTCCATTTTATTTTCGGGCAAATAATCCACCCCTGTCACGGAAGACAAATAATCATATCCCAGCTCGTCCCGAAGCCTAAGCGTAATTGACGATAGATGCTCAGGTTTTACGAGGTATCCTTCGTAGTTAACCCGCTCATCACGAGAAATAATATCGGGAAAAATGTGTGTCAAATCTGATTCAAGTGCAATGTTTTGGTTACCCATGGACATGCTCCAAAGTTCGATTATTCATTAATGATTTACCCGGCATCTGGTTTGGCTGGTTGTTCAGGTGCTGGTTGAGCAGCAGCCTGTTGAGCTTGAAGCTTATTTTGAGAGTATTCTTTGATCAATGCAAACTTCCGGGGATCCATGAGATCCGGTCCAAGGACTGGAACCGGGAGGGGCTCTTCTGGTCCCTTGCGGTACCATCGCACTGTCTTGATCGATTGAGTATCTATTAATTTTTGTAGAGTAATCAAGCCATTCAACAGTGCTTGTGGTGTTGGTGGGCAGCCTGCGACATAAACATCCACGGGTACAAATTCATCAACCCCAGAAACTACATTGTATCCCTCCTTAAAAGGTCCCCCACCTGAAGCACATGACCCCATTGCCAGCACATACTTGGGCTCTGGCATCTGGTTATAGAGTCTGACAATCTGTGGGATCATTTTTTTGGTGACGGTCCCAGCTACGATCATCAGGTCTGCTTGTCGTGGGCTCGGGCGCATGATTTCCATCCCAAAACGCGCAAAATCAAATCGGCTGGTTGCGGCGCAGATCATTTCGATCGCACAGCATGCCAATCCAAAAAACATCGGCCATATGGATGACCTTCTCCCCCAGTTATAGATCTTATCTAGGGTAGTTATGGTAAGTTGACCTTGCATCTCGGGTGTAATATCGTAACCTGGATTATTCAGGTCTTGACTCATAGAGACTTCCTCCTCAACTCAAATTGAATGCCAGTTGGATTATACCCTCATATTGGATGATGTCAACGAATTATGCAAATATATATTTGCATTTATAGATATTTTTGTTATACTTACTGTAGATTCATATGCCAAATGCACGCCAGAAAATCCTTAATTTCATACTTGAACAACAAAGTGCGACTGTGGAGGAATTAAGTAAGGTTTTTAAAGTTACTCCTGCCAATATTCGCCACCATCTTTCAATATTAATTGTGCAAGGAAGCGTACAAGTCATTGGACAAAAAGCTGCTGCTCTCCGTGGTCGCCCTGCACAGATTTATAGCAGCACCCAGCGAAACAATCAAAATAACCTTGATCACCTAACAGAAGCCCTCTTGTCTACCCTTTTACCGTACTCTGGATCGGATGAAAGTAATCAGGTGCTTAACAATATCGCCAGACAAATGGTGACAGATTATAAAATAAACACCTATAACCCTACGCGGCGATTATATTCATCCATCCGGATTTTAAATCGATTGAATTATCAGTCTCATTGGGAAGCTCACATCGAGAATCCGCGCATCATGTTGGGTCATTGCCCCTATAGAGCCATCCTTGATCATCACCCAGAGATCTGCCAAATGGATTCATTTGTGCTCCAGGAATTACTCGATACACCAGTTAGGCAGATCGAGAAGCTCACACTCAACACCAAGGGTCTACCAGAATGTGTCTTTTTACTGAATAGACGCACATAAGTATCCCATTATCTATCCAGAACTCGCAAAATAATATATAATATATAATATATCAACCCGCTGATATACAATATCTAAATATTGCTGTGAAAAAATAATGGATCAAACCAATTCTCTACTTGATTCCACCGAAATCCTACGTAAACGCTCGCTCACCGACGAAGTTTACGAATACCTGTCCAGTAAGATCATTGCAGGTAAATATTCCTCAGGAGATTGGCTCCGTCAGGAGGATATTTCCACACAGCTAGGCGTTAGCCAAACACCGGTTAGAGAAGCATTTGACCGTCTGGTCGCTTCTGGCCTTGCAGAACGAGTGCCATACCGGGGTGTCCGAGTCCCTGTATTGGAACCTAAAGAAATTGTGGACGCCTTTATCCTGCGCCTTATCCTAGAAACAACTGGCGCTCGTCTGGCAGCAGCAGTGATTCAACCAGAAGAGGTTCACACCTTGTCCTTACTCATTGAAAAAACTGCCAATCTGGTTTCTCTCGAAGATATGTCCACCTTACGCCAATTAAACAAGGAATTTCACAATCGCGTGGTGGAAGCAGCTCGGAGTCCCTTATTACTCAAATTGTACGAATTAACCAGCAATGCATTTCCAGATTGGATGCTTTATGAATATATGTTCCGGCACCCAGAGCTCCTCCAGAGTAGTCTTAAGCGCGAATACATCGAACACAAGGCAATTGTCGATTCTTTAGCGTCCAAAGACCCTGAAGAAACCTCATTTCAGGTTGCCACACACATTAAAAATCTTTGGCATGACCTACATACCTACTTGGACATCTCTGGCAATTCAATGCAGGAGATTGAAAATCAAATCAAGGCAATGTTTCCAAATCATCATAAATGAGAATTAAAGAGAAGGAGATGAATATGCAAAGCGAAGATCTGTTCAAAGAAATGGCTCAAAGTATTACTGATGGTGAAGCTGAGAAAGCAGCTGAATTGGCAAAACAAGCTGTTGCCCAGGGTATAGATCCGCTGGAGGCAATTAACAAGGGATTTGTAGCTGGGGTGAATTATGTTGGAGACCAGTTTAGCTGCGGAAACATGTTCCTCCCAGAGCTAGTGATGGCAGGTGAAGCTATGAAAGCTGCCGTTGCTGTATTGGAACCAGAACTAACCAAGCGCGGCACTGAGCGGAAAATGTTGGGTAAAGTCGTATTATGCACCGTCGAAGGCGATATTCACGAAATTGGAAAGACCCTCGTGGGTACGATGCTCTCTGCCACCGGATTCCAGGTTTATGATATGGGTGTGGATGTGCCTGTGATGAAAGTAGTGGAAAAAGCTCGCGAAGTGAGCGCAGATATCATCGCGATGAGTGCATTGCTTACTACCACCATGGTGCATCAAAAAGATGTCATTGAGGCGCTAGAAGACGTCGGTATGCGCGCCAAGGTCAAGGTCATGGTCGGTGGCGCACCAGTTACCCAGGAATGGGTCAAGCAAATCGGCGCTGATGGTTATAGCGAAGATGCCATTGGAGCTGCACGCGTCGCCAAGCAGCTTCTAGGCGTCTGATCCCTATCAGGTGCCACAATGACAGGGAAAATCAAATCAATCACCAACCCCAAACTAAGCTTGCAAATTCTCACTCCCGAGGAAATTCAACGCTTACATACTGTCTCCCTTGATATTATTGAAACTACAGGTATCCGGTTTCCTTCTAAACGTGCGTTGGATTTGTGGGAAGCTCATGGAGCACAGGTGGATCGAAGTACTTCCATCGTAAAAGTACCCGGTCAGATTATTGAAGATGCGCTTAAGCTTGCCCCGCCAAAGTATGATTTAGCCGCCCGTAAACCCGAGCAAGACTTGCCCCTGGATGGTAACCATGTCTTCCTTGGCACAGACGGGTGTGGGGTTGAAGTTTTGGATATAAACACTGGTAAACGCAGGATGTCAACCTGGCAAGATGTAGCAGATATTGCCCGGGTTGCCGATGCTCTAGAAGAAATCGCGTTTCATTGGGTGGCTGTCTCCGCCCAGGATTTGCCCCCAAAAACCCGCGGTCTGAATGAGCTAAGGGCCATTTGGGAAAACTCCACCAAGCATGCCCAGACGGAAAGCATTTACAAGGAATGGGAGGCAAGGGTGGCCGTTGAAATGGCCATCACTATAGCTGGTGGAAGAGATGCTCTGCGAAAACGACCGGTGTTATCCATCATGCAATGTACTGCCCCACCTCTCGGCCAGGATGGTGGTAGTGTGGATGCAGCTTTGATTGGTGCAGAAGCTGGTTTACCAGTCGGATTTATGACCATGGCAGCGTGTTTGACAACTGCTCCTGCCACATTAGCAGGGACTTTAGCGGTGGGGAATGCAGAGGTCATCAGTGCCACTGCACTAATCCAGCTGGCATTCCCAGGCGCACCAGTCTTTTATGCAGCCGCACAAACAGCCTCTGATCTCCGAACAGGTGCCTATACGGGTGGAGGACCGGAAGATTTTCTATTTGGTGCCGCCCAAAATAAGCTCTCGGATTTTTATAATATCCCTCTATCCATGGGTTCATTTGCAACTGGTGCCAAGGAGCCAAATTGGCATGCAGGGGTTGAAAACAGCCTATCCACCTTTATGGCAAGCCTGGTCATGTCGGATATGTTATTGGGGGTTGGCTTACTACATGGCAGCCGGATATGGTCCTATTCTCAAATGCTGATGGACTGCGAGATTTTCTCCATCATTCAAAAGGTTATGGAAGGTATTGTCGTTGATGACGAGACGCTCGCATTAGATGTTATCCGCAATGTCGGTCCGGGCGGAAATTTCCTGAGTCAGAAACATACCCTGAAACATATGCGCGAGATCTTTATTCCTCAATTTATGGATCGCCGCCCGTATAATGTTTGGGAGGAGAAACATGATGACGGCTGTGATTGGGCACTTGAAAAAGCCAGGAAAATCCTAAACACCCACCAGCCTGAGCCATTGGATCCCGCTGTTGCAGCCGAGTTAAAAATAATCATTGCCTCAGCAGAGTCTGAGTTATGAATATGCAGCCGAAACTTACTCTGCTAAGCGATGAATTGGTCAAGCAAATCCTGGATGAAGCATTTCAATTACTGATTAAACCAGGAATAAAAGTCCAATCACATGCAGCCAGGCAGTTATTGGCAGAGGCAGGCGCAAAGGTTGATAAAGATGCAGAAGTGGCTCATATTCCAGAGAAATTAGTTTATCAAGCATTAGAGACCGTACCTCACCAATTCTATCTCTACGACCGCAATGGCAATCCGACGGTCGACTATGGTGGGAATGCCGTTCATTTTGATCCCGGCTCTTCGGGAGTGCACATCCTGGATCCAGATACCTTCGAGCACCGCCCATCATACAGTGGTGACCTGGTTCGGATCGTTAAATTAACCGAAATGCTCCCCCAATATGATGCACAGTCAACGGCGGTAATATGTAATGAGATCCCCAAGTCAATCAGTGATCTATACCGCTTATATCTGGTGCTCTTACATTCATCAAAGCCCATCATAACCGGTGCATTCGCTATCCCCACCCTGCAGGTGATGCTGGATATGCTGGCGATATTCGCTGGCAATCGTAAAGCTTTAGCTGAAAAACCTCAAGCGGTATTTGATGTGTGTCCTTCACCTCCACTGATTTGGAGCAACTTTGGGGCTCAAAATCTGATTGATCTCGCTCACGCTGGTGTTCCTGCCCAAATGGTATCCATGCCGTTGGCGGGTGCAACAGCACCAGTTACGCTGGTGGGTTCTGTCGTCCAGCATGCCGCAGAATGTCTGAGCGGGATCACGATCCACCAGCTCGCAAAACCAGGTGCTCCCATCGTTTGGGGCGGCGCTCCTGCAATCTTCGATATGCGTAAAGGTACAACCCCAATGGGTGCTATTGAAACAGCGATGATCGATGCTTCTTATACACAGGTAGGTAAATTCCTGGGTTTACCCACCCATACTTATCTGTGTGCCAGTGATGCCAAAGTCATTGATGCTCAGGCAGGGTTAGAAAGCGGGATCAGCGCTATCCTTGGTGCCCTGGCAGGTGTCAATATGATCTCTGGTGCCGGTATGTTAGATTTTCTAGCCTGCTTTAGCCTTGAAAAATTAGTGATCGATGCTGAGATAGTTGCTATGGCAAAACGCCTTTTATCTGGCATCCATACCCCCACAAAAACGCTGGCAACTGCTATGTTTGAGGGTATCAATTTCAAGGGTGATTTTCTAAAGCAAAAAGTAACCCGTGAGTTATTTTCCAAGGAGCAATACCTTCCTTCGAAGGTATTGGATCGCGATTCTATCCGTGGATGGCACCAAGATGGTAGTTTGGATACACTTTCACGCGCAAAAGCACAGGTCGTACAACTTTTGGAACAATATGAAGCACCATCATTACCACAGGATAAGGTTCAAGATTTACATAAATTAATGAAACATCAGGCACATGAAGCCGGTCTAGACGATTTGCCAAGCCTTGTCCAATAAATACTACGCAACTACAAATATCCAGAGAGAAGCGACGAGTCACGGCTCTCCGGAAAGAAAATAATGTGTTTCAAGTGGGAAACCGGATATTTATAGTTAAATAAAACGATATCTCTGGAGGAGCCTATGTACGAATTTAAGGTCATGTCTGAATCGGACATTGAAGCCGTTCATTCATCTAGCTTGCGTGTACTGGCAGAGACAGGGATATTCATCGCACTCCCACAAGCCAGGGAGATATTATCCGGTGCAGGGGCAAAGATTGAAAATGACCGGGTGTTGTTACCGCCTGATTTGGTGGAGGAGCAGGTTTCTAAATCTACAACCAAAGTCAGCATACGTGGTCGTAGTGGATTGACCAAAACGCTTGGAGACCAAACACTGCACTGGCATAACCTGGGAGGCGCGCGCGATATTTATGATGCAGGTACAGGTAAACGCCGGAAAGCCTTGGTGAAGGATCTGCAGGATTGCACACGTTTACTAGACGCCCTGGAAGGGGTCACCACTATTACCCCATTTTTTACTCCTCAGGATGTCCCCGGGCACATAATGTCTCTTGCGATGTACCGCCACGCTATCCCCAATACCACTAAACCACTTCAAGGCCCTGGAATTCAGACGGCTCAAGAAGTTCGGTATGCGATCCAAATGGCTGCTGTCATTGGTCACCCCGGTGAAATATTTTCATTAAGCGTCTCTCCTGTCAGTCCACTTAACTTTCCCAATGATGGCGCTGCTGCTATCATCGAAATTGCGCTTAATGGAATCCCTTTTGCCCCACTTCCATGCCCCACTGCCGGAACGACTGCCCCGTTTTCAATTGCAGGTGCTGTCACCCAGCAAAATGCTGAAATTTTGGCTGCCATCGTACTTGCCCAGCTCGTCCATCCTGGCTTGCCGGTAATCTATTGTGGTCGGTTGGCCATGATGGAACCTCGTACTGGAATATCCGTATGGGGTGGGGTTGAGCTTGGTTTGGCTTCAGCTGCTACAGTCCAGATTGGTCATCGTTATGGATTACCAGTGAATGTCTATGGCTTTTCGACCAATTCGCACACATTGGATATTCAGAGCGGCTTCGAACGTTCACTGAACGCAATGATTCCTGCTTTAGCAGGAGCAGATGAGCTATCTGGCATCGGTGAGATGGAAGCGGGCGTAATGGGATCATTTGCTCAAATCGTCTGTGATAACGAAATCGCCGCCAGTGTCAGACGTCTCAAGAAAGGATTTGAGATCACTGAAGATTCATTAGCTGTGGATGTTATCTCATCAGCCATGCGGGGTACCCATAATTTTTTAGGACAAAAGCACACGATGCGCTATCTCCGAGGTGGCGAAGTGCTGCTCACCACCATAGCTGAGCGTGGATCCTGGGAAACATGGGAGATCCATGGTCGTTTGGGGATGGCTGAGCGAGCCCAATCTGAAGCGATGAATTTAGTGCAAAATCACCAGGTTCCACCCCTGTCTAATGATCAGGAACGGGAATTGGATGAAATTCTTGCAGAAGCAGATCACAAATTGAGAAACTAGAATTCTACGAGGAAAATATGTTAAATCAAGCAAAAGAGCTACAGGAGAAGCTGACAGATTATCGTCATGACTTTCATAAATTTCCTGAACTTGGGTTTCAGGAATATCGAACATCTACAAAGGTGGCAGAAATCTTGAGTGCACTTGGTTGCCGGGTCCAGCAAAATGTCGGGAAAACGGGTGTGGTTGGTGAGCTGGGTCAAGGGCTTCCCATTGTCGCGATTAGAGCAGACATGGACGCACTGCCATTACAAGAAGATAATAAGACGGAGTATATCTCCCAAAACCCAGGTGTCATGCATGCCTGTGGTCACGATGCACATACTGCGATCCTGCTGGGGGTAGCTGAATTGCTCTCTAAAGAAGACAAATTACCCGGGACAGTACGCTTCCTTTTCCAACCCGCTGAAGAGTTAGGAGATGATGAGGGGATTAGTGGTGCACCGCGTATGATCCAAGATGGTGCTATGGGAGGCGGGGTTGGCATGGCGATCGCATTACATGTTTCGGCACATATTCCGGTAGGACAGATTCAAATCGGCGCTGGCCCTTCTTCCGGTGGTGTCGATTCATTCCATGCTTCAATAATTGGGGTAGGCGGTCATGGGGCAAGACCCCATGAGACGGTTGATCCCATATTTCTCTCCGCGCATGTTATCCTGGCATTACATGGGATTGTTTCACGCAGGCTCAATCCCTATGACCCCGCAGTGGTCAGTATCGGGTCCATCCATGCAGGGAATGCTGAAAATATCATCCCCAATCAGGTCGACATCCTCGGAACCTTGCGTTATACCAAACATAAAGTTCAAGAACAGATCCATGCAGAGATCAAAAAAGCTTTTGAAGTAGCCAAATCCTTGGGAGGTGACTATTCGCTCAAATTTGAGATTGGCTCACCTCCGATGATTAATGACGAAAAAGTCGTGAACCTTATAAAGCAGACTGCCATAGACCTGATCGGCAGAGAAAACGTACTTCCACCCCAGGATGGTCTCGGTGCGGAAGATTTTGGCTGTTTCTCTGCGCTGGTTCCAGGAGCAATGTTTTCTCTGGGGAGTATGGTCGAAGGTGATGAGCGCGAACACCATAATTCAAGGTTTGATGTCAACGACCAAAGTTTACCTTTTGGCGCAGCAATTCTGGCAGAAACTGCATTACGGTTTCTCCGTAACGGTGGTTTGTCATCTACTTGATGTGTGGACGGATCATTGTACATTCAGCCCAATATCATAGTATTATCTCCCGAGGCGATAACACTAATACACCAATCTTCATTAAAGATACTTTCAGAAATTGGTGTTAGAGTTGATTCAGCTAAAGCGACGAAATATTTCAAAACCGCACCAGGGGTGAAATTTCTATACAAGCAACACTTGGTTTTACAACCTGAAGTTAATGAAGAAACACTATCTCTTTCAGATATGATAAAACCGGCGTAGGTGGTAATTTTATCTCTTCACGTCAAACGATGAAATTATTCCGTGAGGCCTATCATACCAGTACAATCTTTCCCCGTTTAAGCCTTGAAAAATGGCAGGAATTGGACCACCCCGATGCTTCGAAATTCCTTCGCCAGCGAGCATTATATTTGATGAACAACCACAATTACCCTACTGACCAACTCGAGTTGTTATACAAAGGTGAGTATCTGATCTCACACGATCAGATGCTGCCTCGGAGGTAGGTTTAGATTTATTCAACCGTGACAGATTTAGCGAGATTCCTTGGTTGGTCAACATCCAGACCCCGCTTTGCAGCGATGTGATACGCAAGCAACTGCAGAGGTATAACGGTGACGACCGGGCTTAGCAACCAGGGTGCATTCGGGACCCACAACACATAATCTACTAGTGGCGGAATAAGTTTATCTCCATCTGTGGTAACTGCGATAACCGTTCCCCCACGCGCTTTGGCCTGTTCAATCTGACTGATCATCTTTTCATACCAGGGATCGTGAGGTGCCAATACTATCACGGGCATCTCTCTATCAATAAGGGCGATTGGCCCATGCTTCATTTCACCAGCTGGGTAGCCTTCTGCATGGATATAAGAAATTTCTTTAAGCTTCAGAGCTCCTTCATACGCGATAGGCATATTGATCCCCCGACCCAGATATAAGCAACTGTGAGTCTCTTTTAACTTCTCAGCAATCTCTTCTACATCTTTTTGACGATCCAGACACTTCCCTACCAAATCAGGGATCGTGAGCATCTTTCCCACCAATAATTGACGGGATTTTTCATCTAAAGTGCCACGCAGATCCGCCAGGAGAATTGCCAGCATATAGAGATCCACAATCGGGGCGGTAAATGCCTTGGTGGATGCCACCCCAATCTCTGGTCCAGCTTGCATAGATATGTAACCATCTGCTATGCGCATTGCCTGGGTTCCGATCGCATTTACGATTGACCATAATGTTGCCCCTTTTTTCCGGCCTTCTTCCATTGCAGCCAGCGTATCTGCAGTCTCTCCAGATTGGCTGATTGCCAGCACAACCGTATTTCGGTCAATGATAGGATCACCATATCGGAATTCTGATGCAATCTCCAATTGTGTGGGCACATGCGCAATTCGTTCAATTAGAATTTTACCGATCATTCCAGCATGGGCGGCAGTCCCGCAAGCAGTGATAAATATCTTGTGAATCTGCTTGGCAAACTCTTCGGTAAGATTTAGCTCCGGCAGTCTTACCGATCCACACTCAAAATCGACGCGACCAGCAATGGTATCTGTCAGGGAGCGTACTTGTTCATTGATTTCCTTGAGCATGAAGTGCCGATACTCACCTTTTTCCGCAGAAATCGGATCCCATGCCACTATCTGCTCCTTGTACTTAACAGATTTACCATCCAATGTCTGAACGATTAAACCTGATGCCGTAATGATCGCCATCTGACGTGATTCTAGGAATACCACTCGGCGTGTATGTTCAAGGATTGCTGGTAAATCGGAGGCTACAAACATTTCGTTATCGCCTATTCCAATGACTACACCCCCGGCATTCCCAATCCTGGCAGCTACGATCTTATCCGGCTCAAGTGCGGACATTAATACAATCGCATGAGCACCTTTTATATGCCGTACGGCAGTCTGGGTGGCTTCGACCAAACCTACACCAGTTGATTCAAACCTCTCGACTAGCTGGACAATCACTTCGGTATCCGTATCAGAGTTGAATATGACCCCTTCCTCAGTAAGCTCACTACGCAGTTCCAGGTAATTTTCCACGATTCCGTTGTGCACCACGACCACATTGCCAGTCATCCCAATATGGGGATGAGCATTACGGGCACTTGGCTCACCATGCGTTGCCCAACGGGTGTGTCCAATCCCCACATGGCCTGCTACCGGGATCTCTGATACCAGATCCGTTAATTTATTTAATTTTCCCACATCCCTGCGGATCTCAATATGATTGTTTTGGATGACTGCCAATCCAGCTGAGTCATATCCGCGATACTCAAGTTTCTTAAGTCCATTCAAGATAATTGGGGTGGCATTTTGAGGTCCTATATAACCGACGATTCCACACATATAACCTTCCTTATAAAAACCACAAGGTTTGGCTGCACGAAACGAGCCAAACCTTGTGCTTTACGTAACACTAATTTACAGGATTCTTTTGGGCTTCTTCGATTTTAGCCCAGGTATCACGGAGCGGCACAATCCGGTTAAATACAAGTTTTCCTCTGGTTGAATCTGGGTCTACCACGAAATATCCCTCCCGCTCGAATTGATAACGCATTCCTGACGTTGCAGAAGCAAGACT
>Ga0153916_10001421_pt1 | contig 17157 bp, 12 predicted proteins | sample Opewatmetagenome_FD_109642 | JGI IMG/M metagenome (GOLD analysis project Ga0153916, IMG submission 109642) | Freshwater wetland microbial communities from Ohio, USA - Open water 3 Core 3 Depth 4 metaG | ecosystem: Environmental > Aquatic > Freshwater > Wetlands | place: USA: Ohio, Lake Erie... | reverse complement strand
GGCCAGGATGACGGGTAAACACAACAAGCCGCTTAATTCGGTGTATCTTCCCCAGCTCGTGTAATAGGCTGGCATGGGAGTAAGAAATCCCGTGATGAGTGCAGCAAATAAACCTGCCTTTGAACTACGGGTCAGGCAGGTGGTGAAGAGATAAACTGAGAAAACACTCAAGGCATTCAAGACCTGGCCCAAGAAAAGCAAGGAGTGGGAAAGATCCAAATGGCTAAGCCAAGTGAAAGTGGCAGCGATACTATGGAATCCTGGGTGATAGGCTGCCGGATTTATATCCCAAAAAGGCAAATAAGTCGCGGGAAAGGAGCCGTTTTCCAAGATCAAACGGGTAATCAGGGCATGATGGACCGAATCAACCCAGGCAGGGGTGGCTAAGTCACGAACCATAATCAGGCGGACAGCGAGTGAACCCAGAAAAATCAAGATCAGTGCGAAAGATTTACCAGAAAAGAATGCGAATATTTTGTCGGGTAGGGTGGGTAAATCTCGGGATTGGCTGCCCTCCAGATTGCGAAGATTCCTAAGAGAAGTAAACCCTATATAGACCAACCGAGCAATAAAAATGGCGAGAAGAAAGCCCGCTGTAAAAAAGAGGCCTCGGCTTGTCCACTTAATTTTCAATATGGTTGTCCATAACATAACCACAGGGATCAACGCCAGGCTAAACCCGGTGGAGATTGCAGTCTGCTCGCCAAAATCAAATCGCGAACGGAATCCAGATAGTTCCAGCAGCAGCCAACCGGGTAACCACAGTACAACTAATAAGGGGAGAATAATCCAGAGAAATCCAATGGATTGCTTGATATCCAGTAGCAATGCTTTAAAATCGTAGTTGTAACTCAACCGAAAGGCAATATCAGCGCTGATTGCCTTTTCATCGATATATGCCTGTCCAAGTGGATATGCGTCCTCCGTCCGGCCATTGATCTGGATAGCGCCTGAGGCTTTTGTCAGTTCTAAATAATAGATTTGTCCGCCAGAGTCCTTCTGATCTGGAATACTTATGGTGAGCGGGACATTATTGGCTGAAAGTGGGGCAATTATATTTGAGGCAAATATGGGGGATAGGTCTTTGGGGTCTTTATAAAGCCTAACATTTATGCTATTTACAGTCTTGGAGGCAATTTCATTGGATTGCTCTAAGGAGGTCGTTATCCATATTGTGACACCATTCAGATTGTGACGGCGTGAAACAAAACTTTGCCCAAGGCTGGTCTGGCCATCAAGCACCCCGACCAGATCGGAGGAATATTCCTGTGAGGCTTCAGGATCAGCCAGAGTCACACAGCCCGATATGCCCAATAAAAGAAAAAGCAACAGGGTGATTAATACAAAATATTTTACTGGTAAGTGAGTTCCGGATCGTTTATGAAAATCTGTAAGCTTAAATGGATTATTTATTGCCATTGATTGAATTCGAGCGTAGATAGGCTTCGATAAATCCATCTAGATCACCATTAAGCACTCCCTGCGCGTTTCCAACTTCATAATCCGTCCGATGGTCTTTTACCATCTGGTAGGGGTGAAGGACATAGGAACGAATTTGACTGCCCCATTCAGCTTTGGTGTATTCACCACGCAGCTCGGCTAATGTAGCCACATGCTCTTCCTCTTTTATTTCTAATAATCGAGAGCGTAAAACACGCAGAGCATTTTCTCGGTTTTGAGTTTGGGAGCGTTCATTCTGACAGGTCACAACAATACCTGTGGGGAGGTGAGTAATGCGAACAGCAGTGGCGTTTTTTTGAACATTTTGCCCCCCAGCACCAGACGAGCGGTAAACATCAATGCGCAAGTCGTCAGGATTTATCTCAATATCTGAATCATCTTCTACTTCAGGAAGCACTTCCACCAGTGCAAAAGAAGTATGCCGGCGATGTGCAGAATCATAAGGAGAAAGTCTGACTAATCGATGAACACCTTTTTCGGGTCTTAGATGCCCATAAGCATACTCCCCCTCAACGGCAATGGTCACACTTTTTATCCCTGCTTCTTCACCTTCACTCATATCGAGAATTTCGCTTCTAAAACCTCTATTCTCTGCCCAACGCAGATACATTCTTTCGAGCATCTCGGTCCAATCTTGTGCATCAACTCCACCTGCACCCGAGTGGATGGCGAGGAGAGCATTGTTCCGGTCATATTTTCCTGATAATAAAACATCAAATTCTCGGCGGATGAGGTCTTTTTCTATATCGTTTAATTCATTGGTGATCTCAGAGCGTAGAGATTCGTCATCTAATTGCGCTAACTCCAGCAGGTAACCCACCTTTTGGGTTAACTTGTTCCAATCTTCGACGACCAACCGTAAAGCGGCAACCTTTTTCATCACCCTTTGAGCTGATTCAGGTTCCTGCCAAAATTCATTTTGTTCAGATTGCTTTTGGAGCTTTGATAATTCTATTTCTTTGGCTGTCAAGTCAAAGACGCACCAATAAACTTTGGATTCTTGATTGTACTGAACTTAGTTTTTCAATTAAATCTTGCATTGGAGCTTGCTCCCCGTATGTTTTGAATTATTCCTGAATCAACCCGCTAATGAACAGGTCTGCATCAAAGGGCTGCAAATCATCAGGCTGTTCCCCTAACCCGGCAAATAGGATCGGTAAACCTAATTCCTTTTGGATGGCTAAAGCCATGCCCCCTCGGGCAGAAGAATCCAACTTTGCCAGAATTACACCCGTGATGTTTACGGCGTCTTTAAATGCACGGGCTTGCTGTAATGCATTTTGTCCTGTAGTCGCATCCATGACCAACCAGACTGCATGAGGTGCCCCAGGAAGAGCCTTACCTACCACCCGATGTACCTTTTTTAGCTCTTCCATCAAATTGAAGCGAGTATGAAGGCGACCCGCCGTATCAATAATGGCGATATCCGATTTACGGGCTATGGCAGCTTGAACAGTATCAAAGGCAACTGCGCCGGCATCACCGCCGAGCTGACCACTAATCACTGGCAAATCAATCCGATCTGCCCATATCTCCAGCTGATCCACACCCGCGGCGCGAAAAGTATCTGCAGCTCCAAGAATTACCTGCTTGCCTTGACTCGAAAATCTTTTACCTAATTTAGCAATGGTGGTGGTTTTTCCAGAACCATTTACACCAACAATTAATATGATGGTGGGTTTTACAGGAAAATCAATCGCAGCAGGCGTATCAAGATGTGATCGTAATTCCTCCCTTAAAATGACATTCAGGTCACATTCCTTAATAATACCTTCACGGTCGACTCGATCTTCCAATTTATCCAGGATATTAATCGTTGTCTCAACGCCGACGTCTGCGTGAATGAGGAGTGCTTCCAGTTTTTCCCAGGTATCGTCTGTGATTTCAGTTGCCCCAAATAGTGTGGCGAACTGACCGAATGTGGCTTTACTGGTGCGAGCAAGCCCTGCCTTCCATTTTGATAGGATATTATTCATCGGTCGGTTATTATAACATGCGGGTCAACGGGGTATATAATTGCCTATTGGTTCAGTTTTGGAGGACTGGATGAGTGATTATTATTCAATTCGTTGGGTAGATGGTGTGGTCAGAATGCTGGATCAGCGATTGCTGCCTCATAATGTGGTTTATCGAGATTTTATCCGGTGCAGCGATGTAGCTTTTGCGATTCGCGAGATGATCATACGAGGCGCACCTGCAATCGGTGCAGCTGCAGGGTTTGGTTTGGCACTGGTTGCCTATCATAGTCCAGCCACTCGAACTACCGAGCTAATCAACGAGCTCAAAACTGCAGCAGATGAGCTTAAAAAATCGCGTCCGACCGCAGTCAATCTATTTGGAGCTATCCATCGAATCCAAAAGGTTGTCGACCGGGCAAATGATATGAAGATTGATCAGCTCAGGCAAATGGTTGTGTCTGAAGCCATGAGTATTGCAGAAGAGGATACCCAAATGAATTTGAAGATTGCCCAAAATGGGCAACAATTCATCCCAGATAGAGCCAACCTTATCCACCATTGCAATACCGGGGCTTTGGCAACGGTTGGCATTGGAACCGCATTGGGAGTGATCCGGGTCGCCCATGAAAATGGGAAGAAGGTGCACGTATTTGTGGACGAAACTCGCCCACGCTTGCAAGGTGCCCGGTTAACCTCTTGGGAATTAAAGCAATTGGGTATACCACATACCGTCATCGTTGACGGTGCGTCTGGATATTTTATGAAGAAGACCAAAATTGACGCCTGTTTGGTTGGATGTGACAGAATTGCTTCCAATGGAGATGTTGCCAATAAGATTGGCACATACAATCTGGCATTGGCAGCTTTCGCGCACGGGGTACCATTTTATTCGGTGGGTCCATCTACCACGATTGATATGTCGATAAACAGCGGAGAAGATATCACGATCGAAGAACGATCTGAGGATGAGATCACTCAGATTGGAGATACGCAGATCACTCCGGATGGTGTGCAAGTGGCAAACCCAGCTTTTGATATTACACCGGCAAAATACATCACTGGAATTATCACCGATCGAGGTGTAGCTTATCCACCTTATGAAGGATCCTTAATTAAAATGATGAACGGATGAAAGAATATATATGGCAGAAAAATTATCGCATCTGGATGAATCAGGAAGCGCACGGATGGTTGATGTCAGCAATAAAAGAGACACCGAACGGGTGGCGGTTGCACGAGGGGAAGTAGTGATGAAAGGTAAAACCCTGGAATTGATCCGCGAGGGCATGATCAAGAAGGGTGATGTCTTGGCTGTTGCCCAAATCGCAGGGATCATGGCAGCCAAGCGAACATGGGAGCTGATCCCTATGTGCCATCCATTACCAATCCTGGAGATTAAGGTAGATTTACAGCTGGATACAGATTTACCAGGGGTGCAAATCACCTCATTTGTAAAAACAATCGCTAAAACCGGTGTTGAAATGGAAGCACTCACCGCGGTCGCTGTTGCAGGGCTAACTATCTATGATATGGCAAAAGCTGTTGAAAAAACGATGCGGATTCAAAACATCCGTCTGGCAAGAAAGACGGGCGGTCAGAGTGGGGATGTAATGAATGAGTGATACTGCAATAGTCTTATTCTTTGCCACCTTGCGGGAGAAAGCTGGTATTCGTGAAACAACGATTGAATTTCCACACGGTTCACATATTTCTGATATTAAGAAGATTGTTTTGACAAAATACCCTGCCCTCGAGTCAAACATGGATACACTCATCGTAGCATTGAACCATGAATTTGGTTTCGATGAGGATATCGTCCCAAATGGGGCTGAGATTGCCATGTTCCCACCTGTTAGTGGAGGTGAGATCAACCAGGAACAAACCCCCACCATCATAGGGATAGTAGCCCATGAAATCGATATCAACGAGATTGTGAAAAAGATTACCCTACTGACGACGGGAGCAGTTTGTATTTTCACCGGCACCGTTCGAGGTGTAACGAGTCGAGGAAAACCACATCAGACGGAACAACTTGAGTACGATGCCTACCGTGGAATGGCTGAATCGAAATTACGCCAAATCTGCGGGGAAATTCGGTCCCGGTGGAATAACGTGGAGGGGATTGCCCTGGTACAGCGAACAGGCAAGCTGAGGCCTGGGATGGTCTCTGTCGTGGTAGCTTGTTCATCCTCTCATCGTGATTCAGGGATATTTGAGGCAGCCCGTTATGGGATTGATCGGCTAAAAGAGATCGTTCCAGTTTGGAAAAAAGAAGTGAGCAAGGATGGCGAGACATGGATAGAGGGGGAGTATTTCCCACAAAGGGGAGAATGAAGCCATCCCATTAACCTCAGGCAACATGATCAGGCAATAATGTGTAAGCAAGAATGAACTAGAAGACTTATAGCGAATGATTTATGGGACGAGTGAGGAGTAGACTCAGGCAGGTTTTCGCTTATAATATGCGGGTTATCAAATAGACAATGCGCAAATTGGAACTAATGGACCGCCAGATACCCGGCAAAAGCAGGGTGTTTGACGTTCCCTGAGTTCTTTGGAGAAGAGAAATGGATATTTTCCCAGGGAACAGCCAACCAGAGGAATCCCCGACGGATTTTTCTAAACGAACCGGTTTACGCTTTACTAATATTGGCTTGTTAGCACGCGCCCTTACGCACCGATCATATTTCAATGAGCACAAAGATGCAGTTGAGGATAATGAGCGTCTGGAATTTCTTGGCGATGCAGTATTAGATTTTATGGTTGGTGCCTGGTTATATCACCGCTTTCCGGAGATGGCTGAAGGACAACTGACAAGATTGAGGGCTGCTTTGGTTGGGAATGAACAACTGGCGCAATTTGCGAGTGAATTAAACCTAGGGGCTGCAATGCGTTTAGGTCATGGAGAAGCTGAAAATGGAGGTCGTGACCGGGTGCCATTATTAGGCTCAACTTTTGAGGCTCTCATCGGGGCAATCTATCTGGACCAAGACATCTCTCGGGTATGGAAATTCATGGATCCAATCCTTGAAATAACTGTAAAAAAAATCATGGCGAACCAAATCGAGCATCACCCCAAAAGCATATTGCAGGAATGGTCACAATCAAAAGGATATGGGACCCCTGTCTATCAAACGATTGGAGATAGTGGTCCAGATCATGATAAGTACTTCGATGTTGAGGTTTTGATCGATGGGGCAGTATATGGTGAAGGTAGAGGTCATAGCAAACAAGCTGCAGCTAAAGTGGCAGCGAGAACCGCGCTCGAGAAACTAGGATTAAGGTAAGTCATGCCAGCAAGATTAAAATCGTTCGAGTTACATGGTTATAAGACATTTGCCTCAAGAAACGAATTTGTATTTTCGGATGGAATCACCGCGATCGTCGGACCGAATGGATCTGGAAAATCAAATATCGCAGACGCACTGAGATGGGTCTTAGGGGAGCAAAGCTTTGGTTTACTCAGGGCGAAGCGGACTGAGGATATGATCTTTTCAGGATCTGAGAACCGACCTAGAGCAGGCATGGCGTCTGCGACGGTTGTGTTTGACAATACGGATGGATGGCTTCCCATCGATTTTGTCGAGGTTGGAATCACCCGGAGAGCTTATCGGGATGGGGATAACGAGTATTTACTCAATGGTCAGCGCGTTCGCTTAAAAGATGTGTCAGAGGTATTAGCCAAGTCTGGTCTGGCAGAGAGAACATATACCATTATTGGTCAGGGACTGGTCGATGCAGCTCTAGCATTAAAAGCAGAAGATCGACGAAGGCTATTTGAAGAAGCTGCAGGAATTGGGTTACACCGCTCCAGGAGGGAAGAAGCACTCAAGCGGCTGGAGACGACCCGCAGAAACCTGGAAAGAGTTCAGGATATTTTAGCAGAGCTCCAACCTCGGCTGCGGAGCCTTGAGCGCCAGGCAAAACGGTCTCAGGAATATAATCAAATGAGAGCGGATTTAAAAGCGGTGCTACGCGAATGGTATGGTTATCATTGGCATTTAGCACAATCGGAATTAGTTGCGGCTCAAAAAACTGCCAAACAAAACGAAGAGCTATTATCCAGTGTACAGTCAAACCAGCTTCATCTGGATCAAAAACTGAGCAGCTACCGCTTGCAGATTAATGAAGTAAGAGAAAAACTTAGTAATTTCCACAAAGAGTTAACTTCATTGCACCAGAAGCGCGAGGCATTGAGCCGCGAACAAGCAGTCAACAATGAACGGTCAAGATTATTGATCCAGCAATTGGAACAGCTTTCAAATGAGAGAGTGAAGTTAGGTGAGGAAGCTGGAATTCAAAAGGACCAATTGGAGATATCGTCTCAGGAGTTAGAGGAATTAGAGCTGGAGTTAAAAGAAGCTCACCAATCTGCATCCGAATCGATTGAAGCATTAAATACCCGGCAACATGACAGGTCGGTAATAGAAGAACGAATTCGTTCGCTTCAAACCGAGATCGTGGATTTAAATGCGCGATCGACGCAGCACCAAGCACGCCAATCTGAGAAAGAAACTCACACCAATCGATTAAAGACAGCGCTTGAGAATATTGAAAAGGAGATATTATCTTCACAGCTGGAACTCACCGGATTACAAAAGAAACGTAATACGGTGATGCATTCTAAAGAAGAAAAAGCTAAGGACACCCAAACCATCGAGGTTGATCTAACTCAAGTACAAGGTAAATTAGCTGATCTTGAGACAGAACGTAAGAAAGTAAATGAAAAAATATCAGAACAAAAGACCTTGATGGCTCAAGTTCAAGCAGAGATCAAGGTATTAGAAGATGCTGAGATAAATCTTACAGGTTATGAGGAAGGTGCACGTATTCTCCTACAAGCCGTGAAAAATAAGCAGCTAGAGGGCGCAATCGGTTCCTTAGGAAATAGCCTCATTGTGCCTGAAGAGTATGAGTCAGCTGTCGCAGCGATTTTAGGCGAATACATCGATTCTCTGGTCATCAAATCGATTACTCAAACGGATAAAGCATTGGATCTTATAGAAAGTGAGGCGATCAGGGGTTCTCTTTTCCCACTTGATGCAATCTCTCCCCAAAAACCGTTAGCATTAGATTTAGCTAAAGCTCCAGTCGAACAAGAGAATATACTCGGCATTGCGTCAAATTTAATCAAAGCTGAGGCTCAATTAAAGCCTGTGATCGACCTTTTATTTGGTCAGGTGATCATCGTTAAAGATCGTAAGACTGCCCGTTCCATTATCTCATCACGTGCCTGGCAGAAGATGCCGTCTTTACGTGTGGTCACTTTAAAGGGAGAGATGTATCTATCAAGTGGACCGATTATCAGAGGAGCATCCAGGAAAGGATTATTGGTCAGGCCACGCCAACAACGTGAAACAAATGCCATGCTGCAAAAAGCCAGCCAGATAGCGAATGAGTATGAAGAGAGATATTCGGCTATCGAACAGAGGATTATTGAGTTACAGAGTGAGGAAAATGAGGTCAAATTAAAGTATCACAATGCTCAAGACCATGAAAAAAGACTCTCTGATCAAGTAAATCAGCTGGAGTTGCAAGTCGAGAAGATGCAGCGCAACCTGCAATGGCATCAAGATCAGAAGATCAGATACCAATCCGATATTGACAACGAAATGATGGAGCAAGCGAATCTCAAGGCTGAGATGGCGAAATTGCAGGCTGACTCTCAGGATTTAAAGACAGAATTGGATCGCAAGACAAGCGAGTTAAATGGCTTACCTGTGGAAGAATTACTTACGCAAAATGCATATTGGTCCACGAATACAGCGGTTATAGAGCAGGCATTGCTGGATGCAAGAAATCGTCAAGGGGATAAAATAAACCTTCAGCAACAACTGGAAAATAATTTGCAGGACCTCACGAAGCGGTCCTCGCAATTGGAGCTGGATATCAAAGCGCTCAATGACAGTATGGTCATCTCCTCGGATGAAGAAAAGAAAGTCACCAGCGCGATCGAGTCGTTATCCAAGACAGTAGATCCGCTGGAGGAACAATTAAGCACATTAGAGACGGAACATAACAGCCTTCTTTCGACGGACACTGAGGCGCGCCAGGTATTGAGAAGCGCAGAACAACAATATACACAAGCAAAAATAAACCTTGCTCATCGCCAGGAATCCTTCGAGACGTTACGGGGTCACATCGAAGATGATTTTGGTCTGGTCTCATTCGATTACACGGATAGTGTATCAGGACCGAAACCACTTCCGTTGGATGGAATGGTTGAGGAACTACCAAAGATCAAGGAATTATCTCCTGAGCTTGAAGATACGATCCGACAACAAAAAGCCCTTATCCGCAGGATGGGTGCAATAAACCCTGAAGCCCAAAACGAATATCAGGAAGTGAAAGAGCGTTTCGAATTCCTCACTTCACAAGTAGATGATCTCGTAAAAGCTGAGGGAGATATTAGAGAAGTGATTGCTGAGCTGGATTTGTTGATGGAGAGGGAGTTTCGGAGAACATTCGATGCGGTGGCCCAAGAGTTTAAGCAGATTTTTACGCGCTTGTTTGGGGGAGGCTCAGCTCGCTTAGCTTTAACTGACCCAGAAAATATGACTGAAACCGGGATTGATATTGAAGCTCGATTGCCGGGCAGGAGGGAACAGGGATTATCTCTGTTATCCGGTGGAGAAAGAAGCCTGACTGCGGCTGCCCTGGTCTTTGCTTTATTGAGAGTCTCACCAACTCCATTTTGCATCCTTGATGAAGTCGATGCCATGCTGGATGAAGCCAATGTTGGCAGGTTTCGGGATTTGCTGACTGAGCTAAGTGAAAAAACCCAATTTATCGTAATTACGCATAACAGAAATACAGTCCAGGCTGCGAGTATCATATATGGAGTGACGATGGGGCGTGATTCAGCCAGTCAGGTGATCAGCTTACGGATGGATGAATTGGGGGAAGAATTTGGTGTATAGCGTTATTATCAGGCAGTAAGAGCTATCCTTCTACTTGACAAAGCAGAGTATAATAGTATAATATCAATACCCCACCCCTATGGGGGGGGTAGGTAGGTAGAAAAAATTATGAATGAAGATGCCTTGAAACGGTTAAAAAATATTGAAGGTCATGTACGCGGCATTGAGCAGATGGTCGAAAATGGTACTTATTGCATTGATGTAATCCGGCAGATCCATGCAGTTCAAGCGGCGTTGGATAAAGTAAGTGGGATCATCCTGGAGGGGCACTTACATTCGTGCTTGATCACTGCCGTTCGGGGAGAGGATCCTGATGAGCGGGAACGGGTTCTGACCGAGATCGCGGATGTGTTTGGAATGAAGAAATTTACATAATATTCATAATAGACAAGGAGAAAGATAATGACGACTAAGGTAACCTATTCAATTCCTAATATTAATTGTGCACATTGCGTCCATACTATTCAATCCGAATTGATCGATCTACCAGGCGTGAAATCAGTTAAAGCGGATCAAATGCTACAGAATGCTACGATCGAATTCGAACCTCCTGCGAGTGAGGATAAGATCAAATCATTACTGGAATCGATCGATTATCCTGTTGCGGGCTAGTTGACCCATTCATAATGTGGATTACGCAATATACCCATGGATGTAATGGTGGGGCGTATTGCGTAATTCATTTTTACAGGTGATATTATGACTCAAGCGAAACAGGTGATTCTACCTATAACCGGAATGACATGCGCCAACTGTGTCGCTACGGTAGAACGGAACCTAAAAAAAGATAAGGGCGTAATGGTTGCCAATGTAAATCTCTCATCGGAACGGGCAACGATTGAATATAACCCAGAAATTTCCAAGCTAGGGAATTTAATCGACCGGGTTAACAAGGCTGGGTATGGCATCGCAACCGGGGACGCAGATTTACTCATCAAGCGAATGAGTGATGATAACGATGCCAGGAGGATAGAAAAGGCACTAAGTAAGACCGAGGGTGTGCTGGATGTAAACGTCAGTCTAACCTCCGAGCATGCGAAGATCAAGTATATTCCCACGATAGTCAGTCAGGCTGAGATAAGACGGGTAATAAAAGCATCCGGATTCGAGGTTGTCGAAACTGGATCGGACGCCGAAGATGCAGAGCAACTCGCACGTCAACGTGAAATCGATCAACAGCGACAGTTGCTTATCGTTGGATTAATATTCACGATTCCATTATTTGTTCTTGCGATGATAAGAGATATTTTAATGCCGACCTGGGGGGAGGAAGCTTGGGTCAATTGGCTGATGTTCCTGCTCGCCACGCCGGTCCAATTTTACGTTGGATGGCAATACTACGTGGGTGCATTTAAGTCTTTGCGAAACCGATCAGCGAATATGGATGTATTGATTTCGATGGGCTCCTCTGTTGCGTATATATACTCCATTGTTGTCACGCTGGGATTATTGCCGGGACATGTATATTTTGAAACCTCGGCGGTGATCATCACGTTGATTAAGCTGGGTAAATATTTGGAAGCTAAGGCTAAAGGTCGGACGAGCGATGCGATAAAAAAAATGATGGGGTTGCGAGCCAAAATAGCGCATGTAGTTCGTGATGGTGAAGAACTTGAAGTTTCAGCAGATGAAGTCAAAATTGGCGATGTTGTGCTGGTTAGACCCGGAGAGAAAATTCCTGTAGATGGCGTGGTGATCGAGGGACATTCATCTGTGGATGAATCCATGCTGACGGGAGAATCCATGCCAGTGGAAAAGAAGGCAGGGGAGGCAGTTATTGGTGCTACGCTGAATAAACTTGGCTTTATAAAATTCGAAGCCACAAAAATTGGTAAAGAGACCGCACTCTCACAAATCATCCATCTGGTCGAAGAGGCACAAGGAAGTAAAGCACCCATTCAAAAATTGGCAGACAAAGTATCAGAAATATTCGTCCCGGCAGTCATAGCCATTGCATTAATCACATTCTTGATTTGGTACTTCATCATACCGTTACCTTTAAATTCTGATGTGAGTTTGTTCACCCGGGCATTGATCAATATGGTGGCGGTTTTGGTTATCGCTTGCCCGTGTGCAATGGGCCTCGCTACACCGACAGCGGTCATGGTTGGAACTGGGAAAGGTGCAGAGACGGGTATCCTCCTACGATCCGGGGAGGCTCTCGAACGTACCGGTAAAATTGATATTGTGGTGCTAGATAAAACGGGCACGATCACAAAAGGTCAGCCGATCGTGACGGATGTCGTGGTCGTAAATGATCAAGGAAAGAAGCAGGAAAAGGAACTGTATCTGCTGCAATTGGCTGCTTCGGTGGAGAAAGCCAGCGAGCACCCGCTTGGGGAGGCAATTGTAGCTGAAGCTGGACAGCGAGGGATTGCCCTTGAACTGCCAGACGATTTTACAGCAGAATCTGGAATGGGTATCGAAGCAGCCGTGGCTGGTAGAAAAGTATTAATAGGGAACACCAAAATGATGAAAACTCATGGAGTATCCATCAAAGAGGGAGAAGATGATATAACACGCTTGCAGAATGATGCCAAGACGGTTGTGATTATCGCCGTGGACGGAGTGCTCGAAGGGATCATTGGGATCGCTGACCCTGTAAAGGAAAGTTCAAGGGGAGCGATTGGCGAGCTGATCCAAATGAAACTGCGCATAGCCATGATTACCGGGGATAACCAGCGAACTGCCTTGGGAATAGCTCAACAAGTTGGAATTGATACAGTTCTGGCAGATGTTTTACCTGGCGAAAAAGCAGCTCAGATAAAGAAATTACAGGAGGCCGGAAAGGTCGTCGCGATGGTCGGTGATGGTATCAACGATGCACCCGCCCTGGCACAAGCTGATGTGGGGATTGCGATTGGTACTGGGACGGATATAGCGATGGCGGCAGCACCGATTACCTTGATCAGTGGGGATCTACGAGGAGTGGGGAAGGCAGTTAGATTATCCCGCAAGACCTTACAAACGATCAAGCAAAACCTTTTCTGGGCGTTCTTTTATAATGTGATTCTTATTCCAGCAGCAGCTGCAGGTTTATTGAATCCGATGTTGGCTGCAGGAGCCATGGCTTTCAGCAGCGTCTTTGTGGTCAGTAACAGTTTACGCCTACGAAATGTAAAGATGGAATAAGTCATATCGCAAAGATGAAAACAAGATCATTGACATTGGTCAAGGTTGGTCCGGTTTTGATTAAGTCACCTAAAGTATCAAAATAGTGGTAAGAATCATTTCTATCCAGATATTCAAGCGGGTAGAGTCCCTTGGCAGCAGCGAGTGAGTAGGTTTGGTTTGTAGCGACAGCCCCGGCAGCATCTGTGGGACCATCCCCACCATCTGTCGCCAGACTGACGAATATCATTTGATCGGCGGCTGCCAGGCTTTTTACTGCGCCTAGCACAAGCTCCTGGTTTCGCCCCCCTTTACCGGACCCTTTGATGGTCACGGTCGTCTCACCACCAGCAATCAAGCAAGCAGGTCGTGGGATCTGTGTTTCCGAGGTTAGTAAGGTTATTGCACTCTTTGCGAGTGATCTGCCTACCTGAGAGGCTTCTCCATGGAGGGAGGTAGTCAGTAGTTGGGTGTTAAACCCGCACCTTTTTGCAGCTTCAATTGCAGCTAAAGCGGTCTGAGTGTTGTTTCCCACAATGATATTCTGTACTCTTTCCAAAATTGGATCAGCAGGTTTCAACGTTTCCGGTATTTTTCCTGCCATTCCATACGAAATATGGGAACGAATCTGTGCAGGGACCTGATCCATAATTTGATATTTCTCCAGGATAGCCCATGCATCCTGATAGGTTGTAGGATCAGCGACTGTCGGACCTGAAGCAATCATATCAAGGCAATCTCCCACAACATCTGATAATATAAAGGAAATCACCGATGCAGGGAATAATAATTTCGCAAGCCCACCCCCTTTTAAATCATCCAGATGCTTTCGAATGGTATTAATTTCATCAATCGTTGCACCACAGGTTAACAATAATGCTGTAGTGTCCTGGATATTTTTCAATGAGATATCCTTTGATGGCTTTATCATCAGAGATGAGCCACCCCCGGAAAACAGACAAATCACGAGGTCGTCGCTTTTTAAGTCACGGATCAGGGAAACGACTTTGGATGAGGCATCCAAATTACGTTGATCCGGGATAGGGTGACCTACTTCATAATTATCTAGCTTTCTCTCCAGCATTGTGAGGTATGAACCCAGATATCCATCCTTGGTGATCACTACGCCGGAGGTGAGGTGTGGATCAACGAGATCATAAATTGCTTTTGCCATTGGAACGGCTGCTTTGCCAGCTGCAATGATGAGCAAGCGTTTATACTCGTTCAAGTTATAGCATTTATTGGAAGTGATTAGCTGACCAGCCTTAAGGGAAACATGGGCTTTAACCGCCAGTCCGGCATCGGCACTGTTGATCGCAGCTGCTATCACCTGGCAGATATCATTCCCCCTGGGTGTTCTGCGAAGACTATTTGTAGATAATTGCTCAGGATGAATAATCATTCATTACATTATTTCTTATAATTCCCCAACCGGTTTAATTAGTTCAGCTGTGTCGGTCTGTGGACTATTTACCAGCCTCGAGACTGGAAAAGCGACCATCTCAGATGAGGGGTATGGAACTAACAGCTGGTTTAACTGAGCTGGCTGGCGATCTTCTGGTGCCAGCCATTGGCTATAAACCTCCGGTGGTAGGATAACCGGCATGCGATTATGGATTGGCTCGATTAGCGAATTTGGCTGGGTGGTGATTATCGTACAAGAGCGAACTTCGGAACCATCTGGAGCATTCCATATCTCCCATAACCCTGCAAAGGCGAAAGGACGGTAAGGATTTAATCGAAGGTAAACCGGTTGTTTGGTCTTCATACCAGGGATCTGTTTCCATTCATAAAACCCATCTGCCAAGATCAGACATCTCCTACGCCGAAAGGCATTACGAAAGGATGGTTTTTCTGACAGGGTTTCTGCCCGGGCGTTAATCATTCGATCCCCTATTGCCGGGTCTTTAGACCAGGAGGGGATCAGTCCCCATTTATACATAGATAGGACATTGTCTCCAGTATTCGGTATTACAGCCACAGGTTGTGATGGAGCGATATTATATCTTGGGGGTAAATCATCCGGGATGTCAGCCCATGGAAATGCTTCTTGTAAATGGGACGGATCGATTGTCATCGTAAATCTCCCACACATTTTTACCTCGCTTTCTGGTTGGGTAAACCTTTGTGATAATTTTACTATATAGACATATCATTGATTTGCGCATAGTTAATAACGGTGAGCAGCTCAATGAAGATGAATTAAATATCATACCCTTGTCTGCCATAAAGGGCATGAGTATACTATGCGAGATAAGGTCGAAATAATGCAAATCGAGAAATTAATGGAGTCCCTGCCAGATATATACACGATAGCTGATCGTGAGCTGATAAATCGTGCTTATCGTATGGCTGAGAATGCGCACAAAGGACAGGACCGTGCATCTGGTGAGCCTTATGTAAACCATTGTGTGGCGGTGGCGTCCATATTAGCTGAAATACGTGTACCCGTAGAAGTCGTTGTGGCGGGGTTACTGCATGATACCGTCGAAGATACATCTGTCACACTAGAGGATATTAAAAATGACTTTGGTGAAGATGTTGCTAAATTGGTGGATGGCGTCACCAAATTGACCCAATTACCCAGGGTATCCAGAGGAGATCAGCACCCTGAAGAAGTAATACACGATGAAGAATTGCGCCAGGTCGCTGATCGGCGGGGAGAACCAACTCCAGATGATACCGCTGAATTGCGTACCAAGAGCCGACGTTATGATCTGGTTTCTGAGACACTTCGAAAAACCTTCCTTGCCATGGGAGAGGACGTCAGAGTAGTGCTGATCAAACTGGCGGATAGACTGCACAATATGAGAACCCTTGGCCATATGCCCGCACAAAAACGCCAGAGAATCGCCCAAGAAACATTGGACATTTTTGCGCCATTAGCCAACCGGTTGGGCATATGGCAAATGAAATGGGAGCTTGAGGACTTGGGCTTCCGATACGTGAACCCGGAAAAATATAAGGAAATTGCTACGAATATCGCTGAACGACGATTAGATCGCGAACGCGATATGAACGATATCATCGAGCATTTAGCGAAAATGATCGCGCAAGCGGGGGTTAAAGCAGAAATATCTGGACGACCAAAACATATCTATTCGATCTACCGAAAGATGATCCGTAAAGGTGTTCAGTTTGATCAAGTTCATGACATCCGGGGTGTGAGGATCATTGTTCCAGATATTCCATCCGCTTATAGCACCTTAGGGGTGATTCACACCCACTGGAGACCCATTCCAGGTCAGTTCGATGATTATATTGCTGTACCGAAGGATAATTTTTACCAATCCTTACATACCGCAGTCGTTTATGACGACGGGAAGACGCTAGAAATCCAAATTCGTACCCCGGAGATGCACCAGAATGCTGAACTTGGTATTGCTGCCCATTGGAGATACAAGGAAGGAGCTCCGCGCGACGAAGCATTTGAGAAGAAAATCCTTTGGTTCCGTTCATTAATGGAGTGGCGACAGGATGTCGAAGATGCAGGTGAGTTTGTCGATAGCTTAAAAACCGACCTCTTTCAGGACCGCGTTTATATCTTTACTCCAAAAGGTGATATATACGACTTACCCGCGGGATCCACGCCGATTGATTTTGCTTATCATGTCCACACTGATATCGGTCATCGATGCCGTGGTGCGAAAGTCAATGGAAAATTAGTTTCATTAGACTATGTATTACGGACGGGCGAGCAAGTTGAG
>Ga0153916_10001420_pt1 | contig 17162 bp, 28 predicted proteins | sample Opewatmetagenome_FD_109642 | JGI IMG/M metagenome (GOLD analysis project Ga0153916, IMG submission 109642) | Freshwater wetland microbial communities from Ohio, USA - Open water 3 Core 3 Depth 4 metaG | ecosystem: Environmental > Aquatic > Freshwater > Wetlands | place: USA: Ohio, Lake Erie... | reverse complement strand
CTGAGGACGCACAAGCGTTTGATTGATATTCACGAGGCGAATGCGCGAACGGTTGAGGTGTTGAATCGTCTGGTGGTTCCGGCCGGGGTCTTTGTGAGGATTAAAGCCTGATCGGTAAAACGCACATCGCGTGTGAATCGGATCACGAAATAAGAAGCACGAAATTATGGCTATGCTGTTGGGAAAAAAAGTGGGGATGACCCAGGTCTATGACGAAGCGGGTAATTTGGTGCCCGTTACGGTCATACAGGCTGGCCCCTGCGTCATTCTGCAGGTCAAGACGGCCCAGACCGATGGGTACAATGCTGTTCAGCTCGGTTTCGATGATGTGAAGCCGTCGCGGAGGAAGAAGCCTGAGATTGGGCACGCCAAGAAGGCCGGTACGACGCCGACGAGATTCGTCCGAGAGATGCGGCTGCCGGATGGCGCCGAGCAGCCCTGCGAAGCCGGAAGCTCTGTTACCGTTGCCGTTTTTTCGCAGGATAAGTCTGTCGATGTGGTAGCTACCAGCAAGGGCAAGGGCTTCGCCGGCGTGATGAAACGTCACGGATTCGGCGGCATGCCGGGTTCTCACGGCACGGAACGAAAGCATAGATCACCTGGCTCGATTGCCGGTTTTGGCACCGATCGCGGACACAGCGGTAAGTTGAAGAAGGGCAAGAAAATGGCCGGCCACATGGGAAACCGCCGGGCTACCGCGAAGAACCATAAGCTGGTGGCCATAGATCAGGAGAAGAATTTGTTGGTCGTGAAAGGTTCTGTGCCCGGCCCGGCCGGCGGGTACTGTCTTGTCCGCAGTGCCAAGAAGCATAAGTAGGCGCAGAACGGGAACCTGAAACATGATTGATTTGGCTGTTTACAATGCAAGCGGGCAAGAAGTTGACCGCTTGAAGGTTGATGTGGCGGCTTTGGGCGGCTCCGTCAGATACCCGCTGATCAAGCAGGCCATTGTTATGTACCACGCCAACAAGCGCGTGGGAACGGCCGTGACGAAAAGCAGAGGTATGGTCGCCGGCTCGGACAGAAAGCTCTTCAGGCAGAAGGGGACGGGTAACGCTCGTGTAGGCAACATTAGAACGGCCAAGCGCGTCGGCGGCGGCGTGACCTTCGCCAAGAGCGTCAGAGAGTTTCGTCAAGGTATGCCGAAGAAGCAAAGAAAGCTCGCCAGAGACTCGGCCATACTGGCAAAACTTCTGAGCAACAATGTCGTCGTAGTTGACGGGCTGAGTTTCGAAAAGCCGAAGACCAGGGATTTTGTGAGCGTTCTGACTAATTTGAAAATCGACCGCAGTTGTCTGGTGACGGTCAGCTCCGCCGATGCTAACCTCTGTAAATCCGCCCGGAACGTTCCGAAGGTGGCGGTTATGCCCGTGAGCGAGTTGAACGCTGGCGAGATCTGCCGCTACCGCAAAATGCTGTTCACGAAAGAAGCACTGCTGTCTGTCTTGAGCAGGGAACAGACAGGTTGAATTGACGGGTGTCAACGTGGATGATTATAATGTCATAATTCGGCCTCTGATTACCGAACAGGGGATGCACTTGGCGAACGTGAAAGGCGCATACTGTTTTGAGGTGAACAAGAAGGCCAATAAAGCCCAGATCAAGAAGGCGGTGGAAAGAATATACAGCGTTAAAGTGCAAAAGGTAAGAACGGCCAACCGCAAAGGCAAGCATCGCCGCAAAGGCAGGGTAATAGGCGTGACGTCGAGCTGGAAGAAGGCCGTTGTCTTTTTGAATCCTGAGTTCCACATAGATTTGTTCTGAGGCAGTTTTAGAATATGGTATGAGTTCGCGGTCCGCAGATGAGAAACGCTGCACCGCGAGTTGTTAGTGAAGAGTGGCTATTATGGGTATCCGAGTTTACAATCCAACAAGTGCCGGCCGAAGGAACAGCTCGGTCAACGATTACGCCGAGCTGACGACCGCCCGGCCTGAGAAGTCGCTTTGTGTGCGGATCAAGAAGAGCGGCGGACGAAACCATCGGGGTATTACGACTACTCGGTTCAGAGGCGGCGGCGCACGAAAGATGTATCGAGTCATTGACTTCAAGCGGGACAAGGATAACGTCCCCGCCAGAGTGGCGACGATTGAGTACGATCCCAACAGGAACTGTTTCATCTCTCTGCTGCACTATGCCGACGGCGAAAAGAGGTATATATTGGCGCCTCAGGGCATCAAGACGGGGGACAGCGTCGAGAGCGGGGCTTCATGTGAGCCTAAGATCGGCAATGCAATGCCGTTAGCGGCGATTCCTGCCGGCTTGGAGGTTCACAATATCGAGATGAGGGCCGGCCAGGGCGGAAAGCTCGTCCGAGGCGCCGGCAACGCCGCCAGAATAGTCGCCAAGGAGGGGGATTGGGTCACCCTTGTCTTGCCCAGCGGCGAGATGCGGACCATTCACAAAGGGTGCCGGGCAACAATCGGCCAGTTGAGCAACCCTGACGACCAACACGTGCGGATCGGAAAGGCGGGCCGAATGCGCTATTTAGGCCGCAGGCCGCACGTAAGGGGCAAGGCCCAGAACCCCGTTTCTCATCCGATGGGTGGCGGCGAAGGCAGGGCGAATGGCGGACGGCATCCCTGCTCGCCTACGGGCGTATTGGCAAAAGGCGGCAAGACAAGAAATCCGCGCAGTCGCAGTAACAAGAGGATTATTCGAAGACGCAAGAGCGGACGTTTTCAAATTAGACCGTAGAAGGTAAAAAGAGGTGGTCGCGTAATTATTGTAGTTTGAAGGTTGAGTAAATCCGAATGGGAAGATCTCTTAAAAAAGGACCATACATTGATAACAAGCTGTTTATCAAGGTCAACAGGCTGTCTGCCTCGGGCTCTCGTGAGCCGATAAAGACCTGGGCGAGACGATGTACGATTGTTCCGGAATTCGTAGGTTTCACGTTTCTGGTTCACAATGGGAAGTTGTTTCACAAGGTTTTCGTTACCGAGGACATGGTGGGACACAAGCTGGGTGAGTTTTCGCCCACGCGGCTGTTTAAGGGCCATTCAAGCAAGAAGATAAAGTAGGACGCGGTCCGGTGAGAGTGATGTGGGGTCGCCACAGGTATAGGTAGTATGTTAAGTGCCGATAAGTTGAAAGAGCTTTGTCGAGAGCAGCAGATGAGCGTGGATGCACTGGCCGGCCACCTTGCCAGAGGCGGATTTGACAGGCAGAAGGCGACGGCCGCCGTCAAGAATTGGCAAAGAGGCCTGTTCAAGCCCGAGCCACACGCGGAAGATGTCCGCCGTTTGGCGACCGCTTTGTCCGTTGAAGTAAACGATCTGAGCAACTGGCGCTCGTCTTATCGCTTTGCTCCGATTTCGCCGCAGAAGGCTCGATTGGTCACGCAGCTCATAGTCGGACGGACCGTTCAGGATGCAATGGATACCTTGAAATTCACGCGAAAGCGCGCGGCGGGGATGATCGATAAGGTTCTCAGAAGTGCGGTTGCTGACGCCGACGCGCAGCAGGCGGACGTTGACAATCTGTACGTAAGCAGCGCTCGTATCGACGACGCGGGAGTGCGCATTGGCACAAAGACATGGATTGCAAAAGACCGAGGCAGAGCGCATCCCCTTCGCAAGAAGGCCTGTCATATACATATAACGGTGACGCAGGCGCCGGAAGGGCAGAAGTAAGAACGCAGTACGTTTCACGAGACACGAGACTATGGGTCAAAAAACGTCGCCAATAGGGTTTAGAACCGGGATAACGCTTGGGTGGCAGAGCACGTGGTTTGCTCCCAAGGCCAATTACGGCGATTTTCTCGTCGAAGACCAGAAGATCCGCCGGTACGTGGACAGAAAGTTCAACCGTAGTATGCCCAAAGGGGCGGTGGCGAAGACCGAAATAGTCCGAACGCGTAACGAGGTAAAAGTAACGTTGCACAGCGCCCGGCCGGGCGTGGTCATCGGTCCCCGGGGAGGCGAGGTCGATAAGTTGCGGGAAGAGCTCGAAGCGCTGACGGGCCGGGCCATAAACGTCAACGTCATTGAGATCAAGGAGCCGGACCTCAACGCCATGTTGGTGGCTGAGGCAATTGCCGAGCAATTGAGCAAGCGCGCCTCATTCAGGCGCACGATGAAACAGTTTTGCGAAGCGGCGATGAACGCCGGGGCCAAAGGGGTCAAGATCATCTGCGGAGGACGGCTGGCGGGATCTGAAATGGCCAGGAAGGAAACACAGAAACTTGGCAGTATCCCGTTGCATACGCTGGATGCCAACGTGGACTATGCCGTGGCCACCTCGAACACCACGTACGGGGCCATTGGTATTAAGGTGTGGATTTACAAAGGAAAGTTCGGCGAAGAAATCGCGCCAAGCCAGTACCGTCGCCGCCGCCCGCCGAGGCGCGCGGGCATGACGGGGGCCGGCGCGGAAGAGGCCGAGGCCGTGTCCGCCCCAAGGGGCAGGACTTCCGCTCAAAACGGTGGGGCGGAGCCGCCGGCAAAGCCGGGCGGGACCGAATCAAGGGACAGGCGGGAGACTTGAGTGGGAGCGTCGCTACGAGCACAGCGGGTTCTTCGTGGGTGTAGTTTCTTCAAAGGTGTACGATAATGGCAATGATGCCGAAAAGAGTTAAGTACCGTAAGAGCCAACGCGGCAAGATGAAAGGCAATGCGTCGAGGTGCAACTATGTGGCGTTCGGCGAATACGGCTTGCAGGCCCTCGAAATGAGCTGGTTAACCGCCCGGAATATCGAAGCCGGGCGAGTGGCGGCGACTCACTTCTTGCATCGTGAAGGCAAAGTCTATATCAGGGTGTTTCCGCACAAGCCCGTAAGTGCCAAGCCGTTGGAAACGCGGATGGGCAAAGGCAAGGGTGAGCCTGAGTTTTGGGTGGCCAGAGTCCGGCCGGGACAGGTGTGTTTCGAAATTGGCGGCGTGAGCGAAGAAGTGGCAAAGAAGGCGATGGTCAGGGTCGCGCATAAAATGCCCATCCGGTGCCGGTTTGTCAGACGAAGGCACTCACTGTAAGAAGGACCCTTTTAGATGAAAGCGCAACATTACCGAGAAATGAGCCCCGATGAGCTTCAAAGCAAGCTGGAGGAGATGGAGAGGCACTTGTTCGATTTACGTTCGCAGGCGGTAACGGAGAAGCTTGAGAATTCCAAGGGCGTCATCAATGCCAGGCGTGATATTGCCAGAATCAAAACGGTAATGCGTCAGAAGAATGACAGCTTATCGGCAAGCGGTAAATGACCGGAAAATCAACGATGCAGGATCAGAAACTGAGAACTTTAACCGGCGTGGTAACCAGTGCCAGTGGCGCCAAGAGCGTCCAGATTGCTATTGACTACAAGATCAGGCATCCCAAGTACGGTAAGTACGTACGACGTAGAACGAAACTGGCTGTTCACGACGAGCATAGTCAGAGCGGCGTTGGGGACGTTATTGAGATTGCTCAATGCAGACCTCGCAGCAAGACCAAGAGGTGGCGCCTTGTGAGAGTCGTGGCCAAAGCAAGCCAAGCTTGATTTGAGATACGAGAGAATGATTCAGCAGGAAACCATGTTGGATATCGCCGACAACTCCGGTGTCAAGTCGGCACTGTGCATCAGGGTTCTGGGAAAGTGCGGAGCGCGCGGTAAGTTTACGCGGAACGTCGCCAGCGTGGGAGACATCGTCTGCGTGGCGATAAAGAAGTCTTTGCCGAGCTGCCCGTTGGATGACAAGAAGGTGTACAAATGTGTGATCATTCGAACGAAAAGCCCCGTGAAGCGCTCGGACGGAAGCTATGTGCGGTTCGATAGCAATGCGGCGGTCATGATCGATAATGAGGGCAACCCGATTGGGACCAGAATCTTTGGTGCAGTGGCGCGAGAGCTTCGCGAGAAAAACTATATGAAAATTATCTCACTGGCGGGCGAGGTCGTCTAAATGTGTGAAAGACATGCGGCCAGGGGGCGAGCCGGATATGGAATACGAGACACGATTTTATGGCTTTACACGTGAAAAAAGGTGATGTCGTTGAGATCATAGCCGGTGACCACAAAGGGGCGACCGGCAAGGTGCTGCGGGTGATCCCTGACGAGAACAGGGTGGTGGTTCAGGGGCATAATATAGCCAAAAAACACGTTCGGCCTTCGCGGAAGAATCCACACGGGGGGCGGATCAACGTGGAGCAGCCGATTCATATCAGCAACGTTTTGCCGGTGAATCCGAAAAGCTCAAAAGGCAGTCGAGTTCGTTATCAGGTGGATGAGCGCGGCGGCAAGAAACGCCTGGCCGCCGACGGAACTGAGATTGGCGTTGTCAGGAAGGCGGAATAGCCTGGTGACCGACGGCTGTTTTGGCCGTCTGACTGGGTGCAGATACCAAATGGCGCGTTTGAAGGATTTATACAGCTCGAAGGTGATTCCGGAGCTAACCAAGGCGTTTGGCTACAAGAATCCGATGGCCGTGCCGCGGATGCAAAAGATCGTTGTCTCGATGGGTGTAGGCAAAGCGGCGCAGGACAAAAAGTTTCTGGAATTGGCGAAGAAGGACTTGACGATGATTACCGGCCAGATGCCTCTGGTCTGTAAAGCCAAGAAAAGCGTTTCGAATTTCAAAGTTCGTGCGGGGATGGAGACCGGCCTGAAAGTGACTGTTCGCGGCGTGAGAATGTATGAATTCATGGATAGACTGATCAGTCTGGCCATCCCGCGGGTCAGGGACTTTCGAGGTCTGAACGACGCCAGTTTCGATGGCCGAGGCAATTACTCCATGGGACTGGCTGAACAAAGCGTTTTTCCGGAGATCAACGCGGCAAAAGTAGAGTTTCAGCAGGGTATGAACATAACGTTTATCACGACGGCCAAGACCGATGAGGAAGCAAAGAAGCTGCTTGAGCTTTTTGGTATGCCGTTTAGGCGGCGGGAATCTTAAAGACCGGTGGACTAAGAACTCGGAGCGTGTGGATGTCAACCAAGGCGCTGGAAAACAAGGCACAAAAGAAACAGAAATTTCGTGTTAGACAATATACGCGTTGTCAGCTTTGCGGCAGATCCAAGGCCGTTTATCGCAAATTCAAAATCTGCCGGATTTGTTTCAGAACGCTGGCAAACGAGGGAAAAATACCGGGCGTCAGAAAAGCCAGTTGGTAGCCAGCCGCAGATGCCAAATGTAAACTGTAGGTATCGAGAACAGTTCAAAAAACGAGATACGGAATTATGACTTTAAGCGATCCTATAGCTGATATGCTGACCAGAATTCGCAATGCCGTGCGAATTAACAAAGAGCAGGTTCAGATCAACGCATCCCATATTTGCGAAGGCATAGCGGCGGTCCTGAAAAAGGAAGGTTTCATCGGGGATTTTGACCGAATCGACGACGGCAAGCAGGGAATATTGCGGCTTACGCTGAAGTACGACCAGGAGGGTCACTCCGTCATTAACGAGATAAGAAGGACGAGCAAACCCGGCCGCAGGATATACTCGCCCGTCGATAAATTACCCCGCGTTTTGGCCGGCATGGGAATAGCGATTGTCTCGACGAGTAAAGGTGTCATGAGTGACAGGAGCTGCCGGGAGGCCAATGTCGGCGGCGAAATACTTTGTACGGTTAGCTGATGAGTCGTATTGGAAAAAAACCTATTGTGATTCCCAAGGGTGTGAAGGTTCAGCTCCAGGGTCTGTGCGTCAAGGTCGAAGGCCCGCTCGGCCAGCTCCAGATGGAGTGCAACCCGCGGATACAAGTAAGAATTGACGAGTCCGGCGGGAACGTGCTCGTTGAAAACGACCGTCCCCAGGACCGCCAGAACAAGCAACTGCATGGCACCATGCGCGCCTTGATTGCCAACATGGTGACCGGCGTCAGCAAAGGGTTTGAACGGAAGCTGGAGATATATGGCACCGGCTACAGCGTCAAGGAGCAGGGGGGCAAGCTGGTTCTTCAGGTTGGCTTCTCCAATCCGATTGAGCGGGTCATACCCAAGGGGGTCAAGGTGAACATAGAGGCCGGCGCCACCCGGGGAAACGACGTTCCCGCAAAGTTCACCCTTTCGGCGGCAGATAAGAGGCTGTTGGGGCAGTTTGCGGCGGACATACGAAAAGCCAGACCGCCTGAGCCTTACAAAGGCAAAGGCATTCGTTACGCCGATGAGCACGTGCGGCGCAAGGTCGGCAAGGCGTTTGCTTCCGGGGCGGCATAAAAACCTCGAATTAGGAATTCAGAGTTGAAAGTTGACAAAGCCAAGAGAGCAGCGCTGCGGCGCAAGTATCAGGTGCGCAAGAAGATTGTCGGGACGCCCGACAAACCGAGGCTGTCGGTGTTTCGTTCGAACAGACACATCTACGCCCAGGTGATAGATGATACGGCGGGAGCAACACTTGCCTCGGCGAGCACCAGGACGAAGGCGCTGCGGGACCAGTTACCCAAGGCCGGCAACAAAAAGGCGGCTGAAATTGTGGGCGAGGCGGTTGCAAAGCAGGCGCTGGGCGTCGGCATCAAGTGCGTTTGCTTCGATAGAAACCGGTACAAGTATCACGGCCGGGTCAAGGCGCTTGCCGAAGCGGCAAGAAAAGCCGGGCTGGCCTTCTGAACAGAAGACAAACGATAAGGCTTGGAGAGAAAATTGGCAGTAGAACCCGTTAATCCTGACGAAAGCACGGCCCTCGAAGGAAGTGTCGCACCTTCAGTGCGGGTTTCAGAAGGGCTCAGACTGTCGGAGCAGGAAGAAAAGCCGTTGGAAGAGACGGTTGTAAAAGTATTCCGCTGTTCCAAGGTCGTCAAGGGTGGCCGGCGATTCAGTTTTGCGGCGCTGGTCGTCGTCGGCGATCGCGCGGGCACCGTAGGCGTCGGCTATGGCAAAGCCAATGAGGTTCCGCGGGCGGTTGAAAAAGGCGCTAAAGACGGCAGGAAGGATTTGCACAAGATCGTTCTGGCCGGCCGAACGATTCCACACCAGGTCAGTGGCAAGTACAGGGCCACGAAGATAACGTTAGTCCCGGCCAGCCCCGGTACCGGAGTCATTGCCGGCTCCAGCGCCCGAGCGGTGCTCGAGTATGCCGGGGTGCAGGATGTCCTTACAAAGGTTTACGGAAGCACGTCGGCCAAGAATGTTGTCAAAGCGACCATGGGCGCACTGTTACAACTGCGCGACAAGGAAATGGTTGAATCCCTTCGCGGGGTGGCTGTGAACGTTTGACAATGGCCGGCAGATGATTGGGTGGTTTGAATGTTGAATCATGAAATAACGTCCATCGTAGGTGGACATAAGCGTCGCCGCCGGGTCGGACGGGGATCCGGCAGCGGGCGAGGCAAAACCTCTGGCCGCGGCACCAAAGGCAGCGGCAGTCGTGCCGGCGCGACCTCGTTCTCGCTCTATGAGGGTGGGCAGATACCCTTGTTTCGCCGGCTGCCCAAACGCGGTTTCAGTAACCGCAGCTTCGCCGTACAATGCGAAATAGTCAACGTCTGGCAACTGGAACGATTTGAGGATGGCGCCTCGGTGGGTGTCGAGCAGTTGTCTGACGCCGGGCTGATTGACAGCACCCGGAGCAGGGTCAAGATTCTTGGCAAGGGAGACCTAACGAAAAGGCTGCAAGTCACGGCTCACAGGTTCAGCAGGGGCGCCGAGCAGAAGATTGCCGCTTCGGGTGGGACTACGAAAGTGATCTAATTGTCCCGCCCGTGCCGAGACGTGCGAAAAGGAACGTCAGATTTAAAACACGAGAAACAGAACAATGCTTGGAACAGTCGTCAACATATTCAGAATCCGGGACCTGCGGAACAAAATTCTCTTTACTTTGGCGCTGTTGACAATATACAGGATCGGCTTCCACATTCCCGTCCCCGGTTATGACATAAAGAAGATCGTTGAAGCGGCCACGCAGTCTGAAAACCCGCTGGGCAGGGCGGCCGAGTACATGGAGATGTTCACCGGTGGAAGGCTGGACCAGAGCAGCTTGTTTGGGCTGGGAATAATGCCCTACATCACCGCATCGATCATCCTGATGCTGCTGGGTGAGGTTATTCCCGCTTTGAAGAAGCTGCGCCAAGAGGGCCAGACGGGATATAAGAAGATACAGGAATATACCCGCTACCTGACCGTGCTGATATGTGTCATTCAATCCATCATGTTCATGAAGCTGTTGGGAGCAACGCAGGGATTGACGTATGCCGGCATGGAACGTCACGCCATGATCATGGGTGTGGTGGGTATGACGGCCGGCACCATCTTCCTGATGTGGCTCGGTGAGCAGATTGATGAGTACGGCATAGGCAACGGGATCAGCCTGATCATTATGGCGGGCATCATAGCCCGAATGCCGTGGGCCGTGCTGGATGTTTGGCAGAAAACGGATTTCACCGTCGTCGCATCACCTGGCCGATACGGTCCGGCCAAGGTATTATTCTTGGCGGCCTCGTTCGTTTTTGTTGTGGGCGGTGCTATCCTCATCACGCAAGGCCAGCGCCGAATACCGATTCAGCAGGCCAAACAGATGCGGGGGCGGCGAATGTATGGTGGTCAGAGGCATTACCTGCCCCTTCGCGTCAATCACGGGGGGGTGATGCCTATCATCTTCGCGTCGAGCTTTATGATGTTCCCGCCGATCATAAGCGATCAGTTGGCAAGAAGATTTCCTGATTCGTCCATTTTGATGACTCTGAACGACGCTTTCCGCTACCATGCGTACACGTACAACGTGCTGTACATGTTGTTGATATTTTTGTTTGCTTATTTTTGGGTGACGGTGCAGTTTCAGCCCAAGGAAATGGCCAAGAACCTGCGGGATTCGGGCAGCTTCATCCCCGGGCTTCGGCCGGGACGAAGAACGGCCGAATACCTGGAAACGGTAATGACCAGAATCACGTACTTTGGAGGTGCATTTCTGGCTATCATTGCCGTCGTGCCGTCCGTCGTTGCGCAGTCGTTGGACATTCCTTTTCGAGTAACCGCGTTTCTGGGTGGCACGGGTCTTTTGATCGTTGTCAGTGTCTCGCTGGACCTTGTTCAGAAAATAGAGGCCAACCTCTTGATGCGCAGCTACGAAGGTTTCAGCGGAGCCGGCAGAATCAAGGGAGCGTATGCATGAGAGTCGTCTTGTTGGGTGCCCCCGGTGCAGGTAAAGGAACGCAGTGCAAAGGTATTGTCAACCGCTACGGCCTGGTTCATTTGTCCAGTGGAGACATCTTGCGGCAGGAACGAGCGGCGGGCACCCCGTTGGGGAAGAAGGCCAAACGATATATGGATTCCGGCGCCCTCGTGCCGGATGAGGTCATCATCAAAATGATGGCAAAGGCGATAAGCAAGGCCCCTGCGGCCGGTTTTATCCTGGATGGTTTTCCCAGGACGGCGAACCAGGCGGTCGCGCTGGACCAGGCTCTGGGCGCGGCCGGACAGAAGATAGATGCTGTCGTCAATTTGCAGATCGATGACCGGATTGTGGCCGCACGCATGACCGGACGAAGGAGCTGTCCGAAATGCGGGGCCGTTTACCACGTTGAGAACCTGAAACCAAAAACGGACGGTCTGTGCGATCATGACGGCACAGAGCTCGTTCAACGGTCGGACGACAGCCCGGAGGTGGTGGCGAATCGACTTGAAACTTACCACCGGCAGACAGAGCCGCTGGTGGATTACTATGTGAACAACGGCATTGTGTACGACTTCGATGCTGACAGGGACCCCGAAGAGATAAGGGCTTCGATATTCGAGAAACTGGACTCCCTGGCTGGAACCGTGAAGCGCTGACTCTGTATCGAATCAGGAATCACCAGGTACGGACCACGAGACACGAAATTAAATGGCTATCACGCTTCGCAGTCGAAGAGAAATTGATTTAATACGAAAAGCCGGTGCCGTTGTCGCGGATGTTCTTTCAAAACTAAAGGAGATGGCCGAGCCGGGAGTGACCACCGCGAGGCTTGACGGCGTCGCTTCGCAGATAACGGCTGACGCCGGAGCAGAGGCTTTATTCCGAGGGGTCGAGAGTCCGTCCTCGCAAATCCCGTTTCCGGGGGCAATTTGTGCCTCGATAAACGAGCAGGTTGTTCACGGGATTCCTTCGGAGGACTCAAAGCTGAAGACCGGCGATATCCTCAGCATCGACTTCGGCGTCAGGCTTAACGGCTATTGTGCCGATGCCGCCGTAACCGTTGCCATCGGCGAAATTTCTGAGGATAGACGCAGGCTGATGGACGCGACGGAGCACGCGCTGGACATAGCCATAGAGAAGGCCGCGCCGTCCGCCAGGTGGAGTCAGATTGCCGCACAGATGCAGCAGTACGTTGAGTCGGCGGGCTTCTCGGTGGTGCGCGACTTTGTCGGGCACGGGATTGGCAGGAAGATGCACGAAGAGCCGAGACTCCCCAACTTTGTCAGCAGCGAGCTGCTGGCCGAAGACGTTGTCCTGGCCGAGGGAATGGTTGTGGCCGTCGAACCGATGATTAACGCCGGCTCCTGTGCCGTGCGGACTTTGAAAAACGGATGGACGGTGGTAACAAGAGACGGGAAAAGCTCAGCTCATTTTGAGCATACAATTGTGATAGTGAAAAATGGTTGCGAAGTATTGACTGTAAAAGGGCGCTGAAGACGGCTTGTCACGAGCTTTTAAGCAAGAAATGGCAAAGAAGGACACAATAAGATTACAAGCCAAGGTGACTGACGCTTTGCCGAATGCGATGTTTAACGTGGAATTAGAGAACGGCCACAAGGTTCTGGCGCACGTTTCGGGCAAAATGCGCATGAATTTCATTCGGATTTTGCCGGGTGACACGGTCGTCGTCGAGATGTCACCGTATGATCTAAATAGAGGTCGAATAATACTCCGGCATTAGTTTGCGGCTTTCCGGGAGCGTGTCGCCTCCCTGTTTTGCCGCCAGCTACGGCCATAGCCACGGGTACGTTAAATGAAAGTGAGAAGTTCTGTAAAACGGATATGTGAGAATTGCAAAATTGTCCGTCGTAGAGGCGTGGTGCGGGTCATTTGTACGAACCCGCGGCATAAACAACGCCAGGGATAGTTTTTCACAAGGATCGGGCGTGAGGCAAGATATGAGATACGATAAGGAGCTGCTATGCCGCGTATAGTGGGTGTCGATCTGCCCAATGACAAGTCTATATGGATCTCGCTGACGTACGTTGTCGGTATAGGCAAGTACACCTCGCAGCAGATTCTGAAAGAGGCGGGCATCGAAAAAAGCGCGAAGGCCGGCAAGCTCACCGAAGACGAGCTCAGCCGCATAACGCAGATTATTGACCGCAATTACATTGTGGAAGGCCAGCTTCGCAGGCAGATCTCACAAAATATCGCCCGTCTGCGGGATATCAATTGTTACAGGGGAATTCGTCATAGAAAAGGCCTGCCCGTTCGCGGACAGCACACGCAAAGCAACGCCCGCACGCGCAAGGGGCCACGAAAGACAGTGGCGGGCAAGAAAGGCGTGAAAGAAGTCCGCTAAGAGGCTGAGCTCATCGGATAGATACGCAATGCGAGATGGATAATGGGAAAAAAGATTAAGCGAAAAGTCAGAAAAAACGTTGTCCGGGCGATCGTACACATCAAGGCGACCTTCAACAACACCTTGATTACGATTACGGATTTGGATGGTAACACGGTTTGCTCGAGCTCGACGGGATGTGTAGGTTTCAAGGGTTCTCGCAAGAGCACGCCGTTCGCGGCTCAAAGGGCTGCGCAGCGCTGTGCAAGTGCCGCCATGCGGAACGGCGTGCGGGAGGTGGAGATCCGGGTCAAGGGCCCGGGTTCGGGTCGTGAATCGGCCATTTCGGCTCTGCAGCAGGCGGGATTGCGTATCGCGTCCATAGAAGATGTGACGCCGCTGCCGCACAACGGGTGCAGACCGCCCAAGCGCCGAAGGGTGTAAACTGATGCCAGAGAACGATTTGGGAGATGCATAAAGAAAATGGGACGTTATTTGGGTTCATCCTGCAAACAGTGCCGTCGTGAAGGCATGAAACTCATGCTCAAGGGCAGTCGATGCGAGACGGCCAAGTGTCCGATCGAGAAGAAGCAGCGTAATTTAGGCCCCGGAATGCACGGGTGGCGCCGAGGCAGGGCGAGCGAATACGCCGTTCGGCTGCGGGAAAAGCAGAAGATCAAGAGATACTATGGAGTCTGGGAGCGGCAGTTTATGAGGTGTTTCCGCGAAGCCGGGCGGACGAAGGGCAATACCGGCGAAACGCTGCTGCAGTTGCTGGAACGGCGTTTGGATAACGTCGTTTACAAGCTGAATTTTGTTCCGTCCCGCAAGGCGGCAAGACAGTTGATCACTCACGGCCACATCCACGTCAACGGACGCAAGGTGGATATCAGCGATTACACGACAAGAATCGGCGACAAGATAACGGTCAAAGGTTCCGAAAGAAGCCTCAAGAAGGTAAAGGAGCAATTGGAAACGAACCCCAATTTCAGCACGCAGAGCTGGTTGCAATTGGCCCGGGACAAAGCCGAAGCAACGGTTGTGGCGATGCCGGCTCGAGAGGACGTTCAAATTCCTGTTGAGGAGCAGTTGGTCGTGGAGTTTTGCTCGAGATAGACGCAGGATCATCGGAGATTTCTTATCGGGGTTCTGCAGGCGGTTCGTTTTCAATGCCGAGTCTTGAGCAGACGCAGTGAACGCAAAGCTTATACAGGAGACCTATATGCGAGTTACATGGCGCGGTTTGGAGTTGCCCACTCGTGTCGAGCGAGACACGACGATATCGAGTGATAAATACGGCCGATTTTTCATTGAGCCGTTCGAGCGCGGTTTCGGCACGACGATTGGCAACAGTCTCAGACGCATATTGCTTTCCTCATTGGAGGGCAGTGCCGTGACCAGCCTCAAAATAGCGGGCGTCGCCCATGAATTCAGCTCGATCAACGGGGTGATGGAAGACGTTACGGACATCGTCTTGAATGTCAAGAGTCTGATCGTGCGGCTCCACGACCAGGGGCCGAAAACGATGAACGTTTCGGCCAACAAAGCGGGGCCCGTGAGAGCCGCCGACATTGTTACCGACCCAGCCATTGAAGTCATAAACAAGGATTTGGTGCTTGCCACGTTGACCGAAGCGGTGAATTTTCAAATGGAGATGGTTGTTGAGAACGGTCGCGGCTATGTGCCGGCTTCCGAGCGCATCGCGGACGCAGACCGATTCGACCAGGAGATCGGACGAATCACGCTCGATGCCGTGTATTCGCCGGTTACCAGAGTACGCTACCTGACCGAAGACACGCGCGTCGGCCAGCGGACCAATTACGACAAGCTCATTCTGGAGATTTGGACGAACGGAACGATCGCGCCGGAAATGGCGCTAGTGGAGGCCGCCAAAATCTTGCGCAAGCACGTCAACCCCTTTGTCCAGTATTTCGAGCTTGGAGCCGAGACCGTCACTTCCTCTCAGATTGCCGAGCCGCAGGCGCAGGAAAAAGCCGTGGACGAGGAGCTGGCCCAGAAACTGAATACGCCGATCCAGGAGCTGGAACTCTCGGTGCGAGCAAGCAATTGCCTGGAGTCGGCAAAAATCGAGACGGTCGGACAGTTGACGAACATGACGGATGCTGATTTGCTGAAGATTCGCAGCTTCGGGAAAACGTCTCTTCGCGAAGTCAAGAGAAAACTTGCCGACATTGGTTTGTCCCTGAGCACGGCCGATGGGCAGGGGTGAGAGGAGATAGAGTCTATGCGTCACCGAGTAGCAGGGCGTGAATTGAGTCGGACCAAGGAGCACCGTCTGGCACTTCGGCGGAACCTGGCGGCTTCGCTTTTCCAGCACGAGACGATTTCAACGACGATGGAAAAGGCCAAAGAGGTCAAGCCGTTTGCCGAGAAGCTGATTACACTGGCCAGGAAAGGCACCCTGGCGGCCAGACGCCGGGCCATTGCTCTGCTTGGAAATCGCGACATTATAGCCGATGAAGACGGCGAACCCGTCAGAAAAGGCACCGTCGTCGGCAAGTTATTTAGCGAGCTGGGGCCCCGATACCTTGATAGAGCGGGCGGCTACACAAGGATAATCAGGTTGTCTTTGAAAAGACTGGGCGATAACGGCCAGCTTGTCCTGCTGCAGCTCGTTGGCGCCGACGAGAGCTCAAAGAAGCACGCCAAAAAACGCTCCCGCAAGAAGGGCAAGGCCAAAGGACCCGTGGAGCGCAAAGAGGTGGCGGAGGAGACAGCAGCGCACGACGCTGGGCAGACGAAGGAGGCTGCCGAGGTGCAAGAGACTTCTGAGCCGCAAGATTCCAAAGATTGAAGCCGCCAAGAGCCGTAATACGCATTTTACAGGATAGCTCTGCGATGGGCGCGGATAGTTGCCTCTTTTGTAAAATGGTGGCCGGGCAAATACCGGTTACGAAGATCTACGAAGACGATGCGGTTCTGGCTTTCCTGGATATCGGCCCCATAAGCGACGGCCACACGCTGGTGATTTCAAAACAGCATTTTGAGAAGCTGCACGACTGTCCTGCCGAGCTTTTGGGCCAGGTTTCTTCGCGTCTGGGCAAGATTGCCGGGGCTGTCGCGGTGGCTATGGATGCTGACGGCTACAACTTGTTGTGTAACAACGGCCGGGCGGCAGGCCAGCTTATCGGGCATTTGCATTTTCACATTGTCCCTCGCAGTACGGGCGATGGCCTGTTCGGCCGCTGGCCTTCTTACAAGTATGAAGAGGGGAAGACCGAAACCATTGCCGCCAAAATCCGGCGAAAATTGTGATTTTGCGTTTTTGCCCTTGATGAGTGGTACTTCTTGTGGTATTCTTGCTTGTGAGACTTCGGGCGGTCATCTGTGCTGGCCCAGGAGTTTGTGAAGGAGTACATAGAAATTGATGATCGCGGGGTAGAGCAGTCTGGTAGCTCGTCGGGCCCATAACCCGGAGGTCGCAGGTTCGAATCCTGCCCCCGCTATTCGCTAAGGCGTTTAGGGATAGGCACTTAGGCCTATCCCTATTTTTGTGCGCTGAGGCGACTGTAGCAAAATTGTAGCAGTTTTCGCATCGGTCGCGACCCTTGGGGTGGGCTATGGCAAAAGAGAAAGGAGCAATGCCATGGCTAGTATCTACAAACGCGGTCGCATATGGTGGGTCCACTACCTCGTTGGCGGCAAGTCGGTTTCGAGGTCTCTAAGAACTACCAATGAGCGGATTGCACAGGAGAAGAAGAAGCGACTTGAGGCCCTTGAGGTTACGGGCAGCTACGCAAACCGTCAAATACTCCTGTGGATTCGTTCCTGCAGTCATT
>Ga0153916_10001419_pt1 | contig 17168 bp, 18 predicted proteins | sample Opewatmetagenome_FD_109642 | JGI IMG/M metagenome (GOLD analysis project Ga0153916, IMG submission 109642) | Freshwater wetland microbial communities from Ohio, USA - Open water 3 Core 3 Depth 4 metaG | ecosystem: Environmental > Aquatic > Freshwater > Wetlands | place: USA: Ohio, Lake Erie... | reverse complement strand
GAGTGTCAGCTCCTGGTAGATGACGGTGATCCCGCGGTCGAGAGCCTGGCGCGGTGCGACGAGCGTGACGGGCACGCCGTCCAGCAGGACCTGGCCGGCGTCGGGCCGCTCGGCGCCCGCGAGGATCCTGAGGAGCGTGGACTTGCCGGCGCCGTTCTCGCCGATCAGCCCGTGCACCGAGCCCGCCGCGAGCTCCAGACCGACTGCGTCGAGCGCGGTGACCCCGGGATAGCGCTTCGTGATATCTTCCAGCCGCAGTAGGCTCACGAGCGGCCAATCTACCCAGTCGCCCCGGGGAGGGCCACGATTCCGCTTGCCCTTGTCGCGACGCTGTTCGCGTACGCGTTCGTCTCCAACGTGGCCCTGGCCGTCGTCCCGCACGAGCCCGTCGTGATCTGGTTCGGCGGCGCGTACGGCATCTGGGCCACGGCGGTGATCGCCACGGCGGGGACGGTCGCCGCCGGATGGGTGGACCACCGGGTGTTCGTCCCGCTGATCGAGCGGGTCCAGGACAAGCCGTTCTTTGCCGCCGGCACCGTGGGCTGGCTGCGCGGGCGGTTCTCTCACTGGCCGTTCCTGGTTCTCGCGGTCTCGGGCATCTCGCCGCTGCCGTTCTTCCCGTTCAAGGCGATGGCGTTCGCCGAGGGCTACCCAGTGGGTCGCTACCTGCTGGCGGTGGCCGTCGGACGCTTTCCGCGTTATGTCCTGTTGGCGTGGCTCGGGATCGTCGTGCGGATCCCGACGTGGGTCCTCGTGGCGGTGTTCGCCGTGATGCTGCTTCCCTCGGTGAGGTTGCTATGGAAACGGCCAAGCGCGAAATGACGTTCCTGCTCGGGGAGCCCGAGCGCCGGTTGCTGAGATGGATCGCGGCCCGGCTGCCGGCCAGCTGGATGCCCGATCACCTCACCGCCCTGGGCATGGTGGGCGCGATCTGCGTCGGTGGAGGGTACGCGCTCTCCGCCCGCCATCCGGGGTGGCTCTGGCTCGCCAACGGCGGGCTGTTCCTCAACTGGGTCGGCGACAGCCTTGACGGCACCCTCGCGCGGGTACGCAAGATCGAGCGTCCCAAGTACGGCTACTACATCGATCACTGGGTGGATGCGATCAACACGACCATGATCGGGATCGGCATCGGGCTGTCTCCGTACGTGGACCTGCCGCTCGCCATGCTGCTGGTGATCGCCTACCTCACGTTGTCGATCAACGTCTACCTGGAATCGTCGGTCTTCGGGGTGTTCGAGATCTCCTACGGGATCTTCGGGCCGACCGAGGTGCGCATCCTGTTGTTCCTCGCCAACGCGGGCCTGTACACCGCCGCGCTGTGGAAGGGGGTCGCGCCCGGCGCGGTGGAGGAGATCGCCAACTGGGTGTTCATCGCGGTCAGCGCGGCGATGTTCGTCTCCCTGGCGGCCCGGTTCAACAAGAACCTCCAGCGGCTGGCGCGCGTCGAGCCGCGGAAGCCGATGTGAGGCAACGGAGCGGTTGCGTTCCCGGCCCCGCCATCATCTCTTACAGAGCGCGTTGCGGCGAGTCCGGGCCGGACACTCGACACACGACATGAGGGGATGCGCCATGGCGGGACGTTCGTGGGTGCTGGCGGGGATGTGCATGGCGGGGCTGGCGGGGTGCTCGCGCTCGGCGGCACCGCCGGTGGAGCAACAAGGGTCGACAGCGACCCGCAACCTGCTGCTCGCCGCCGCCATGGTGGCGCTGCCGCCGGGTGTGCCCGCCGCCGAGCTTCCCGACCCCCAGAGCAAGGGCGCTGAGCTCGTCGCCAAGTACTGCGGGCAGGGCTGCCACGGCATCCCGGCGCCGTCGTCCCACGCGCAGACCGACTGGCCGGTGGTGCTGCGGCGCATGTGGCTGCGGATGGGGAAGATCGACACGACGTATCACGTCGCGGTGCCGGACGACGCCGAGCGCACCGTGATCCTGGAGTACATGCTCGCGCACGCATTCCAGGTCACGTCGGGAGACCTGCCGGACGCGCCCGGGAAGGACCGCTTCGTCGCCACTTGCAGCGAGTGCCACGGCCTGCCGGATCCCAAGCAGCATGCCGCGCAGGACTGGGTGGCGGTGGTGCGCCGGATGAACGTGCACATGGAGAAGATGCTGGGCTCGGTGCTGAGCCAGGATGAGATGCAGCGGATCGTGCTGTACCTCGGAAAAGCCTCAAGCGCGTCCTGAGTCGGGCCGGCCCGAGACCGCGGCCGCCGGAGCCCCGCAGGGCCCGGCGGCCGTCGTCGCTCAGACAAACGTGCTGTTGATCCGCCGCACGACGCGGGTGACGAGGCGCCGGGGCGCCAGCCGCAGCGCTTGGAGATGCAGCCGGTTGAGCAGACCCGGGATCACCAGCCGTCGTCCGGAGGCCGCGCCGCGGCAGGTCGCCTCCGCCACCGCGTCGGCGTCCATCAGGATGCGGCGCTGCAGGGCGCGCAAGCCGGGCAACCCCGCAGCAGTCTGGAAGCCAGTGCGCGTCGGTCCGGGGCAGACCGTGGTCACCGTGATCCCGGACCCGGCCAGCTCCTCCGCCAGCGCCTCCGAGAACGAGATCACGAACGCCTTGGTGGCGTAGTAGATGCTCATCAGGGGCCCGGGCTGGAATCCCGCCGTCGAGGCCACGTTCACGATCCGGCCGTGACCCCGCGCCAGCATGCCGGGCAGCAGCAGCTTGGTCAGGCACACCAGGTTCGTGACGTTGAGCCGGATCATCGCGAGCTCGGCGTCGAGCGACGTGCGCGCGAACGGGCCGAACAGCCCGACTCCGGCGTTGTTGATCAGGACGTCCACGACGATACCCCGGCCGGCGAGCGCTGCGGTGAGCAGCCGTGGGGCGCCCGGATCGGCGAGATCCGCCGGGAGCGAGGTCACCGCGACCCCGGCATCGCGGCGCAGTTCGTCCGCCAGGTCCGCCAGCCGCTCCGCGCGGCGCGCGACCAGCACGAGGTCGTAGCCGCGCCGCGCGAATCGCCGCCCAAGCTCGCGGCCGATCCCGCCGGACGCCCCGGTGATGAGAACGGTGGTCATGACCGTGCGCTCGCGGTTGTCAGTTGGTGCGCTCCAGGCCCGTGAGCAGCGCGCGCACGGCCCCGCGCAGCTCGCGCTCGAAATCCACGCGCAGCACCTCCATTCCCGGCGCCTCGAGGATGCGTCGCATCACGGGCGCGGGTTCCGCCAGCTGTTGCAGGCCCGCCGTCAGCGCGTGGAGCTGTTGCAGCAGCCGGACGCCGTCCCCGGGTCTGAGGAACACTGTGCGGCGCTCGAGCAGGGCGCCCGTGGCCGTCACGCGGGCGGCGAGCCGCCACCTGAAGCGGAGCGCCCGGTCGTATTCGACGTTCTGCTCGATGACCGGTCCCAGCAGGGCCAGCAGACGCCGCAGGGCCGGCCGCTCTACCAGCGACGTCACCAGCACGTCCGACAGCGCCGCTGCCTGGAGCCGCCCGGCCCCGTATCCGAGGGCGGAATCGAGCGCGTCGAACCAACCGTCGAGATCGTACTCGAGCAGCGCCAGGAACAGCTCTTCCTTGGTCTTGAAGTAGAGGTACAGGGTGCCCTTGGCGACGCCCGCGGCGGCGGCGACCTGAACCATGGAGATGTCCGCCGGATGTCCTGTCCCGAAGCGTTCGCGCGCCGCCGCGAGGATGATATCCCGTCGCTCGGCTTTCGCGTCCGCTGAACGCGCCCGCTGTCCCAAAGCCATCGTGATCGCCTGTCAGTTTAGTGACTACAGGTCACATAATAGCTGACTTTTGGTCAGATTGCCACAGTCACTGGTTGGGGTGGCTTGCGAGCGCGTGCAACGTCGCGGCGTGGATTTCGTGGCCGCCCGGGAAGCGGACGACCGTGTGGCGCACGCCGTTCAGGGCAAGCAAGGCTCCGAACTGGGTCAGTGCCTCCGGTGGCACGTAGTGATCCTCGGTTCCCGCCACCAGAACTGCGGGGACGCGCGCGAAGCGAGGACGGGCCCGGCTCCAGTCGAGGTCCGGGGGGATCTCGCCGCCCCATACGATGAGCCGCGCCGGCTGCACCTGACCGCGCTCGATCCAACGGCACGCCGTGGCGCAACCCTGCGAGAACCCCAGCACGTGTACCGGCCGCGGCGGGAGGCCGGCGGTCACCGCCTCGGCCACCGCGTCGAGGTAGCGCACGTAGTCGTCGATCTCCACGGCGCGGTCTTCGCGGGTCATCCACGATGCCCCCACGCGCCCACTGCTCTGGTCGAGGTAGAAGCGGGACAGGCCTTCGGGCGCCACGATGAGGCGGGTCCCGTCGTCCAGGGGCGTGAAGGCCTCCGCGAACCGGCCGGCGAGCTGCCCGTAGCCGTGCAGCACCACCCAGATCTCGCGCGCCGAGCCGTCGGTCGGGCCAAGCGTCACGAAACGCGCCGAGCGGTGGATCAGGAGGTGGTGGTCGCGCATTGGGGATCGCCCTCGTCGGCGCGCCCGCGGCGTGCTGGCTACCGGCCGGGGTCGCCCTCGTCGAGGCCGGACTCCACCTGGTCGTGCAGCGTGCGCAGCCCCAGGATCTTGAGCTTCCGCGTACCGGCGGGGAGCTGCACCGTGGCCACGTCGCCGACTGACTTGTCCACGAGACCACGGCCGAGCGGTGAGGAGACCGAGATGTGCCCGCGGTCGATGTCCATGGCGTCGGGGATGACGATCTCCCACTTCTCCTCCTGGCCGGTCGCCATGTCCTGGACGGTCACTCGGGAGCCGAGCCCGACCCGACCAGTGGGGATCTTGGTGAGATCGATGTGCGAGAGCTTCGTGAGCCGGGAGCGCAGCTGGCTCAACCTCGCCTGAACGAAGTGCTGGCGTTCCAGCGCGGCGTGATAGTCTCCGTTCTCCCGGAGGTCGCCGTTCTGGATCGCCTTCTTCAGGCTGGCCGGCAGCGTGACGCTCAACTCATGGTTCAGCGCCTCGACTTCGGCCTGGAGCTGCTTCTTCACGGCCTCGAGCATCCGGTATCCTAACCCCGACCCCGGTGATCCGTCCAGCGTCGGACGAGCGCCGGAACCGGGTGCCGCGGGCCCCGCGAGGTGCTCCTCGTCGGCCTGTCCAGCGTGGGGAGAGGGGGCGCGGATCGTGAAGAGCCGCATGAAGATGCGGGCTTTCAGGAACGGTTGACTCGGAATGGTGATGGTGCTACAATCCGGCGTTCGCGCCGCCAAGCCCGGCGCGTTTCGTTTTCCGGTCCCAATCCTCGTCCTGTGAAGGGTAATGGCACCAGTACCTCACCGCCGTTTCCCGGCCGCGGCCTCCTGGCCGCGGCTCGCGGCCCTCGCGGTCGGGCTGCTCGTCGTCGGCTGCGCGAGTGATCGGTTTCCGCAAACGACCTTCCGTCCGGTATCCGACGCCGGCGAAGCGATCAACCGGCTCTACGGCCAGATCTTCTGGTGGGCCGTGTTCGTGTTCGCGGTCGTCCAGAGCGCGCTGGTGGTGACCCTCATCCGGTACCGCCGCCGCCCGGGGCAGGGCGAGCCGAAGCAAACGCACGGCCACACGCTGGTCGAGATCGCCTGGACCTTGGCGCCGGCGGTGATCCTGGTGGTCATCGCGGTCCCCACGGTCAGGACCATCTTCCGGCTCTCTGGCACCCCGCCCGCCGGAGCCCTGCAGGTGGAGGTGACGGGCCACCAGTGGTGGTGGGAGTTCCGCTACGCCGAGTTGGGGGTGGTGACGGCGAACGAGCTGCACGTGCCGCTGGGGCAACCGGTGGCCCTGGCGATCACCTCCGCCGACGTGATCCACTCGTTCTGGGCGCCACGCCTGTCGGGCAAGCGGGACGCGATGCCGGGCCGCACGACGCGCCTCGTGTTCACGGCGGACTCGGTCGGGACCTTCCTCGGCCAGTGCGCCGAGTTCTGCGGCGACTCGCACGCCAACATGCGGCTCCGGGTCATGGTGGACTCCCCGGCGGTGTTCGCCGCCTGGGCCGCGCGCCAGAGCGCCGCCCCGCCGCCCCTCGACTCGAGCGATGCGCTGGTGCTCCGCGGCGAGGAGGCGTTCAGGAGGATCCGCGATCCGGGCAACCACTCCTGTGTCGCGTGCCACACCATCGCGGGCATCTCGGGAGGCGCGCTCGGTCCCAACCTCTCGCACGTCGGCAGCCGCACCACCATCGCGGGCGGGACGCTGCGGAGCGATTCGGCGGGGATCGCGCGCTGGCTGCACGACCCGCCGGGCGTGAAGCCCGGGAGCCTGATGCCCAGGATCGAACTCACGGATGATGAGATCGCGGCGTTGATCGCGTATCTCCACAGCAGGAAGTAGGACCCGACATGGCGACGACCGCGATCCCCCAGTCCAGCCCCGCAGTGCCGGCGGCGCCGACCGGCGTGTGGAGCTGGATCACCACGACCGACCACAAGCGCATCGGCGTGCTGTACGGCGTCACGGCGTTCCTGTTCTTCCTGCTCGGCGGTCTCGAAGCCCTGGTGATCCGGATCCAGCTCGGGGGACCGGAACAGCACGTGGTGAGCGCGGAGTTCTACAACCAGCTGTTCACGATGCACGGCACGACGATGGTGTTTCTCGCCATCATGCCGCTGTCGGCGGCGTTCTTCAATTTCGTCATCCCGCTGCAGATCGGCGCCCGCGACGTCGCCTTCCCGCGCCTCAACGCGTTCAGTTACTGGGTATTCCTGCTGGGCGGCCTGTTCATGAACGCGAGCTTCGTCGCGGGTCCGCTGTTCGGCGCCGGCCACCTCAGCGTGGCGCCCAACGCCGGCTGGTTCGGCTACGCCAACCTCACGTCCACGCAGTTTTCCCCCGGCCCGAACATCGATTTCTGGGTGCTCGGGATCCAGATCCTCGGCGTCGCGTCGCTCGCGGCCGCGTTCAACTTCATCACGACGATCATCAACCTCCGGGCGCCGGGCATGACGTGGATGCGCATGCCGGTGTTCACCTGGATGAGCTTCGTCACCCAGTTCCTGATCATCACGGCGTTTCCCGTGATCACGATCGGGCTCGTGTTCCTGCTGTTCGACCGCGTGTTCGGCACCAACTTCTACAACGTGCGGGCCGGGGGCGACGTGCTGCTGTGGCAGCACCTGTTCTGGCTGTTCGGCCACCCGGAGGTCTACATCCTGATCCTCCCCGCCATGGGGATCGTTTCCGAGGTGCTGCCCACGTTCTCGCGCAAGCCGCTGTTCGGCTACGCCGTCGTGGTGTACTCCGGAGTGCTGATCGGCGTCGTCGGCTGGGGCGTGTGGGCGCACCACATGTTCGCGACCGGCCTCGGCCCGGTGGCCGACTCGGTGTTCTCCGCGTCCACCATGCTGATCGCCGTCCCGACGGGCGTGAAGATCTTCAACTGGATCGCCACGATGTGGGGCGGCCGCCTCGAGTTCCGGACGCCGATGCTGTTCGCGGTCGGCTTCATCTCGATGTTCATCATCGGCGGACTCTCGGGCGTAATGCACGCCTCCCCGCCGGCCGACCTGCAGCAGACCGACACCTACTTCGTGGTCGCACACTTCCACTACGTGCTGTTCGGCGGGGCGGTGCAGGGGATCTTCGCCGGGATCTACTACTGGTGGCCCAAGATCTTCGGCCGCGCGCTCAACGACCGGCTCGGCAAGCTGCACTTCTGGCTGATGTTCGCCGGGCTCAACCTGACGTTCTTCCCGATGCACTTCAGCGGCCTGCTCGGCATGCCGCGCCGCATCTATACCTACGCCCCGGATCTCGGGCTCAACACGCTCAACCTGATCTCGACCGTTGGGGCGCTGCTCACCGGGGTCGCGATGCTCGTGTTCCTCTACAACGTGCTGGCGAGCCGCAAGCAGCCGCCGGCGGGCAAGAACCCCTGGGGCGCCGCGACGCTCGAATGGGCCATCGCCTCGCCGCCGCCGGCCTACAACTTCTCCGTCCTGCCGACGGTGAAGAGCCGGCTGCCGCTCTGGACGGAGGACGGGGTCTCGGAGATCCCCGACGTGCCGCCGGGCCCGATCCACGTCCCGCCCGGGTCGGCCCGCCCGCTGATCGCGGCGGTCGGGATCCTGACCATGGGAATCGGCGCGCTGATGCACCATCACTTCTTGCCGAGCCTGCTCACCGTGCTCGGCGGCGCGGCGATCCTCGTCTACGGGATCTACAGCTGGGCGTTCGAGCCCTTCGAGGTCTGACATGAGTCACGCCGCCGCCGCGCATTACACCAGCACGGGGCTCGACAGCCGCAAGATCGCGTTCTGGGCGTTCATCGGCTCCGAGTGCCTGCTGTTCGGATCGCTCATCGCCACGTACCTCGTCTACGAGGGGAAGAGCGTCTCGGGGCCGACCACGCACCAGATCCTCAACATCCCGCTCACCTCGGTGAGCACGTTCGACCTGCTGATGTCCTCGCTGATGATGGTGCTGGCCCTGGCCGCCGTGCAGCGCGGCGACCGGGTGTGGGCGCGCGTGTGGCTCGCCGCCACGGCGACCCTCGGCGCGGTCTTCCTCAGCTTCCAAGCGTTCGAGTTCACGCATTTCGTGCGCGAGGGGCTCGGCTTTACGACCAACCTGTTCGGCTCGAGCTTCTTCACGCTGACCGGCTTTCACGGGGGCCACGTATTCGTCGGCGTCGTCTGGCTGACCACACTGCTGGTGCGCTCGCTCCAAGGCAAGCTCGGGCCCGACAAGGCGCTCAATGTCGAGATCGCGGGGCTGTACTGGCACTTCGTGGACGTGGTCTGGATCGTGATCTTCACGGTCGTCTACCTGATACAGACGACCCCGCTGCCCCAGGGGGTGAGGTGACGATGAGCGAGCCGCATGAGGCCGCGGTGCAGGCGCACCGGGCGCACGCCACCACCGGGACGTACCTCACGGTCGCCGCGGTGCTCACGGTGCTGACGGTCTTCGAGGTGGGCGCGTTCTACATCCCGCAGTTCAAGCCGATCCTGATACCGAGCCTGCTCACGCTCTCGGCGGCGAAGTTCTCGCTGGTCGTAATGTTCTACATGCACCTCAAGTTCGACCACAAGCTGTTCCGCGTGGTGTTCCTGCTGCCGCTGCTGTTCGCCGCCGGGGTGATCATCAGCCTGATGTTCCTGTTCCGGGTGCTGTAGCGGAACCGTCCCAACAACGAAGTCAAGCCGGCGGTCCGCGGGCCGACCGACCTGGCCGGCTGAAGTGCAGAACGGCCCCGGGGATCTGCCCGGGGCCGCTCTTCTCGTTGGCCGGGTCGGCCCGCGTCCGGCCTAGTCCGGCATGCGGATCCGGACCACGCGCGACCCGCCGTTGGGCTGCGGCACCTGCGGGTTGTAGACCTGCAGCGAGACCACCTGACCGGCCTCGACGCCGCGGATCGCGTCGTCGAACTCCTTCACCGTCCGGACCCGCGCGCCGTTCACCCGTGTGATGATATCCCCGAAGCCGTTGCCGGCCGGGAACAGTTGGTCGCGGGCGGGGCTGTCGACCTCGACGTCGGTGACGTGGGGGCCGACGTGGTCGGCGCCCACCTGAGCGGCCGCGTCCTGCGCCAGCGGCTCGAGCTCGATCCCCAGCTTGGTCGCGTGCGGGTGGTTCTCGGTGTCGCCGGTGGTGTCCTGGCTGCGCGACGCCAGCTGCACGTCGCTCGGCGCTTCGGCGAGCTTCACGCGGATGACCTTCTTCACGCCGCCGGGACGGACCACCGTCACGTTGACGGTCTCGCCCGGCTTGCGGAAGCCGACCGTCTGCTGCAGCTGCGCCACGTACGACACGGGCTGGCCGTCCAGCTCGGTGATCAGGTCGCCCACTTCGAGACCCGCCGCCTTCGCCGGGCTGTCGGCACTGGAGAAGTCCTGCACCACGACGCCGCGGATCTCCTTCTGGCCCACGTAGGCGGCGTCGTTCTCGTCGGCTTCGCGAATGCTCACCCCGAGAATCGCGCGCCGCACCCGACCGTCCGCGATCAGCTGCGCCGAGACGGTCTTCGCCAGGTTCGCCGGGATGGCGAACCCGTAGCCCATGTACGTCCCGGTCTCGCTCGCGATCGCCGAGTTGATGCCGATGACCTGCCCGCGCGTGTTCACCAGCGGGCCACCCGAGTTGCCCGGATTGATCACCGCGTCGGTCTGGATGAAGTCCATGATGCGGTACTGCGACTCGATGGGAAGCCCGAGGAGGTTCCGTCCCTTGGCGCTCACGATCCCGGCGGTGACCGTGAACGAAAACTCTTCGCCCATCGGATTGCCGACCGCCAGCACCCACTCGCCGACCTTCACGGAGTCCGAGTTGCCCAGCGTGGCCACGGGGAGGTTCGTGGCGTCGATCTTGATCACCGCCACGTCGGTAGCAGGGTCGCGGCCCACGACCCGCGCCCCCGTGAACTGCCGCCGGTCGAATAGGCGCACCGTGAGCGTGGTGGCGCCCTCCACCACATGGTTGTTCGTCAGGATGTAACCGTCACGTGAGATGATGAACCCGGTCCCCTGACCGCTCCGCACCCGGGGGGCCTGGTCGCGGAAGAACTCCTCGAACCCGGGCGGCACCCGCATCCGGCTGCGCGACGGCTGCTCGATCGTCTCGGCCTTGATGAACACGACCGCCGGCTTGATCAGGTCCGCGACCGCCGTGAACGACTGGCTCAGGGCGTCGAGTGACGGCGCGACGGTCGCCTGGAGCGGCGCCGGCTGCGGCTGCGTGAGCGCGGCCAGCGCGGTCGATTGCTGCGCGGCGGCCGGGCGCGGTGCCCGGCCCACGGTGTCCACGAACGCCACCGTGAGGAGAGCGGTAACCGCGATCAGAGCGCCGAACTTCAACCATTCCGATGTGCGTGACATAGGCTTTCCTGGATACTGAAGGCTGGTCTAAGCAAGATAACCCCCCTCGAGCCGGGGAGTTCCGTAGCCTCGTGCAGCGTGCACCGTGCAGCGTGCAGCGAGACGTTCCTCCGCTGCACGCTGCGCGCTGAACGCTTCACGACTTGTTGTCGTCTACCACCTCGTAGTCCGCCTCGACGACGTCTTCCTGCTTGGGCGGCTCCGTCTTGGTCTCGCTGCCGCCGCTGCCGGACTCCCCCTTCTGGGCCTGGGCGGCTTCGTACAGCGACGTGCCCGCGGCCGAGTAGGCCTGCGATAGCTCGTCCAGGGCGCTCTTCACGCCGTCAGGGGCGCCGGTGCGCAGCGCCTCCTTGGCGCTCTCCACCGCTTTGGCGAGCCGCTCCTTGTTGGTGCTGTCCAGCCGGTCGGCCCACTCCTTGGAGTTCTTCTCCACCTCGTAGACCATCGCGTCGAGCCGGTTCCGCCGGTCGATCTGCTCGCGCCGCTCCTTGTCCTCCGACGCGTGCGCCTCGGCCTGCTTTACCATCTTCTCGACCTCCGTTTCGGACAGCCCGCTGGTGCCCTCGATCCGGATCTTCTGCTCCTTGTTGGTCGCCTTGTCGCGGGCCGAGACGTGGAGGATGCCGTTGGCGTCGATGTCGAACGTCACCTCGATCTGCGGCATGCCGCGCGGCGCCGGCGGAATGCCGGTGAGCTGGAACCGCCCGAGCGTCCGGTTGTCGATCGCCATCTGGCGCTCGCCCTGCAGCACGTGGATCTCCACCGTCGTCTGACTGTCTTCCGCGGTCGAGAAGATCTCCGACTTCTTGGTCGGGATCGTCGTGTTCCGCGGGATCAGCACGGTGGTGACGCCGCCGAGCGTCTCGATGCCGAGCGACAGCGGGGTCACGTCGAGCAGCAGGATGTCCTTCACTTCGCCCGCGAGCACGCCGCCCTGGATCGCGGCGCCGATCGCCACGACCTCGTCCGGGTTGACGCCCTTGTGGGGGTCCTTGCCGAAGAAGGCCTTGACGATGTCCTGGACCTTGGGGATCCGCGTCGAGCCGCCGACCAGGATCACCTCGTCCACCTCGGACGGCTTGAGCCCCGCGTCCTTGAGCGCCTGCTCCATCGGCGGGATCGTGCGCTGCAGCAGGTCGTCCACCAACTGCTCGAACTTGGCGCGGGTGAGCGTCGTGTTGAGGTGCTTCGGCCCGGCCTGATCCGCCGTAATGAACGGCAGGTTGATCTCGGTCTGCGTCGTGGTGGACAGCTCCATCTTGGCCTTCTCGGCCGCCTCCTTGAGGCGCTGCAGGGCCATCGCATCCTTCGAGAGGTCGATCCCCTGGTCCTTCTTGAACTCGTCCACCAGCCAGCGGATCACGCGGTCGTCGAGGTCGTCGCCGCCCAGGTGCGTGTCGCCGTTGGTCGACTTCACCTCGAAGACGCCCTCGGCCAGCTCGAGCACGGAAATGTCGTACGTCCCGCCGCCCAGGTCGAACACCGCGATCTTCTCCTCCTTCTTGCGGTCGAGGCCGTAGGCCAGCGCGGCGGCGGTGGGCTCGTTGATGATGCGGAGCACGTCGAGCCCCGCGATCTTGCCCGCGTCCTTGGTGGCCTGGCGCTGCGAGTCGTTGAAGTACGCGGGCACCGTGACGACGGCTTTCTCGACCTTGTAGCCGAGGTAGTCCTCCGCCGTCTGGCGCATCTTCTGGAGGATCATGGCGGAGATCTCGGGCGGAGTGTACTGCTTGCCCTGGATGTCCACCGAGGCGAGATCGTTGCGACCGGCCGTCACGGCGTACGGCACGCGCGCCTTCTCGACGGTGATCTCCGGCATGCGGCGTCCCATGAAGCGCTTGATCGAGAACACGGTGTTCTTGGGGTTGGTCACCGCCTGCCGCTTGGCCACCTGCCCCACGAGCCGCTCGCCGTCCTTGGTGAACGCGACCACCGAGGGCGTCGTGCGGCCGCCCTCCGAGTTCGGGATCACGACCGGGTCGCCGCCTTCCATCACGGCGACCACCGAGTTGGTGGTCCCCAAGTCGATCCCGATCACTTTCTGCGCCATGTTGTCCTCTCAGCCTGAATATGGATGCCTGACGAGCGGAGTACGTCGCCGACCGTGGGGAGCAAGGGACGTACCGGGTTTTTGTGCCAAAATGGCATGGCACGGCGATGCTTGAGATTGATAAGTAATTGCGATACTGTTGCTTACGGGTATCCGACGGCGATGGCGTCCGGCAGGCAGGTGTCGACCTTGTGGCGCCGAGCCGGTTGATCTAGACTTGCGGCTCGCCACTTGGAGGCCGGCATGGACCCCACCGGGGCTCATCGGGGGAAGACGGTACTGGGGTGGAGCGAGAGCCGGCCGCTCTGCCCGTGGTGCGGGGCTGTCGTGACGAGGATGCGGTGGCACAAAGTCCGTAGCGGTCCGATGATCCCGTACACGATCGTCCTGTCGTGCGCCCGCTGCCGCGCCGTGCTCGATTGTCTGACGGGCGGCGCGCATCACCACGCGCCGTAGCCGCGGCGGCCCCGCGGGGAGAGAGGACACCCGATGACCGAGAAGATCCAGTTGGAGCACAGCGAGCTGCCACCCACGTGCCCGCACTGCAAGGCGACGCTCAACGAGATGACGTGGCACAAGGTGAAGGGCGGGCCGGCGCTGGTCGGCTACCTCGCCATCATGAGCTTCCCGCACTGCAAGAAGGTGCTGGGGGCGGTCGGGAGCTGAGCCCGACGGGCCATGTTCCCCTACAAGGACGAGAACCCGACGTTCCTGACCCCGGTGATCACGCTCGGGATCATCGGGCTCAACGCGCTCGTGTGGGTGCTGCTCCAGGGAGCCGGGACCGAGCCGGCCCTCACCCGCTCGGTGTGCGAGCTGGGGCTGATCCCGGGGGAGCTGCTGCATCGGGTGCCGCCGGGCACGCAGATCCCGATGGGCCCCACGGTGGCGTGCGTCATCACCGCGCAGGCCTCCTGGCTCAGCCCGCTCAGCTCGATGTTCATGCACGGTGGCTGGTTCCACATCCTCGGCAACATGTGGTTCTTCTGGGTGTTCGGAAACAACATCGAAGACTCGATGGGTCACGGGCGGTTCCTGGGGTTCTACCTGCTGTGCGGGCTGATCGCGGCCGCGGCCCAGGTGCTGAGCCAGCCCTCCTCGCCGATTCCGATGGTCGGGGCCTCGGGCGCAATCAGCGGGGTGATGGGCGCCTACCTGGTGCTGTTTCCCCGCGTGCGGGTCCGCACGTTGATCTTCCTCGGCATCTTCATCACGCGGATCACCCTTCCGGCGTGGATCATGCTGCTCTACTGGGTGCTGCTGCAGTTCCTCGGCACGCTACCGGCGTTCGGCGGGTCGGATTCCGGTGGCGGAGTGGCCTTCATGGCCCACCTTGGCGGGTTCTTCGCGGGCGCGCTGCTCATCAAGCTGTTCGCGCGGTCCGATTTCCTGGAGCGACGCCGGCGGGTGGCCGTGATTGCCTAGCATACAAACACAAGGGGGCGCTGTGCTCGCCCCCCCGAATCTGTGACCGACCGGTTCCGGGTACCAGCCTGGTCTAGCGGCTCGCCCAGACCGAACGTCCCTCGGCCGTGATGCTCCTGAGCCGCGCCTCGATCCACGGCTGCATGGCGATAGGCAGCGGCGCGTACCCCAGCGCAGCGCAGCGGGCTTGGCCGTCGGTCTCCGCCCACCACACGAACCTGGCGAGCGCCCCCGCCTTGGTGCCATTGTCGTACTGCTTGTGCAGCAGCAGCCACGTGAAGCTCGCGATCGGGTAGGCGTCCGCGCCGTCGGGGTTGACGATCGACACGCGGAAATCGGTGTCCGGGCCCATCTGCTTCATGGCCCCGGCCGCCGCCGCCGTGACGCTGGCGATCGTGGGCGTGATGAACTTCCCGGCCTTGTTCTGCACCGCGCCCACCGGGAGCTTGTTGATCATTGCGTAACCCAGCTCGATGTAGCCGATCGCTCCGGGGGTCTGGCTCACCGTCGCCGAGACACCCTCGTTGCCCTTGGCGCCGATCCCCGTGGGCCAGTTGACCGACTTGCCGGTTCCGACTTTCGCCGACCACTCGGGGCTCACCTTGGTGAGGTAGTCGGTGAAGATGAACGTGGTGCCGGACCCGTCGGAACGGTGCGCCACCGCGATGCCGAGATCCGGGAGCTTGATCCCCGGGTTGAGTGAGGCGAGCCGCGGATCATTCCATTTCGTGATCCTGCCGAGGTAGATGTCGGCTAGCACCGCCGGGCTGAACCTCAGGGCACCAGAAACCCCCGGCAGGTTGTACGTCGGCAGCACCGCGCCCAGCACCGTCGGGATGTGGATCACGTTGCCGCTCACCGCCTCGATTTCCTTGTCGGACATCGGCGCGTCGCTCGCGCCGAAGTCCACCGTGCCCGCCGTGAACTGCTGGATGCCGCCGCCCGAGCCGATCGACTGGTAGTTGAGCTGGACCGCAGGAGTCGCCTTGTTGTAGGCGATGATCCAGTCCTGGTAGATGATGTTGGGGAACGTGGCGCCGGCGCCGTTCAACAGCACCTGGGCCGCCGCCGGCGACGCGATGCAGGCCGCCGCGATGACGGGGAATAGCCGTGACAATCTCATGAAAGTCCTCCCGCGTGGGTCAGAACGTGAATTCCATCTGGAACAGCGCCTGCGCCCGGCTCGCCTCCTGCGTCGGCGTGGGGGTCCCCTGGTAGTGCAGGTAGTCCAGGTTGGCGAACAGCCGCAGGTGCGGGTGCACCATGTACGAAACCCCGCCGATGAAACGGGTCTGTGAATCTCCCGTCACGTCCTTGTTCGGATCCGCCAGATCCAGCCGGGCGACGAGGGCGGCCTTCGTATTGGGGATGTTGAAGATCCCGAAGCCGCTCAGCACGCGGCCGGTGACGTCGGGCGCGGGCGTCGTCGTGGAGGAGTCCTGGGCGATGGTGCCTTCGGTCGCGAGCGTGAACAGCTTGCTCTTGTACGAGAGCATGCCGATCAGCCGCGACCGCTTCCCGCCGCCCGTCGGCTTGCCGTACTGCCCGTAGGCGGTGAGCCGCAATCCACCGCGGCTGCCCGCGTCGTCGGAGGGCAGGACCCGCACTGAAACCCTCCCCATCACGTCCTTGCGCTTGTCGCCGATGCCGCCGTGATAGCCCTCGCCGTTGTAGAGGCCGACCTGCATGTTGACCATCTGCTTGCCCCACGCGCCGTCCACGCCGAACCCCAAGTCCGACGAGGTGATGTAGCCGCTCCGCTCGGGGGACATCGTGCCCTGCATGCGGTAGTCCCACACGCCTTCCGCCCAGTCGAGCCACGGCGTATGGATCAGGCCGAGCTTGAACGTCAGCGGGAAGTTGGCTGGCGTGTAGGCGGCGTAGGCGTATTTCATCCGCAGCAGGATGGAGCCGTCGGTCCCGGTGTACACGTCCGGCGTGATCCGGACGAGCAGGCCGTCGTTGAACCGGCCCACCACGTTGATGTACGCGCGTTGAATGGAGAAGCTGTTGGCGTGGCCCGCCGTGTCCTTGAGCTGGTAGAGGTACTGGCCGTAGGCCAGGCCGCCCACGGTCACACCCTGCGCCGCCGCGGGTCCAGCCTGAGCAGCGACCAGCAGGGCTGCGCCGAGCCCGGCGAGCATCCAGCGTCGATTCCGTTCCATGGTTGTCGATTCCTTGAGTTGTAGGGATCGTCGAGAGGCCGGTTGGGCGCCTCCCTGGCACGGACAGTCACCGGATGCGATAACGCGGAGGTTTCGGCTCTGTAACGGTCGTGTATCGACGGGTGGGAATAGTGGAAAACGTGCGGTACGGGGGCCCGGCGGTGGGGCCCCCGCTGCGCTTCGGGCCCTACTGCTGCCGCTCCGCGCCGTGCTTGATGTTCTTCCCCTCCACGAGGAACACCACGTCTTCGGCGACGTTGGTGGCGAGATCCGCCACCCGCTCGAGGTTCCGGCTCACGAGAAACAGCTCCATCGCGGCGCCGATCGTGTGCGGGTCCTCGGCCATGTGGGTGAGCAGGATGCGGAACACGGAGCGGTGCAGGGCATCCACCTGATCGTCCCGGCCGCAGACGTCGCGGCCGAGCGCGGCATCGCTCCGCACGAACGCGTCGATCGCGTCGGCCAGCATGCTGCGGGCGAGGCGGCCCATTTCGATGATCTCCGGCTCGGGGGTGATCGGCCGCTGGTCGATCAGGCGTTGCGCGCAGCCCGCGATGTTGGCAGCGTGGTCGCCCACGCGCTCGAGGTCGTTCGAGATCTTGAGCGCCGCGGTGATGAAGCGGAGATCCCGCGCCATGGGCTGGTGCAGGGCGAGCAGGTTGGTGACGGTCTCCTCGATCTGCGTCTCGAGCGCGTCGATCGCCGGGTCCTCTTCCACCACCCGTTCCGCGGCCGCGACGTCGCGCTGGAGCACCGCGCGGACCGCGCGGTCGAG
>Ga0153916_10001418_pt1 | contig 17169 bp, 15 predicted proteins | sample Opewatmetagenome_FD_109642 | JGI IMG/M metagenome (GOLD analysis project Ga0153916, IMG submission 109642) | Freshwater wetland microbial communities from Ohio, USA - Open water 3 Core 3 Depth 4 metaG | ecosystem: Environmental > Aquatic > Freshwater > Wetlands | place: USA: Ohio, Lake Erie... | reverse complement strand
GAAGTCCTGCATCACCATGATCTGCCGCTCGGTGTTGCCGCCGGAGATGGGGATGACGGTGGCGCCGAGGGCCTCGGCCCCGTAGTGCACCCCCAGGCCGCCGGTGAAGAGCCCGTACCCGTACGCGTTCTGGATGACGTCGCCGCGGTGGAGCCCGACGGCGGCGAAGGTGCGCAGCATGACGCTCGCCCAGACCTGCACGTCGGCCTGGGTGTAGGCGACCACGATGGGCTTGCCGGTGGTGCCCGAGGAGGCGTGAAGGCGCACCACCTCCTCCAGGGGGCTGGCGAAGAGGCCGAAGGGGTAGGTGTCGCGCAGATCCGTCTTCACGGTGAACGGGAGAAGCGCCACGTCCTCCAGGGCGCGGATGCCGTCGGGGCGGAGCCTCCGCTCCTCCATGCGGCTGCGGAACAGCTCCACGTGGTCGTAGGCGCGCTGCACCGTGGCCTTGAGCCGTTGCAGCTGCACCGCCCGGAGCTGCGCCACCGGCAGGAAGTCGGGGGCGCTCGCCGGGTGGAACCCGCCGGGCGGATCGTTCCAGGGTCGGTTCACGTCGTCCCTCCTTTTCGAACGAGGGCCATCACGCGGCCTTGGCCCGCGCCGCGGCGCGCCCCTGCTCGAAGGCCTTGAAGTTCACCTGGCGGAGCCGCTCGGGCAGGGCCGCCTCGATGGCGGCGCGCCAGTGCTCGTCGGCGATGGAGAGGTGGTGCGAGAGCGCCCCCAGCAGCGCCACGTTGAGGCTGCGCCGGTTGGGGAGGCTCTTCTCGTCGATGAGGTCCGGCGCCAGCAGCACGCCGCCCTGGCGGAGCGCGCCCCGGGCGTTCTCCACCTGATCCGGCGCCAGCACCACCAGGTAGTCGGCCTCGCCCCCCGGTACCATGGGGGAGAGGACCTCGTCGCCGAAGCGGACGTCGCTGTTCACCGACCCGCCGCGCTGGCTCATGCCGTGGACGTCGGCCTTCTTCACGTCGAGGCCGGCGCGGCAGGCGGCGTCGGCCAGGATGTCGGAGGCCTTGATGACCCCCTGGCCGCCGAGCCCGGCGAAGACGACGTTCACCACCCTAGGCATCCCCCGCCTCCAGGCAGGCGGAGCACCCGCCCCCGGCGAGCAGCGCTTCCCGGGCCGGCGCGGCCGCCCGCTCGAAGCGGCGGATGTCGGCGGCGGCCAGGATGCAGGGGCTGCGGGCCACGATCACCGCCAGCTCGCTCGCCGCCAGCCGCTCGCGCAGCAGCTTCTCGAAGCCTCCCGGGTCCGCCACCGGGTCGACGACGTGCGTCTGGGTGACGCCCAGCGCCCGGGCCAGCCCCTCGATGGAGAGCTGGCGGGTGGCGGAGTGGTCGAGCTTCCGTCCGGTGGCCGGGTGCTCCTGCTGTCCGGTCATGGCGGTGGTGCCGTTGTCGAGGACGATGACCACGTGCCCGGTCCGGGGCGGGTTGTAGACCATCTCGATGAGGCCGCTCACTCCGCTGTGGACGAAGGTCGAGTCGCCGATGATGCTCACCACCCGGCGGGCCTCCGGCTCCGGCAGGACGTGGCGGAGGCCGAGCCCAACCCCCATGGAGGCGCCCATGGCGACGCAGCTGTCCATGGCCCGGTACGGCTCCATCACCCCGAGGGTGTAGCAGCCGATGTCCCCGGCCACGATGCAGTCGAGCTGGTGCAGGACCCGATAGACCGGGTGGTAGGGGCAGGCCTCGCAGAGCTCCGGCGGCTTCGCCCGGGGCGGCGGCGGCTCCGGAGAGGTGTCGCGCGCCACGATGCGGCGGACCCGCTGCACGTCCAGCTCGCCGAAGCGGTACATCTCGGGCTTCGACTCGACCGCGATCCCGGCGGCGCCGATGGCCTCGGCCAGGACCGGGTCCCCTTCCTCCACGACCAGGCAGCGCTCCACGCTCCCGGCGAAGGCGCGGATGGCCTCGATGGGCAGCGGGTAGACGGTGCCGAGCTTGAGCAGGCTCGCCCCCGGCGCCGCCTCGCGGCAGTGCATGGCGGCGATGCCGGCGGTGACGATCCCCAGCTTGCGGTCGCCGTCCCGGCGGACGTTGAGGGGCGAGGTCTCCGTCCAGGCGGCGATCTCGGCCAGCTTGGCGCGGAGCCTGCGGTGGGCCGGCCGGGCGTAGCCGGGGATCATCACCCGCCCCGGGATGTCGCGCTGGAAGGCGACCGGGGGCGGAGGGGAGATCCGGCGGGTCGGGCGCACCAGCGACTTCGAGTGGCAGACGCGCGTGGTCACGCGCAGGAAGACCGGGATCCGCCAGCGCTCCGACAGCTCGAAGGCGGCCAGGGTGAAGTCGTAGGCCTCCTGGGAATCGGCCGGCTCCAGCATGGGGATCCCGGCCGCCACCGCGTAGCGGCGGTTGTCCTGCTCGTTCTGGGAGGAGGCCATCCCCGGGTCGTCGGCCGAGACCACCACCAGCGCCCCGCTGACGCCGGTGTAGGCGGCGGTGAAGAGCGGATCGGCCGCCACGTTCACCCCCACGTGCTTCATGGTGACGAGCAGGCGGGCCCCGGCGTAGGCGGCGCCGAGCCCGACCTCCACCGCCACCTTCTCGTTGGGCGCCCACTGGGCCCGGCCGCCGAGCGCCGAGAGGCGCTCCAGGATCTCGGTGGAGGGGGTGCCGGGATAGCCGGTGGCGAGGGCCACGCCGGCGTCGAACGCCGCCTGCGCCACCGCCTCGTCGCCGCTCAGGAGCGTCCTGTCCATCGGGTGCCAGCCTCGCGAGCCGCCCGCCGCGGCGCAGATGCCAGGCGGCCTCGGGATCCTTCCCCGGGGCCGGCGGCGCCTCGAAGCGGCGGAGTGAATCCAGCAATGATGGCGTTTCGCGTCGGCCGAGGCAAGATGGGAGAGGATGCCGCCCGCCCGATCCATCGCCGAGCTCGTGGACCGGGCCCGCGCCGCCGGCCCGCGCCGCATCGTCGTCCCCGCCGCCGAGAGCGACAGCGCCCTCGCCGCCGTGGTGGAAGCGCGCCGGCGCGGCCTCGCGGAGTCGGTGCTGATCGGCGACGCCAAGGCGCTGGCCCACCGCCTCTGGCTCCTCGAGGACGACCCCGCTCATCACCGGATCGTCCACGAGCCCGACGACGTCGCGGCGGCGCGGCGGGCGGTGGCGCTGGTCCGCTCCGGCGAGGCCCAGGTCCTGCTCAAGGGCCGGCTCTCGACGGGCGCGCTCCTCAAGGTGGTGCTCGACCGGGGCGAGGGGCTCCGCGCCGGGCGTCTCCTCTCCGACGTCCTCGTGACCGAGCACCCGGGGGACGACCCGCCGCGCCTGCTCGGCCTCAGCGATGGCGGCGTCAACGTGGCGCCGGACCTCGCCGCCAAGCGGGCCATCGTCGAGAACGCCGTCCAGGTCTTCCGGCGGCTCGGCTTCGAGCGGCCGGTGGTGGCCTGTCTCTGCGCCACCGAGACGGCCACCGAGGCCATGCCCCACACCCTCGAGGCCCGCGCTCTCGCCGAGATGGCGCGCCGGGGCGAGATCCAGGGGTGCGAGGTGGTGGGGCCGCTGGCGCTCGACAACGCCCTCTTCGCCTGGGCGGCGCGGGCCAAGGGGATCCAGGATCCGCTCGCCGGGAGGGCCGACGTCCTCCTCGCGCCCACCATCGAGGTCGGAAACGTCCTGGGGAAGGCCTTCACCTACCTGGCCCGCCGGGCGGTGGCGCACGTCATCCAGGGGGCGCGCGCGCCGGTGCTCATCCCCTCGCGGGTGGATCGGCCGGAGGACAAGCTCGCCTCGATCGCGCTCGGCATCCTCGCCGCAGCGGGGGAGCCGTGAGCCGGCTCGTCCTGGCGGTGAACCCCGGGGCCGGCTCGACCAAGCTCGGCCTCTTCGACGGCGAGGTGCTCCTCGGCGAGGGGACCCTGCGCCACGCCGAGGAGGAGATCCGCGCCTTCGCGCGGATCATGGACCAGCTCCCCATGCGCCTCGCGCTGGTGCGCGACTTCCTGGCCCGCGCCGGCGTCGCCGCTCCCGGCCTCGCCGCCGCGGTGGGGCGCGGCGGCCTCCTCCCGCCGCTCGAGAGTGGCGCCTGGCTCGTCTCGGAGGCCATGGTCCGCGACCTGGAGCGGGCCGAGCGTGGCGAGCACGCCTCGAACCTGGGGGCGCCGCTGGCGCTGGCGGTGGCCCGCGAGCATGGCTGTCCCGCCTACGTCGTCGACCCGGTGAGCGTGGACGAGCTCTGGGCGGTGGCGCGGGTCTCCGGGCTCGCCGGCGTCGAGCGCCGCAGCTTCTCCCACGCGCTCAACATGCGCGCGGTGGCGCGGCGCCATGCCCGGTCCCTGGGCCGCTCGCTGGAGTCCCTGCGGCTGGTGGTGGTCCACCTCGGCACCGGGGTCTCGCTCTCGGCACAGGCGGGCGGGCGCATGGTGGACGTCGTGAACCCTCAGGACGAGGGGCCCTTCTCCGGCGACCGCTCCGGCGGGGTGCCGGCGACGGCGCTGGTGGGGATCTGCTTCGCACCCGGGGCCGAGGAGCGGGCGGTGAAGCGGCGGCTCTTCGGCGACGGCGGCCTCTGCTCCCACCTCGGCACCCGCGATGCCCGCGAGGCCCTGCGCCGGGCCGAGGCCGGCGACGGGAAGGCGCGGCTCGTGCTCGAGGCCATGTGCTACCAGATCGCGAAGTCGATCGGGGCGCTGGCCGCGGCCCTCGGCGGGAGGCCCGACGCCATCCTCCTCACCGGCGGCATGGCGCACGAGCCCTGGATCGTGGGGGAGATCCGGCGGCGGGTGGAGTGGATGGCGCCGGTGGCGGTCCATCCCGGGGAGGACGAGCTCCGGGCGCTGGCCGAGGGGGCGCTGCGGGTCCTCGCCGGCGAGGAGAAGGCCGGGAGCTATCCGCCGCCCGGGCGCGGCCAGACGGGAGCTCAGAGGTAGAAGAGGAGCCCCGCCAGCCCCTCGACGTCGAGCGGCGTCTTGCGGACCTCGAGCTCGACCGAGGCGACGCCGAGGTGCAGCCGGGTGACGAGGCGCAGGTCGAAGGTGGTCCGGGGGAAGGACCAGGGCAGCGCCAGGAGCCGGCCGGTGGCGACGAGGGAGAGCCGGCTCCCGGCGCGCCAGAGGAGGCCGGCCGACGGGCCGAGGCCGAGCCGCACCCCCTTCCCGGCGATGCCGGCGAGGTCCGGGCCGGCGAGCAGCTCGGTGTCCGCCAGGAGCCAGGCGGCGAAGGCCCCGCTCGCCGGCGCCACCGCCACGCCTCCGCCGATCTCCCCCACGGCGGCGAGGCAGGCCCGGCAGCCGCCGTCTCGGACCGTGGCGGTGCCGAAGCGGAAGCTCCAGGAGACGTGTCGGTTGAACCGGCCGAAGTCGCTGAGGGAGGCGGCGCGCACCAGGAGCAGCTCGTCCAGCTGCACCGAGCCGTCGCGCAGGCCGAGGCGCAGCCGCATGGGCAGGAACTCGATCTGGGCCATGAGCGGATAGCCGTCGGGGGGATCGGCGAGATCGTGCAGGTGGAGCCGCAGATCGACGACGCCGAGCGGCCCATCGGCGCGCGAGGCGCCGCCGAGGAGCCCGGCGCGCCGCGAGCCGTGGCCGACGTCCGGCCGGCGGGAGAAGGGCGTCGGGATCTGGAGGTCGGCGCTCTGAACCGGGATGGAGGCCCGTCGCTCCATGAGTCCCTGCTTCTCCCGCGCGGCCGCGGCGTCGCGCCCGTCGACGAGATCCCTGGCGTAGACCACGTCCACGTGGTCGAGGGCGGCGTCGAGGGCGCGGGCCCGCTGCTCGTCGGAGAGCCCGGGCGGCAGCGCGGCGTCGGGCCGGCGCGCCAGGTCGGCGACGGCGGCGAGCTCCTCTCCGGAGAGGTCCCGGATCCGCGCCTCGAACTGGGTCCTGACCGACGGGCGGTAGTGGACGGCGCGGACCAGCCCCGGGTTGCGGTAGAGCGCCTTGACGGTGTCGGCGGGGAGGACCACCGCGCTGGGAACGTGGGAGATGAGCTCGAGGCGCGGGCTCGCGGCCTCCAGGGCGCCGAGGATGTGGTAGCTGCAGTTCTCGTCGAGGTAGTAGTAGTCGAACCAGGTCGAGCCCATCTCCCAGAGGTGGGCCACCAGCCGCTCCACCTCCTCGGGAGGGAGATCGAGGTCGTACTCCCACAGGTCTCGCGACTCGTAGTCGCCGTACTCCCGCACCTTGTAGAAGTAGGGGATGTTCTTGAAGGTGCCGTGGAAGAGCCCGAAGAGCCCCTTGAAGGCGTAGAGGAGGGCGTTCCCGGTGTCGACGTCGGCGGCGTAGTCGATGCCGTAGTCCATGAGCTCGAAGCGCTTGCCCGTTCGCGGCTCGGCGGTCTTGTTGAGCCTGAGGAAGGTGTGGCCGAAGGCCGAGGCCGGGTTGTTGAGGTAGTAGGACGAGAAGACGAAAGTCACCGACTGGGCCGCCACCGTGCCGCGGAACTCCTCGAAGCGCGCGCAGGAACGCGGCGGCAGGCGCGCCGGGTCGAAGCCGAGCCGCTTCGACAGCCAGGCGTAGCGCGCCGGGAACTTGCAGGCGGGGTGCTGGGACTTCGGGTTCCGGGGCTCGGGGGCGAAGAAGCCGCGGAGCGTCCACTCGAGCTCGGCGGCGGGGTCGGTCTTGCCGTTCGCGGCGAGGAAGAAGCCGGGCCCGTCGGCCTCGCTCTCGAAGACGCCACGGGAGACCTGGCGCCAGTGGCCGAGCCGGAGCCACTGCAGCTCGCTGGCGAGGCCCTGGGCGCGGGCCGCGGCGATGAGCTCGCCGAGGTAGGGGGGGTCGGGGGCCGCACGCGCCGGGGCGGCGGCGAGTAGAAGGAGGATGGCGACGGCGGCGCGCAAGGTGTCGGAGCAAAAGAAGGGAGTTCCGTCACCGGAACTCCCTTCGAGGTCCACGTTCGTGGGAGCGGGCTAGATGTTCCCGCAGGCGAGTGCCGGCTCGCCCTTGAGCGTCGAGAGGATGCCCTCGGTCACCTGATCGTCGGAGACGGAGGCGGAGGGGTAGATGCTGGTGAAGTTCCGCTGCAGCGTCGACCCCACGGCCCTGGCGTCGCTGCAGCCGGTGATGTGAGTCAGGGTGGCGATGGTCTCGCCGTTGCCGCGGGAGATGTCCTTGGCGAGCGCCTCGCGGTTCGCCTCGATGAAGACCTTGGCGCCCTTCGCGCCCTTGCTGGCGCCGCAGTTGGAGGTGCCGGTGGTGATCCCGAAGGTCTGGGTCCCGAAGCAGCCGTTGGTCGTCGCCGCCAGCACCTGGATCATCCCTGGCTCGTTGCCGAAGGCCATGGAGCCGAGGCCGCAGCCAGCGTCACCGTAGGTATTCTTCGCATCCGCCACGCCGGTCGAGAGGACCAGCACCGCTGCCGCCATGAGAAGCCTGCGCATGCGCGTACGCCTCCTGTCGAGATTGGGGGACGATCCCCCCTTGGTGAAGGAGAGACCCTACCTCGCCGCGATCCGATCTTCCAGCGAGGCCCCCCCGCGCCGCCGAGGGACCCCCCAACAGAGGCATCGACCGGACGGGCGCTCCGGCTCAAGGGGCCGGGGTTCTCCCGTGGAGCCGGCGCCAGAGCCAGGTGGCGGCGACCGAGGCCGCGACCAGCACTGCCGTGGCGATCTCCAGCTCGCGCAGGTCCTTGCGCGCCAGGTCGAGGTTGTGGGCGAAGAGCCAGCCCAGGCCGACCACCAGCGGGACCGAGAGAAGGGCTGACAGGGCGTCCGCGGCGAGGAAGGTCCGGGTGGCAACGCCGCTCATCCCGGCGAGGGCGAAGGTGGGAAGCCGGAAGCCCGAGGCGTGGCGCGCGACCATGATGGTGAGGAAGGCATGGCGAGAGAAGTGCCCCTCGATGAGCCGGCGCCGCGAGGGGGTGAGAAGCCGGGCGATGGTCGAGCTCTCGAGGAAGCGCGGTCCGTGGCGGCGGCCGAGCCGGAAGAGGAGGTAGTCGCCCAGGAGGATCCCGCAGTAGGTCACGGCCACTCCGGGCCAGAAGGCGATACGTCCGGTGCGGGCCAGGACACCGGCGGTGAGCTGGGTCAGCTCCTCGGGAAAGGGGAGGCCGACGCCGGCTCCGACGAGGAGGCCGAACAGGGCCGCATAGGTGAAGTGCTCGAGAAGCCTCTGGACCATCGGTGACTTGCGCTCCTCCCCGCTCAAAAGCATTGCGTCGCCATGCCGCGCTGCGCAATACTCTCCCGCCCCGAAGTTGATTCCCGAGTCAAGGAGCGCTCATGCCCCTCAAGATCCTGGTCACGGCCAAGCGGGTCGAGGACCCCGAGTCCAAGATCAAGGTGAAGCCCGACGGCAGCGGCATCGTCACCGAGGGCGTCAACTACAAGATGAATCCCTTCGACGAGATCGCCGTCGAGGAGGCCCTGCGCCTCAAGGAGAGGCACGGAGGCGAGGTGGTGGTGGCCTCCATCGGAGGAGAGAAGGCGACCACCGAGATCCGGGCGGCCCTGGCCATGGGGGCGGATCGCGGCATCCTGGTGAGGCACGACGGCCCCCTCGACCCGGTGGTGGTCTCGGCCATCCTGGCCAAGCTGTTCGAGCAGGAGAAGCCGGACCTTTGCCTCCTCGGCAAGCAGTCGATCGACGACGACCAGAACCAGGTGGGCCAGTACCTGGCGGATCGGCTGGGCCTCGCCCAGGGTACCTTCGCCTCCAAGACCGACAGCCTGGAGAGCGAGGCCGAGCAGAAGAAGGTGCCGGGCCTGGTGCTCTCCGGAGACGGGAAGTCGATCCAGGTGGTGCGCGAGATCGACGGCGGCGTCGAGACGCTGGAGTTGCGGCTCCCCGCGGTGGTGACCACCGACCTGCGGCTCAACAAGCCACGCTTCGCCTCGCTCCCCGGGATCATGAAGGCGAAGAAGAAGGAGCTGAAGGAGATCCCGGCCGCCTCGCTGGGCGTCGATCTCGCGCCCAGGGTGGTGGTGAGGAAGCTCGCCGAGCCGCCCAAGCGCAAGGGGGGCGTCAAGGTGGCGGACGTGAACGAGCTCTACGAGAAGCTTCACGGCGAGGCCAAGGTCCTCTGATCCGGTGACTCGCCGGCCCCGGGCCCGCCGCACGGGCCGGGTGCGAGCGGAAAGGGAAGCCCATGTCGAACGTCCTCATCGTCGCGGAGCAGGCGGGCGGCCATCTCAGGAAGGCGACCCTCCACGCCATCTCGGCCGGGCGCGAGATCGCCAGGCGCACCGGTGGCAAGCTCCACCTGGCCGCCCTCGGGAAGGGGGTCGGCGCGCTGGCCAAGGAGCTCGAGGCCTTCGGCGCCCCGGTCCACTGCGCCGACGCGCCCGTCCTGGAGCACTACCTCGCCGAGGCATGGGCGCCGGTGGTGGCCGAGATCGCCAAGTCGGCGCAGGCCACCTACGTCGGCGCCGCCGCCACCGCCTTCGGCAAGGACCTCCTGCCGCGCACCGCCGCCAGGCTCGGAGCCGCCACCGCCACCGAGGTCCTCGGCTTCGGAGGGCAGGGGGCGGCCGTCACCTTCCAGCGGCCCATGTGGGCCGGCAACGTCCTCGCCGAGGTGGAGCTGACGACGCCGGTCAAGGTCTTCACGGTGCGGGCCACCGAGTTCGCCCCGGCCCAGAAGGAGGGGACGGGGAGCGTGGTGGCGGTGCCGGTGAGCGTCGATGCCGGCTCGCTCAAGACCCGCTTCGTCGACTTCAAGGAGGTGAAGAGCGCGCGCCCCGAGCTGACCGAGGCCCGCGTCATCGTCGCCGGCGGGCGCGGGACCAAGGGCGACTTCAAGGAGATCGAGGGCCTGGCCGACGATCTGACGGCGGCGGTGGGCGCCAGCCGGGCGGCGGTCGACGCCGGCTGGGTGCCCAACGACTGGCAGGTGGGGCAGACCGGCAAGGTGGTGGCCCCGGAGCTCTACGTCGCCGCCGGCATCTCCGGCGCCATCCAGCACCTGGCGGGCATGAAGGGCTCGAAGGTCATCGTGGCCATCAACAAGGATCCCGAGGCCCCCATCTTCCAGCTCGCCGACTACGGGCTGGTCGCGGACCTCTTCAAGGCCATTCCGGAGCTGCGCGCCAGGATCAAGGCGGCGAAGTAGCGGCCGAGCTGCTGCCCAGCGGGAGCGGAACACGACGCCGGACCTCACCGAGGACGATCTCAGGGATCTGGGGATCCTCCGCGTTCCGGTTCCCATCCCCTTCGAGGAGGCGGGCGGGCCGGTCAACGTCTACCTCCTCGAGGAGGCGGACGGGGGCGTGGCCCTCTTCGACGCCGGCCTGGGAACGCCCGAGGCGGCCGCGGCACTGGAGCAGGGGTTCCGGACCGCCGGAAAGGACCTGGCCGACCTCCGCCGCATCGTGATCTCGCATGGCCACGTCGACCACTACGGCGGGGCGCAGCGCCTGGTGGAGGGGGCGGGGGGCAACGTCCCGGTCTTCGCGCACCCCGACGACACCTCCAAGATCTGGGAGCAGGGGCGCCGCTGGCGGGACCTCATGCCCTACTACGCCGCCTACTTCCAGAAGCTGGGCGTGCCGGCCGAGGCGATGGCGGCCGCCGCGGCGAGCTTCGGCCGCGGCCTCCGCCTGGCCCGGCGCATCGCCGAGGTCCGGCCCATCGCCGAGGGCGACGTCATCCGGACCCGGTGGGCCAGCTTCCAGGTGCTCCACATGCCCGGGCACACGCCCGGGCTCGTCTGCCTGTGGGACGAGGAGCATCGCCTCTTCCTGGCCGCCGACCACCTGCTGGAGAAGGTCTCCCCGAACCCCGTCATCGAACTCGGGCCCAACGGGGAGGAGGGATGGGAGCCGCTCCTCGCCTACCTGGCGTCGGTGGGCCGGCTGCGGGCCCTCGACGTCGGGCTGGTGCTCCCCGGCCACGGTCCCGCCTTCGCCGATCACCGCAGGGTCATCGACGATCTGATGACGTTCTACGGCCGGCGGCAGGGCAAGGTCCGGGACGCCCTGGCGGATCGCCCCCTCACCGCCTTCGAGCTGACGAGGGCGCTCTTCCCGCGGGTCGGCCCCGACCAGCTCTTCCTGGCCGTGTCCGAGGCCGTCGCCAACCTGGAGGTGATGGAGTCCCGCGGCGAGGTGGCGCGCGCCCTCGACCGGGGGGTCTACCGCTTCGAGGCCCTCGCCTGAGCCCATCCCCACCGGCATGACCATGTCCACGCTCCTGACCGATCCGGCCTCCTGGGCGAGCCTGCTGACGCTCACGGCGATGGAGATCGTCCTCGGCATCGACAACGTCGTCTTCCTCGTGATCCTGGCGGGCCGCCTCCCGCCGCCGCAGCAGCCCAGGGCGCGGCGGCTGGGACTGGCTCTGGCGCTCGGCACGCGCCTCCTGCTCCTTCTCGCCATCACCTGGCTCATGGGGCTCACCCGCGAGCTCTTCCACCTGCTCGGCCACGGGTACACCGGGCGAGACCTCATCCTGCTCGGCGGAGGCCTCTTCCTCCTCGGCAAGGCCACCTTCGAGATCCACGACAGCCTCGAGGTCCGGCACGAGGAGAAGGCCCGGCCCGCCGCCGGGCCGGGCGCCTTCGGCCTGGTCCTGGCCCAGATCGCCCTCCTCGATCTCGTCTTCTCGCTCGACTCGGTGCTCACGGCGGTGGGGATGTCGGGCCATCTCGCCATCATGGTGGCGGCCATGCTCCTGGCCGTCGGCGTCATGCTGGCCTTCGCCGGCCCGGTGAGCGCCTTCGTCGACCGCCACCCGAGCATGAGGATGCTGGCCCTCTCCTTCCTCCTCCTCATCGGGGTCATGCTGGTGGCGGAGGCCACCGGGCGCCACCTCGATCGAGGCTACGTCTACTTCGCCATGGCGTTCTCCTTCCTCGTCGAGCTGCTCAACATCCGGGCCGGCCGCGCCCGGCAGGCTCCGCTCCAGCTCCACGGCCGCTTCGAGCAGGTGCGCGGCGGAGAGCAGCCGCCGGCCGACGCCCCCCCGGCGCCTTGAAGCGCCGCGCCACCCCGCTTACGTCGGAAGGACCGGATGCCCACTCCTCCCCCCAGCTCCCGGGTCGTCGTCCTCTTCGACGCCGGCTGCGGCCTGTGCAGCGGCTCGGTGAGGTGGCTGGCGTCGCGCGACACCCGCCGCGCCCTGCGCTTCGCCCCGCTCTCCGGGGAGACGGCGCGCCCCTACCTGGCCCAGGCCCGCGCCGCCGCCGGAGACTGCGAGACGCTGGTGCTGATCGAGGGGCGAGGAGGCGAGGAGCGCATCTTCGTGCGCTCCGCGGCCGTGGGCCGCGCCCTGCGCCACGTGGGCGGGGTCTGGGGCCTGCTCGGGCGGCTCCTCGGAGCCGCGCCGCGCCGGGTCGCCGACCGGCTCTACTGCGTGGTGAGCCGGCACCGGGGGCGTGCCGCCGGCTCGGCCGAGCCCCTGCCGCCGTGGCTCCGCGGCCGGATGCTGCGCTGAGCACGAGCGCGACTCCGTCCCGCGGCCCCTCGACCTCGGGCCCGCTGCGCGGTCCCCACGCTCGGGGCGAACGGATGTCCCATCCCGCCGACCGTGTCCGCCCGAACCGCGCTCTGCTACAAGAAGCCGGTGGCCGACCTGGCGCTGACCCTGCTGACGCTCGCCTGGGGGACGACGTTCCTCCTGGTGAAGCGGGTCCTCGACGGGACCTCGCCGGGCGTCTTCCTGGTGCTCCGGTTCGCCACCGCCTCGGCGGTGCTGCTCCTCCTGGTGCTGGCGCGGCGCGACCGGCCGAACCCGGGGCTGCTGCGCCACGGCGTGCTCCTCGGGGCGTTCATGTTCGCCGGCTTCGCCTTCCAGACATGGGGACTCCGCTTCACCACCCCGGCGCGGTCGGGGTTCCTCACCGGCCTGGCGGTGCTGTTCGTTCCCTTCGTGGCGCGCTTCCTCCTGCGGCGCCGCGTGCCCTGGACCTCCTGGCTGGGGGTGCTCCTGGCGGTGGGCGGGCTGCTCCTCCTCACCCGGCCCCTGGGCGGCGGCATCTCGGCGGCGGTGCGCCTCGGCGACCTGCTGACCGCCGGCTGCGCCGTCTCCTACGCCTTCCAGATCGTCTACACCACCGAGTGGTCGCCGAGGCACCCGCTCGTCCCCCTCACCGCGGTGCAGGTGGCGGCGACGCTGGCGGGAGCGGCGCTGATGCTCCCCTTCGAGGAGATCCGCATCCGTCCGGGCGCGGAGCTCGCCGGCACGGTCGCCTTCACCGGGCTCGCCATGACCGCGGGTGCCTTCTTCGTCATGAACTGGGCGCAGCGCCACACCACCGCGGTGCGGGCGGCGCTCATCTACTCCCTCGAGCCTCCGGCCGCGGCGCTGTTCTCGCACTTCTATGGCGGCGAGCCCCTCGGGCCCATGGACTGGGCCGGCGGCGCGCTCATCGTGCTGGCGGTGCTGGCCGGGGAGGTGGGCGGTGCGCTCGAGACCCGGCGGCGCCAGATGTCGGCGGCCTGAGGTAGAAAGGGCCCTCAATGGCCCCGCCGCCCATCGAGATCCTCGACGGCGAGCTCCACGTTCCCGGCAGCGCCCTCTACCTCGACGCGCGGCGGAGGACGCGGTGCGCCTTCGTCTCCCATGCCCACGGCGACCACATCGCCCGGCACGACCGGACCATCGCCACCCATGCCACCGCGGCGCTGACGCTCCACCGCCTGGGAGGGAAGGTCCGCGGCGAGATCCTCCCGGCCGAGTACCGCGTCCCGTTCGGCCTCGGCGACCTGACGGTCGAGCTCTTCCCCGCCGGCCACGTCCTCGGCTCGGCCCAGATCCGCGTGGCGCGGAAGGGCCAGGCCCTCTGCTACACCGGGGACCTCTGCCTCGAGCCCACGCTCACCGCCGAGCCGGCCGAGGTCGCCCCCTGCGACGTGCTGGTCATGGAGTCCACCTTCGGGCTGCCGCGCTACGTCTTTCCTCCGAAGGAGGTGGTGTTGCGCGAGATCCGCGGCTTCGTCGACGACGCCCTCTCCGACGGCGCCACCCCGGTGCTCCTCGCCTATGCGCTCGGCAAGGGGCAGGAGATCCTGAAGTACCTGGGCGAGGCCGGCTATCCCTGCCGGGCCCACCCCGTGGTCCACGCCGTCGACAGGGTCTACGAGAGGCTCGGCGTGTCCCTTCCCAACGTGCGCCTCCTCGGTGCCGAGGGGCCGGAGCGGGGAGAGGTGGTGGTGGCGCCGCCGCACCTGGCGAGGAGCTCGGCCATCCAGCGGATCCGCCGGCGCCGCACCGCGGTCCTCACCGGGTGGGCGGTGGAGGGGGGGCGCTTCCGCTGGCGCGGCGTGGACGCCTCCTTCCCCCTCTCCGACCATGCCGACTTCCCGGCGCTGCTGCGCTACGCCCGGGCCACCGGCGCGCGCCGCGTCTACACGCTCCACGGCTACGCCGAGGAGCTGGCCCGGGCCCTCCGCCGCGAGGGGCTGAGGGCCGAGCCGCTCGAGTCGGCGCGCCAGCTCGAGCTGCTGTAGGCTCCGGGGGTGATCGAGCTCACCGTCAGCGCCGACGCCGCCGGCCAGCGCCTCGACAAGTTCGTGCGCCGGGCCCTGCGCGACGTGCCGCTCTCCCACGTCTACAAGATGCTGCGCACCCGGAAGGTCCGGGTGAACGGGGAGCGCGGGCGCGCCGACCGCATCCTGGCGGAGGGGGACCGGATTGCCGTCCGCGGCGACGAGGAGCGGCTCCTCGCCCCCGAGCGCCCCGGGGTCCCCGCCCCGGCCCGACCCAGCTTCCGCGTCCTCCACGAGGACGAGCACCTCCTGGCCGTGGACAAGCCGGCCGGCCTGGCCGCCCACCCGGGGACGGGCATCACCGGCGCCACCCTGGTCGAGGAGGCGCGCGGCTACCTGAAGGTGCCGGGGAGCCTGCCTCCGGGCGAGTTCCGGCCCAGCCCGGCCCACCGGCTCGACCGGGAGACGAGCGGCGTCATCCTGGTGGCCAAGACCCGCAAGGCCATGGTCCGGCTGACGGAGATCTTCACGCACGGGGAAGGGGTGTCGAAGAGCTACCTGGCGCTGGTGAAGGGGAAGATGCCGCGCGCCGAGGGGGTCATCGACCTGCCGCTCTCCGAGCACGAGCAGACCGGCCGCAGCAAGGCCTTGCGGGGCGTGAACCTGCAGGAGGCGGTGACGCGCTACCGCGTCGTCTCCTCGATGCACGAGGCCTCGCTGCTGGCGGTGCGCATCGAGACCGGCCGCACCCACCAGATCCGGCGCCACCTCCAGGCGGTGGGACACCCGGTGGCCGGCGACCGGCGCTACGGGAACTTCCCCTGGAACCGGCTGGCGCGCCAGCGCTGGGGGCTCGACCGCATGTTCCTGCACGCCTGGAAGCTGGAGCTGCCCCACCCCGTCACCGGGGCCAGGCTGCGCCTGGAGGCGCCGCTCCCGCCGGAGCTGGCCGGCGTCCTCTCGCGGCTCAACCTGCCCGTTCCCGGCGCCGGCCGCCGGGATTGATCGGGCCCCTCCTCCGAGCATACAGTCCGCGCGATGGCAGAGCCTCGCGAGGAAGCGGAGAGCGCCCGGCTGGTCGAGGGACGTCCGGCCGAGCCACCGCACCGGGTGGTCCTCGACGGCCTCCCGCCGCAGCCACCGATCCACCGGCGGATCCTGCGCTGGGTGCTCTTCCTCGCCATCGGGGTGCTGAACGCCGGGATCCTGGCGGTGCTGGCCGCCTGGGTCCACTTCTCGCAGGGGCTCCCCTCGGTCCCGTCGCTGGCCCAGTACCGACCACCCATCATCACCGAGATGGTGAGCGCCGACGGCCAGATCGTGGGCGAGTTCTTCGACGAGCGGCGCAAGGTCGTCCCCTACGAGCGCGTCCCGCGCTTGCTGCTGGGGGCCTTCGTGGCCAGCGAGGACCAGAACTTCTTCGAGCACCACGGGGTCGATCCGCTCGGCACCCTGCGCGCCGCCATCCGCACCTTCGTCCTGCGCCGCAAGGTGCAGGGCGGCTCCACCATCACCCAGCAGACCGCCAAGGCGCTCCTCATCTCCGCCGAGGGCTTCGCCGAGGGAACGCGGCGAAACCTCCGCCGCAAGATCCGCGAGTTCATCCTGGCGACGCGGCTGGAGCACGCCTTCACCAAGGAGCAGATCCTCTGGCTGTACCTCAACGGCGTCTACCTGGGGCACCACAGCTACGGCGTCCAGGCGGCGGCCGAGAACTACTTCCGCAAGAACGTGGAGGACCTGACACTCCCGGAAGCGGCCCTGCTGGCCGGCCTGCCGCAGGCCCCCTCGCGCTACTCGCCGTTCGCCCACCCCGAGAGCGCCATGGCGCGGCGGCGCTACGTGCTGCGGCGCATGGCCGAGGACCGCCTCATCACCGAGGCCCAGCGGCGCGAGGCCGAGGAGAGCGAGGTCAGGGTCTACCCGGTGGACGACATCTTCCGCGAGACGGCCCCCTTCTACGTGGAGACGGTGCGCCGCCAGATCGTCGACCGCTACGGCAACGAGCGCATGCTCCACGAGGGCCTCAGGGTGGAGATGGCCATGGACCTGGAGAAGCAGCGAGCGGCTCAGGCCGCCATGCTCACCGGTCTCATGGAGGTGGACCACCGCCAGGGATGGAACGGGCCGGTCACCCGGGTGGCGGGGGCCGAGCGGTCGACGCTGCGGGAGCGGCTGGCCCGGGCCTGGCCCGCGGGCTCGCTCCGGCCCGGCGACTACTGCGTCGGCATCGTGGCCAGGGTGGACGACGCCGCCGGGACCGCCACCGTGGAGGTCGGAGACGAGACCGGTCTCCTCCCCATCTCCGGCATGCACTGGGCACGCAAGCCCAACCCCGAGGCCTACTACCCCGATGCGCAGATCTCGCGCGTCTCGACGGCGCTCAAGGCGGGCGACGTCGTCCTGCTGCGGCGGGTGGAGAGGAAGGAGCTGGTGGCGCGCGAGCTGGCCTACAGGGAGCCCAAGGTCAAGGCCATCCCCGACGTTCCCCTCCTCTTCACCCTGGAGCAGGAGCCGAAGCTCCAGGGGGCCATCATCTCCCTCGACCCCTGGAGCGGGTACGTCGAGGCGATGATCGGCGGCTACGACTTCGACGCGTCGGAATTCAACCGCGCCTTCCAGGCCTGCCGGCAGCCGGGCAGCGCCTTCAAGCCCATCGTCTACTCCGCCGCCCTGGAGAAGCTCGGCTTCAATCCCGCCACCATCCTCACCGACGCTCCAGTCGTCTTCCGCGACGACGAAGCGGCCTGGAAGCCCCAGAACTTCGGCGAGGACTTCAAGGGCGACGTCACGCTGCGCACGGCGCTGGTCCAGTCCATGAACATCCCGGCGGTGAAGACCGCGGAGGCCCTGGTCCAGAAGTTCGG
>Ga0153916_10001417_pt1 | contig 17169 bp, 15 predicted proteins | sample Opewatmetagenome_FD_109642 | JGI IMG/M metagenome (GOLD analysis project Ga0153916, IMG submission 109642) | Freshwater wetland microbial communities from Ohio, USA - Open water 3 Core 3 Depth 4 metaG | ecosystem: Environmental > Aquatic > Freshwater > Wetlands | place: USA: Ohio, Lake Erie... | reverse complement strand
GCTTGGCAACGTTATCCTCGGGGTAATCTGTCACTGCCTACCTCCTGCAAACAGGCGGTTAAAATCGGTTTGTTCTCCAATGGAAGCCGTATACACCATTAAAAGTTGAGCCTCGCCAGCAGATATGAAACGGTCGACTCAGCTCCCTGGTTTAAATTGATATTCTCCCTGCCGACGCCATCATAACAGCCGCCTGTGGTCCGGTCATACATAATGGCCTCTATACTATTGCCTCCCAGAAACCAGTTAAAGGCACGGTGTAGCAGTCTTCCGTAATGCTCATCTTTGGTGATTGAATAGCAGGCCTTAAGTGCGTACACCGTGGTCATCACCTCCTCCGGCTGCTGGTCGAAATAATTACATTCCCCATCCCGGTAACACCAGCCATCCTGGCCTATCGGCATGTATATGCCTTCACGGAAAGTCTTTTCTACCAAGAAATCAAGAGTGGTTTTGCCAACATTGAGATATCTGTCTTTCCCTGTGGCCCGATAAGCCTGGAGCAAAGCCTCCGACAGAAGCGCATTGGAGTAGGTAAAATAGCTCTCAAACCATTGCCATTGGGGAGAGCTGGCGCTGTCATACAATGACAGGAGCTTATCACAATGCTCCTCTAATGCCCCTGTTAAATCGATTCCCTGAATCTCAATATTCTTCTCTAACAAAAGGCATAGAGCTTTTATATACCAGGAGATCGCCCTGGGCGATTGAAACGGGGTGTTCCTTTTAACCTTTTCTTGCATGATAGTGAGAGCCTTCTCCCTGATCTTTCTTGATATAGAACCGATTGCCGAAGTCAGAGCCAGGGCATAGAGCGCTCGACCGGTCGCCTCTTCGAGGTTAACCTGGCTGTTGAATTTGTCATCGGGAGTTCTATCGGGGTTGAAATAGTTATTGAAGTATCCATCGGCCCTCGAGGCAAGTGAAATAAAGTCAAGATAGATATTTGTCAGCCTCAGTAATTTCTCCCTGTTGGCGATAGAGCGGCTGACCAGCCCGTGCCGAAGTCTGTCGTAGCAAAGAGTCACTACCATCAGCGCCCGGGCGTTGTCATCCACGGTATATCCTGACGTTAAGTCAGGCTTGGAAAAGTTTGCAAATTGAACCATGCCAAAACTGTCGGTAAGGCGTACCAGATGGCTGAGTTTGACCCGTGGCAGACTCTTGCGCTCTACTACCTCGACAAGGTCCTGAGCACATTCGGAGAAGTACTTAGCATACTTGATAGCCACGTTCGGCCACGTCCAGCCGCGGGTCTTGAAATAAGCATTCTTGCCGAGATTAATTTGCCTGTCTTTATCCCCCAGAAAACTGATGATGGCATCGGCAAAGGCCCATGGATTCCGGAAATCAACCAGAATACCGACATCAGGGGTCACGTCTTCCCTGGCCTGGGCAAAGGCAGTGGATATAACAGGTCTGCCCATGCCGAGTGCGTAGGACAGGGTTCCAGAGACCGCCTGGTTCGGGTCGAGAGAGGCGGATATGTATATATCCGTTGCCTTTAACATCTTCAATAGCTTCGGCAGCGGAAAGTACTGGTTATACATCTTTACGTGGTCGGCAAGGCCCAGATTATAGATTTTCTCAATGAGGGAGTTACGGTAGGTCTCGCCCTCCGTTTTGAGTATATTGGGATGTGTGGCTCCGAAGATGATGTAGACGAAGTCTTTGTATCTGTCGACCACCGCCGGCAGCGCCTCGATGACATACTCCAGCCCTTTACCCCGGTTCAACATACCGAATGTGGAGAGAACGGTCTTATCCGGAAAGCCGAGGGCAGCCTTGGCTCGCTGGCTGGAAGTGTAAGCGCCGTCATGGATGCCGTGGGGAATGACCCTAATGCTCTGTTCACGTATTCCGTAATCCTCAATCAGGATACTTTTAGAATAATGTGTCATTGTGGTCATACCGTTAACATTGTCCGCCAATAAACGTACCGCATGGCGCAGGTCAGGGGTAGGTTGAGGAATTACAGTATGAAAGGTAATTACCTTGCACTTCTTCAGCGTACTCAGAAAATGGATGATGTTTAAGCCCCAGTCGCCGCCAAAGATACCGAACTCGTGCTGGATATTCACCAGCTTAACAGCGTCATTCTGATTCAGTGCCTCAGCAACCTCAACATATTCATCGGGATTATTCTGGTCTATCTGAAAGATAACCTCCCGCCCATAGATATCGGTAACGATTTTTTCGACATTCATGGCTACGACCATCGACTTTACGCTCGTTCCAAGCAGACCGTCCATAGCCCGGGTGAGGTCCTGAGTAAAGGTAGCGATACCACACTTTCTGGGTGGGAAAGTACCGAGGTAGACTATCCAGCAACCGTCTCTGGTACACGTATCTAAACGACGCATGTTTTCCTTATCATTACCGCCTATTGGAGGTCTCCCTCCAGCCACATTAAACGGTCTTATTTAAATAGCATTTTACCATAAGTCAGCCGATATCCACCGCCGGAGCTACTGGGAGAACATATGTCTAAGTAGATTGGGTTGCAGGGAATATAGCCTGCACAATACGATGAATCATATAATCTTACACTTACATCTCTAAATACGTTTATCTTAACAAGTCTGCACATAAATCGTTTGTGATTAGAACTTGACAGTCAAACGAATGCGAGTATAGCATACGAGAAATTAGTTGGTGTTCAATACTGTATTTTGGTGGTGAAAGATTAGTCCCGATACATAATCAGATACGGAGCGCTAGTTTGCATAGATGAGACGTGAATACAAATTAAACGCATTGGGCTTAGGGCTCGGACCGAATGAACTTCTCGCCTTGGCCAAGGCAGAATACCTGAAAAGGTATTCCACGAAGAATGAGTTTGCTTATTGTATTATCTATCTTGTCGTTAATAGAGATCGGACAATGCGAGTTGACTTCAAATACCCTCAAGAAGTACAGCTTCCCATGAGATTCATCCACAAGAGACCTGGAGGTGCAAAACCTGGTGAAAAAATACGCAACATAGATATCAGGGAAATCAGGGACATATTAATTCCACCTTACGAAAGAAAATATTACTTTGATTTCGTATTCTGGGTATTAGATATCACTACTGGAAACTATTGGGCCACCAATTTATGGACAGGCCGAGTATGTGCTGACTTGCGCTACTATTTATCCGAAGAGAGAAAGATCCAATATGTAAGAATAGGGGAACGACTCGCTGAGAAGTATAATATGACCTTCGTTTTAGGACACGTCAATTTGAAGACGGCCAGATTCAGGTCATCTAGTGGTATTATGCGATTAATAAAGTATGGATGGATTCCTACGATTTCACTTCTTCCTCAACCGTATGGGGAGATGATTAGGATAATAGAGTCCACAAATGACATGAGTCAAGTAGACACTAATGCTACGAATTTATTTGACAGCCAGCTGTTGGATGATATCCTAGATAGGTGGCTTAAAGCATCTCTGGTCAAAGGCAGGATAGATATTCTATCTACAGCTATTGAGCGTTTCAGGTCAAATGATTTCATCTCTTGTGTTCATATATTGCTACCTCAGATCGAAGGCTTAATCAATGAGCACATCAGACGAAAGCGATGTGTTCCAGAGGAGAAACTGAAAGAAAGGTTCAAGCAATTTGGAAACCTAGTTAAGGCAGAAGAATTCAACAGCAAGATGACTATCTATCTATGTAATATCCTCACTTCCCATCTGCAGCACACTTTCTATCGAGAGTGGTACCCGTTTCCACGAAAAGGTAGGCTATACAGAGGTTCACTAGTTACTCCGCAGAGACACTTGATATTACACGGGAAGACTATCAAGCAATACTTCACGGCCGCAAATTGTTTGAAACTCATATGTGTAATAGACGCTATAATACTACTGTCGCTAAGAAGTAATGAAGTCAAGGTCACAAAAAAGCGTAAAGATTAGCCCCTGGCTCCACATGAAATATCTCGCCCAAAATACGAATACAAAATGACGTTTTGTGCAACTAAAGGTAACGAACGTTCCAGCTACCCGATACAGCTTGACAAAGGAAGGGCGGGCTGTTAATATTAGTCATAACCGAATACTAAAAAGGCTGTGAGTGAGACTAGTAGGCCTCCAGCGGGGTTCAGAGAGCCGGGTAAGGTGTGAGCCGGCGCCAGCGCAGAGGTTGAATGGACTCAGGAGCCGCAAACCGAAAAGGACTTGCCTGAGTAGGCGTTGACGGAACGGGCACCGTTATCAAAGCCCAGGGTATAGCTCCAACAAATTGAAGCCGTACCCCAATGAGATGGTTGTCTCACAATAAGGCAATCAACTAGGGTGGCACCGCGAACCAGAACCTCTCGCCCCTACGGCGAGAGGTTTTTTATTTCGAAAATATTTGAGGCGAATATGTATTATCCAACGCTGCAAGAAGTTAAAAAGCGCCAGGGCGAAGGCACGCTAATACCGGTCTACCGGGAAATCGTGGCCGACCTGGAAACGCCCGTCTCTGCATTTCTAAAGATTAACCGAGGTGGCAATTCTTTCCTGCTGGAAAGCGTCGAGGGCGGTGCGCGGCTGGCTCGATACAGCTTCATCGGCACCGAGCCGTACCGGGTGCTAGCTACCAGAGCAGAAGACAAGACTAATCCACTGCCGCTTATCGCTGAAGAGCTGAATAAATGCAAAATGGTGTCGGTTGCCGACCTGCCCAGATTTTGCGGCGGCGCCGTTGGTTATCTCGGCTACGAGGTAGCCGGCCGGTTCGAGGAACTGCCTTCCCCTACCACCGACCGGCTGGGGCTGCCCGAATCATTGTTTATGTTCGTGGATACCATGCTCGTCTTCGACCACGTGACCCATAAGATTAAGGTCCTGAGCCATGTCCATCTTGATGGAAACATTGAGGGGGAATATAAGAAGGCAATAGACAGGATCGAAAACCTCGCCGACAGGTTAAGCGAGCCGCTTAAGCCTAAACATTATGTAAAGTTATCTGCCTCCCATGTAAATAACGCTCTCTCTTCAAACTTTTCCAGAGAGGAGTTCGAGGCCGGTGTGGGCACGATAAAGCGATACATAACTGCCGGCGAAGCCATCCAGGTGGTAATGTCCCAGCGCCTGTCACAGCCCGTCGAGGTCGCCCCCTTTGAGATTTATCGGGCGCTCCGCTCTCTGAACCCCTCCCCGTATATGTTCTTCCTGGATTTCAACGACTTCCAAATCATCGGAGCTTCCCCCGAGATTCTAGTTAGAGTAGAGGACGGCATGGTAATGACGCGGCCTTTGGCCGGCACCCGACCAAGAGGAAAAGACCAGGCCGAGGATACGGCGCTGGAGCAGGAACTACGCAGCGATGAAAAGGAGCGTGCTGAACACATCATGCTAGTCGACCTGGGACGTAACGATATCGGGCGTGTCAGTGAGCCTGGCACAGTCGAGGTCAGCGACCTTATGGAAGTGGAACGCTACTCTCATGTAATGCACCTGGTAACACATGTGCAAGGTAAGCTGAGGCACGACTTGACTATCTTCGATGCTCTGCAAGCCTGCTTTCCGGCAGGTACGGTCTCCGGTGCTCCCAAAATCCGGGCCATGGAAATAATCGCCGAACTGGAACCTGAAAAGCGGGGGCCTTATGCCGGTGCGGCCGGCTATTTCTCCTTCTCGGGCAATATGGATATGGCTATTGCCATAAGGACCATGATGGTTAGACGCGGTATCGCCTATGTCCAGGCAGGCTGTGGAATTGTTTATGACAGCGTACCGGAACACGAGTACCAGGAGACTATGAACAAGGCCCAGGCGCTGCTCAAAGCCATTAATCAGGCTGAGAGCCCAACCGGAGCCAGTAGGTAGAACCATGCTGTTATTGATTGATAATTACGATAGCTTTACCTACAACCTCTTCCAGTACCTGAGTGAGCTGGGTGAGACGGTAGCTGTGGTCCGCAACGATAAGGCCACTATCGAAGACATCGAAAAAATGAAGCCCCACCATATAGTAATTTCTCCCGGTCCGTCTACGCCGCTGCATGCCGGAATCTCTAACGAGGTCATCCGTCGCTTCGGCTCCAGTCTACCCATACTCGGCGTCTGCTTGGGGCACCAATGCGTCGGCTATAGCTACGGCGCAACTGTAGGGCAAGCCAGGGAAATCATGCACGGCAAATCTTCGCTCATACATCACACTGGTCAGGGGGTGCTGGCTGATTTACCCAACCCGTTCTCTGCCATTCGCTATCATTCGCTGGCGGTATATCGCGATGGATTGCCCGATTGCCTTGAAGTAACCGCCTGGGTGGATGACGGCACTATAATGGGTCTAAGACACAAACAGTATCCGGTACAAGGAGTGCAGTTCCACCCCGAATCATTTATGACCCAGGGGGGAAAAGATATCTTGAGGAATTTTCTAAAGGGAGGCTGAGTTTATCATGATTAAAGAGGCCATTGCAGCTTTAGTATCCGGACGTTCATTGGCTGCCGATGACGCCGCGCAGGTCATGGAGGAGATAATGCAGGGTGAGGCTACGCCGGCTCAGTTCGGCGCCTTCGTCACCGCACTCCGGCTCAAAGGCGAAACTGTGGACGAAATCGTCGGCCTGGCCAGGACTATGCGAGCCAGGGCGATTCCGGTGATTGCGGACGGCCTGGTGGTGGACACCTGCGGCACCGGCGGAGATGGCTCACATACCTTCAATATCTCGACGACTGCCGCCTTCGTGGCTGCCGGAGCCGGACTCAAGGTGGCCAAGCACGGCAATCGTGCTATGAGCAGCCAGTGCGGCAGCGCCGATGTCCTGGAAGCCCTGGGTGTTAAGATCGACCTTACCGCCGAGCAGGTGCAGAGATGTCTGCAGGAAGCAGGCATAGGTTTCATGTTCGCCCCGGCATTTCATCCGGCGATGAAGTACGCGTCTGCCCCCCGTCGAGAAATCGGAATCCGCACCATATTCAATATACTTGGGCCGCTGACAAACCCGGCCGGAGCCAAGGCTCAGGTGCTGGGCGTTGCCGACGATTCAATGGTAGAAAAACTGGCCCGTGCGCTTCAACAACTTGGCTGTAATCATGCGCTGGTCGTCCACGGCGAGGACGGCCTGGACGAGATCACCGTCGCAGGAAAAACCCACATCTGCGAGCTTAAAAGCAATCATATTGTGAACTATACCATAAGCCCTGGGGACATTGGCTTGACAAGTGCTGACTCTGAGACCTTGAAAGGCGGCAGTGCCAAGGAGAATGCCGAAGTATTGCGCAATATACTGGCCGGCAACCCAGGCCCTCGACGAGATGCAGTGCTGATGAACACAGCGGCGGTCCTTCTGGCCGGGGATAAAGTCGAAACGCTCCGACGTGGGGTAGAACTGGCTCAGAAGACGATAGACAGTGGGCAGGCTCTGAATAAACTGGAAAAGCTAATCGACCTAAGCCAGAATTTGAGGTGAAATCGATGATTTTAGACCGGATAGTATCGGACAATCTACAGGAGCTGGAAGATAAGAAGCATCGGCTATCTGTGGCGGAGCTGCAAAGACTGGCGTCGGAGCAGCCGCCGGCACTCGACTTAGCTTCAGCTTTACGCAGCGATGGTGTTGGGGTTATTGCTGAAGTCAAGAAAGCATCTCCATCGCGAGGTGTCATCCGAAGTGACTTTGATCCGGTGGAGATAGCTAAAATATATGCTACCAACGGCGCCGCTGCGATATCGGTATTAACCGAGGCCAAACACTTCCAGGGCAGCCTCGACTATCTTAAAAATATAAGAGAGGCACTGCCCAAAATACCTTTGCTGAGAAAGGATTTCATCGTCGACCCCTATCAGATTTATGAATCCCGGGCTTACGGCGCTGACAGCCTGTTGCTCATCACAGCCATCTTAAAGCGGCAAATGCTCCAGGAACTGCTAAACCTGAGCCATGAGCTGAACATGAGCTGCCTAGTGGAAGTACATGATGAAGCCGATGTCGAAATCGCCCTGAATAGCCAAGCAAAGATTATAGGCATCAATAACCGCGACCTGAACACCTTCAGCGTGGACATGGCCACAACCGAGCGGCTACGTCCGCTTATCCCGCCGGACCGGATAGTGGTCAGCGAAAGCGGCATAAAAGAGCGAAGCGACGTGGAGAAGCTACGCCAATTGGGCATCGATGCTGTCCTTATCGGCGAGTCCTTTATGTCGGCGCCTGACATTGTAGCTAGAATGAGAGAGCTATTGTGACCAGGGTTAAGATTTGCGGACTTTCCGAGATACAGCACACCATAGCGGCTGCCGAGGCCGGGGCTGATTTCATAGGGCTGGTCTTTGCTCCCAGTCCACGCCAGGTCTCTACTAAAAAGGCGCTGCAACTAATTGAAGCAGTTTGCCATCTCAAGACCCGCCCGGCTGTGGTTGGCGTCTTCGCTAATTCATCAGCCGATGAAGTGAACCGCATCGCCGATTATTGCCATCTCGACCGGGTGCAACTCAGCGGCGACGAGTCATGGGACTACTGCCGGCAGATCAAGCGACCTATTATCAAGGCTGTCCACGTTTCAAAGAAGCGGAAGACAAAGGAAATTATGTCTGAAATAGCTTCGGGCTATCAGCTGCTGCCTAAGCAGAATCTCCTCTGCCTTCTCGACTCAAAGGTCGGAAATATATACGGTGGGACGGGTCAGGCTTTCGATTGGAAATTTGCCGTTAAAATAGCCGCTGAATACCCCGTATTTATCGCCGGGGGTCTGACCTCAAGGAACGTCGGCCGGCTGATTAAAAAGAGCCATCCCTGGGGCGTCGATATTTCCAGCGGCGTGGAGACCGATGGCCGCAAAGACACAGCCAAAATCATCGCCTTCATCAAGGCGGTAAGGAGAGCTGAGATAGATGCTCGTAAATCATCATAGACCGGAAGGGTCAAGGAGGTTATTCGTTGTTACCTGATAACAGAGGCTACTTCGGAGATTACGGCGGCAGATTTGTGCCGGAAACGCTGGTGCCGGCGCTGGATGAACTAAAGACAGCCTACGAGAAAGCCAAAGCTGACGCTGCCTTCTGGACAGAGTTTGACGCATTATCTCGCGACTATTCGGGCAGACCGACCCCGCTGTATCTGGCGGAAAGGTTAAGCAGCCACTGCGGAGGTGCCCGTATTTATCTAAAGAGGGAAGACCTTGCCCATACCGGCGCCCACAAAATCAACAATGCGCTGGGACAAGGCCTTCTTGCCCGGAGGATGGGCAAACATAGAATTATCGCCGAGACCGGTGCCGGGCAGCATGGCGTAGCTGCGGCTGCCGTCTGCGCCCTGCTCGGTTTGGAATGTATCGTCTATATGGGCGAGGAAGACGTACACCGGCAATCGCTCAATGTTTTCCGTATGAAACTGATGGGCGCCGAAGTCAGGCCCGTTTCTGCCGGCAGCAGAACTCTGAAAGACGCCATCAACGAGGCCATGAGAGACTGGGTAACCAATGTCAGAAATAGCTACTACCTGCTTGGCTCGGCAGTCGGCCCTCATCCCTACCCTTCGATGGTGCGCGATTTTCAGTCGGTAATCGGCAAGGAAACCAGGGAGCAGATACTGGCAAAATGTAATCGCCTGCCTGACTATATTATTGCCTGCGTCGGCGGCGGCAGCAACGCCATCGGCATCTTTCATCCTTTCCTGAACGATAAAAACGTCAAGCTTATAGGTGTGGAAGCCGGTGGAAAGGGTCTGAGTACGGGTAAACACGCCGCTTCACTGGCTGCGGGAGGCATCGGTGTTTTGCACGGCGCCAAATCGTACCTGCTTCAAAACGGCAGCGGCCAGATCACCGAGACACACAGCATATCCGCCGGGCTGGACTATCCCGGCGTCGGCCCCGAGCATAGCTATCTTAAGGACAGTGGCCGGGCCAGCTACATGGCGGTAACCGACAAGGAAGCACTCGATGCCTTTCAACTGCTGTGCCGTACCGAAGGCATCCCCCCGGCACTGGAGCCGGCCCACGCCATTTTTCAGGCTACAAAGCTGGCAGGCTCTTTAAGCAAAGATAAAATTATCGTGGTCAACCTGTCCGGCCGCGGTGACAAAGACATGGACATCGTAGTCGAAGCACTGGGGATGAAGCCATGAGCCGAATCGCCTCTGTATTCACCCGGACAGGCCATAAAGCTCTTATTCCTTACGTTACGGTCGGCTATCCTAGCGTCGAGGACACATTGAAGGTAGTGCCGCTGTTGGCCGAGGCCGGCTGCGATATTGTAGAGCTGGGCATACCTTTCTCCGACCCGTTGGCTGACGGCGCTACTATACAAAAGGCGAGCTTCTACGCGCTGAGGAACGGTGTAACGCCGAAGCTGTGTCTGGAGGTAGCCGAAAAACTAAGCCGGAAAGTCGATGTGCCGCTAGTGTTCATGACCTACTACAATCCGGTGTTTGTCTACGGCCTGGAAAAGTTCTGCGCTGCCTGTGCCGGGTCGGGTGTTGACGGCCTGATTATTCCCGACCTGCCGCCGGATGAAGGCTCAGGGCTGGAAGCCATTACTCAGAAGCACAACCTAGACCTTATATACCTGCTGGCCCCTACCAGCTCAGACGAGCGCATCAAGCTGGTTGCGGACAGAGCCCGTGGATTTATTTACCTAGTCTCGGTAACCGGCGTCACCGGTGCCCGAGACAGCCTCCCCCACGCGCTGAACTCATTCGTAGCTCGGGTGAGAAAGGTCGCCGGACAGCCGCTATGTGTTGGATTCGGCATATCGACGACAGAGCAGGCCAGGCGGGTGGCTGAGACAGCCGACGGCGTCATTGTGGGCAGCCGGATAATTCAGTTAATGGAGACGGAAGGCTTGGCGGCGGTAGGCAATTTCGTTAAGAGGCTACGACGGGGCCTGAACGAAGCCGGCAAACGGCGTTAAGCTGTTGAACCGTTACCTCGTGCCAGGATCTTAATGTATTTCTCTACGACTTTGCGGAAGTGAAATCCGTATATAGCCATGATGACCGATAGAGAAAAGGACTTTGGACGTCTGGCAAGTGTCCAGGCCAGAAGCCTCCAATAATATCGCCTCCCTCTGCCCACTATTCCCAAAAACCACACGGACTTAACGAATGCCTTGAAATGCTCCCATTTGGGGCTAACCACTTTGGCCCCTATAGGTTTGTACTCTTTCAGGAATGTTGCTATCCGTTCATAGTATTGTTTCGGTGCATAGATGGTATCAATGACTTTCTTGTATCCGTTCATGAGTTTCTTGTATTCCATTTTGGGAATAAAGTTCATGGTGCAATCCGTGTTGTCGCCGGAGAAGTCAGATATAAGGCGTTTTTCCTTCTTCAGACGGTGATATAGCTTCGTTCCTGGAGGAGCATTCAGCAGGCCGACCATAGCCGTGACAATCCCGCTCTTTTGAATGAAGCTGATTAGATTCTCAAAAATCGAGGCCGGGTCGCTGTCGAATCCTAAAATGAATCCGCCCTGCACCTGCAGTCCCTTATTCTGAAGCTTTTTAACAGAAGCGATTAAATCACGATTTCTGTTCTGCATCTTGCTGCACTCGGCCAGGCTCTCTTCATTAGTAGTTTCGATGCCGATAAACACCATATTAAAGTTCGCCTTGACCATTAATTTCATTAGCTCTTCATCGTCGGCCAGGTTGATAGACGCCTCGGTAAACAGTGAAAATGGTTTTTTCTTCTCCTCCATCCATTCGATTATGGCCGGTAGAATTTCAGCTTTTAGTTTTTTCTTATTACCTATAAAGTTATCATCCACGATGAAAACGCTGCTTCGCCATCCCCGTTTGTAGAATCCTTCCAGCTCTTTCAACAGCTGGGCCGCCCCTTTGGTACGCGGGTTATGGCCGTTCAAGACCACAATATCACAGAATTCGCAATCGAAAGGACAGCCCCTGGAATACTGGACAGCCATCGACGAATATTTTTTAGCATTTATAAGCTCCCAGGACGGGAGTGGCGTTTCTCTTACATCGGCCCATTTATCCGTCGTATAAATGTGCCCGGCCTTACCATTACGCAAGTCTTCCAGGAACAGGGGTAAGGTAATTTCAGCCTCATTGAGCACAAAATGGTCCACCTCACTGAATTCTTCATGCCCTGTAGTAAACAGAGGGCCACCGGCAACTATCTTAGCGCCCAATCTCCGGCACCTTTTAATGACAGTATTAACGGATTCTCTTTGTACCGCCATGGCGGAGATGAAGACGTAATCCGCCCACTCGATATCTCTATCGTTCAGGCTGGCCACATTTAAGTCAATAAGCTTTTTCTCCCAATCCTCGGGGAGCATGGCCGCCACGGTCAATAAGCCCAGAGGTGGAAAAGCCGCCTTTTTAGAAACGAACTTCAGAGCGTGCTTAAAGCTCCAGAACGTGTCGGGATACTGTGGATAAACGAGAAGTACTCTCATAAACTAAACGCTTCTTCAAACACAGTTATTATGAATCAGGATAATACTACCAGCTTCCAAATCGTGTCAAATTATAATAGAGGTGTCTTGGCAAATTAAGCGTACTTCTCGGCCAGGTTGCCCGCCCAGGGCAGCTTATACTTCTGCCCCTGGTAAGCCTTAACCATTAAAACTATCCACAATACGAATGCCAGCACCCAAATAAGCCAGCTAATCACTCCGCCGATAATAGGTATCCAGCCAAGGATAATACTGGCCACACATAAGGTGCCAAAGACGATTATCGACTGCATCGCGTGGAAGCGTACAAACTTGTTCTCCTTTTCTATCAAAAAGAAAACGAGACCGCTTATCCAGCCCAGGACATAACACAATAGTCCAGCAATATTTTCCTCCAGCCCGGTTGACGTTTTTGCCATGCCAATAAGCCTCCTTCCAACTACTATATCTGCTAATAGTAAACTACAAGGTATCAAGTGTCAATGCCATTGCTTACCCTTTGACAACGGCCTTATCCGCAGTTAAAATGAAAGCGATTCCAGCGGGAGTAACTCAGTGGTAGAGTTCCTGCCTTCCAAGCAGGCTGTCGCGGGTTCGAGTCCCGTCTCCCGCTCCACAGATTCAAAATTAGGCCAGAGCCCGCCTGAGACGTCGTTTTTAAAGGATTTATAAGGGATGATAACCTTAAATTCTTTTCTATTTAACCTTAAAAGCATGAAGTGATTGAAATGAAAGGTTGGATAAAATACCTTAATGGAACACTAGCCGGATTAATAGCAATTACTAGTGCTGCTAGCGCCTCCTGTAAACCAAATGAAACTGATAGTTATGCTAAAAAATTAAATCTGCCTAAAGAAGACAGGGCAATAATAAGTCAGCTTGCATATGATGATAATACTAAAGCATTATTAAATGAAGTAAGCTATTTGCCAGGAGAACTCCAATTAAGTGAAGAAGTTCTTAATTACTTGAAAGATATTTCTGCCAATAAAAAAGTTACAAATGATGAATTTGCTGGATTTCAGGACTTGGATCAAGACGCAATAAAGAATGTAGATGAATTGAAATATGGAACAGATCTATTAAAACCTAATCCTAATGTTAAATATGCTATAGATAAAGGACTTACCGCTTATATTAAAGAGATTAAACCATTGGATGAAAATGAGGAAATGGACTATGTAAAAGAGGGTTTAAAAAAGCAGTTAGTAGAAGAATTATATGAGCTTTCTGCTGAGGTTAGAAAGGATTCAAGAACAATCTCTATTCTAGAAAACATCACTCAAGATGGAGATGTTACAAACGATGAACTTAATAGATTTATAGATTTAGACCAGGATGGAGTAAGCAACAGGGATGAATTGTCTGTTTACCAAACTGATCCTTTAGCGGCAGAAAAATGGGATGATTTTGATACTGTTACTAAAATATTGAATACACCGGAAAAGATAAGCACATGGGTAGGAAAAAATATTAAATATAGAAGTGAAGATGTAAATGAATATGTTCCTGCAAGTATTGTTTTTGAGAGAAAATATGATGATTGTGACGGATTCGCAACAATCCAAGCTTATTTCCTGAGATATCATGGTTATGATGCTTGGAATATCGGTATAGGTATCGAAGGACTATCAGGACATAATGTGGCTGGCTATATCGTTGAAGGTAAATATTCTGTTCTTGATATTGGTGGAATTAAGAGGGGAGCATTTAACTCATGGGAAGATTTGGCTGATTCTTATATCAGAGGGGCAAGCATAAGACTTTTTAATCCATTTGATATTAATTCCCCCACAACAGATCCATTCTTATTACCAAATATAATTATCCGACATTAGAAATAGTTATCAAGTTAAACCTATTAAATTTTGTGAAATCTTTGTAAAATTAATCATCTTGTAAGAATAGATAATCCTCCTATAAAATATATACCTGAAGGATGACTCGGATTTGGCTTAAGTCTGATAGTGAGTCTAGACAGGACTTACTTGGGCAGATTGCCTTCCAAGCAGGCTGTCGCGGGTTCGAGTCCCGTCTCCCGCTCCAGACCACCCATCGTTCGCCAAACATGACCTTTTGGCTATTGACAACAATAGCCAAATTCCTTATTATTACTGATGCCATCGACCTTAATGGCGGTGAGCGGGATTTAATAAAAAACATATAGGACCGCTTGGATCAGCGATGACCGAGACGGGAAATAGGACAAAGTCTATTAAGCCTTCTCGGCGTTGCTGAGAAGGCTTTCTTTTTGGGGGCAATGTTTAACGCTATAACTGACGTTCCGGGAATAAAAGTCGGGCATTACACCGATAGGGAGGCAGCCACCGGCTGCACCGTAATCCTGTGCGAGACCGGAGCCATAGCCGGCGTTGACGTCAGGGGCTCAGCGCCGGGAACCAGGGAAACCGACCTCCTTCACCCCATGAACCTTGTGGAAAAGGTCCAGGCGGTTCTTCTCAGCGGCGGCAGTGCCTTTGGCTTAGATGCTGCCAGCGGTGTTATGCGCTACCTGGAGGAACGAGGTTTCGGCCACGAAACAATGGTGGCCAAGGTACCTATTGTTCCAGCCGCTATTATTTTCGACCTGAACATAGGTAGCTCAAAAATCAGACCTGGTGTTGAAGAAGGATACAAGGCTTGTCTGGCAGCCACCGAAAAAGAAGTATCTGAGGGAACCGTAGGCGCCGGCACCGGTGCCACGGTGGGGAAAATCCTGGGCATAGAGCGAGCTGTTAAGAGCGGCATAGGCACGGCTAGCTGCAAAATAGGTGAAGACGTAATTATCGCCGCATTAATAGTGGTCAACGCCATCGGCGACGTAATCGACCACCAAACAGGCAAGATAATAGCCGGCCCGCGTAACGAGCAGAACAATGGTTTCTGCAATACCGTGGATTTGCTAACTGGAGGTACATTTACCTACAGAAGAAACCCTCTCGCTACCAATACTACCCTGGGTGTGGTGGCGACCAATTCCATTCTGACCAAGGAGCAGGTGAATAAACTGGCTCAAATGGCACAGGACGGCATTTCTCGGGCTATCAATCCAAGCCATACCATGTTCGACGGCGATGCCATATTTGCCTTATCCATTGGTGACAAAACTGGCGACATCACGGTGTTAGGCACGGCAGCCGCTGAAGTGGTAGCTGATGCCATTGTCAGAGCAGTTCAAGAGGCGGAAACGCTAGCCGGAATACCTGCCATAAAGGACATGCTATGAAGAAACAACTTGTACAGTCGATCGGATTCATAGGTGCTGGCACAACCGGGACAGCGCTGGCGGTCAGGCTGTATCAGCATGGATACCCGGTAACTGCCGTATCCAGCAGGAGTTTAACCTCCGCAGAGAAGCTGGCATCAAGAATTAGCGGCTGTAAAGCTTATGACCGAGCACAACAAGTAGCGGATATTGTCCAACTTGTTTTTATCACCACCCCCGACGACACCATTTACAAGGTAGCTTCTGAAGTACAGTGGCACAAAGGACAAAGTGTGGTCCATTGCAGCGGCGCCCATTCTATCGATATCTTAGAACCGGCGAAACGACCGGGCGCTAATACGGGCTGTTTTCATCCACTGCAGACTTTCGCCAGCGTCGACCAGGCCATAGACAATATACCCAGTTCCACCTTCGCCATAGAAGCTGAAGAACCGCTTACATCCATGCTAAAGGAGATGGCTATAGCATTGGAAGGTGATTGGGTAATTCTAAAAGCCGGAGATAAGGTGCTATACCATGCTGCGGCTGTTATCGCCTGCAACTATCTGGTAACACTGGTCAAGCTGGCTACAGACCTGTGGCAGACATTTGACGTACCACCGGGGCAGGCAGTCAAGGCACTGATGCCGTTGCTGAGGGGCACGTTAAGTAATATTGAAAACGTGGGTTTACCCAATTGCCTGACCGGCCCGATTGCCCGGGGCGACCTGGGTACCATAAGCAGACACCTGGAATCCTTATCAAAACAGGCTCCATCCTTGCTCGGTATCTATAAAGAGTTGGGGCGGCAGACCGTACCGATTGCTTTAGCCAAAGGGAAAATAGATTCACAGAGAGCGGAAGAACTAAAAGCTCTACTAACACAAAACATAAAGAGGTGACAAAATGAGAACGATGCTTAAAAGTAAAATCCACCGCGCCCGGGTTACACAGTGCAATATCGACTACGAGGGCAGCATAACCATCGATAAGGACTTGATGGAAGCAGCCGACTTACTCCAGTTCGAAAAAGTGGAAGTGCTGAACATCAACAACAGTGCCAGATTTCACACCTACGCTATCGAAGGGGAAAGAGGCTCAGGTGAAATTTGTCTTAACGGCGCTGCTGCCAGACTTGTATCTAAGGGTGATATTGTGATTATCCTGTCCTATCATTTGGTTGCCGAAGACGAAGCCGCCACATTAAGCCCACGGTTGGTATATGTAGATTCACAAAATCGAATAATTGATACCAAAGCCACAATAGATTGGACGAAGGATTTGCTATCCGCACATTAAAGACAAGGACTAAGAGGAGGTGTGAAAATGCGAGTTAGTATAAATGACGTCAAGGAAATGAAAGCCAAGAAGGAAAAAATAGTTATGCTTACCGCCTATGACTATTCCATCGCCAAACTGGTGGACGAGGCGGGTATACCATTGATTTTGGTCGGTGACAGCCTGGGTATGGTAATACTGGGCTACGAATCTACCATTCCAGTGACCATGGATGACATGATTCATCACACCAAGGCTGTGGTCAGGGGCACCAAACAATCAATGGTAATAGGCGACATGCCGTTTATGACTTATCACACCAGTATAGCCGATGC
>Ga0153916_10001416_pt1 | contig 17172 bp, 15 predicted proteins | sample Opewatmetagenome_FD_109642 | JGI IMG/M metagenome (GOLD analysis project Ga0153916, IMG submission 109642) | Freshwater wetland microbial communities from Ohio, USA - Open water 3 Core 3 Depth 4 metaG | ecosystem: Environmental > Aquatic > Freshwater > Wetlands | place: USA: Ohio, Lake Erie... | reverse complement strand
CCGTCTCGTTCTGCCCGCGCGCCATGCCCCACACGTCGTACCCGAGAGACAGCAGGTGCTCGGCGAGATAGCCGCCATCCTGGCCCGTGATACCCGTGATCAGCGCGCGTGGCATGCTGCCTCCCGAGGTGGACGGTGATCAGGCGGCGCGCCGCTCGTGTCCCGTGTCGGTCACCGCGTCGTCCTGCTCGGCGGGCGCCGGCGCACGGCGCGGCTTCAGCGTGGTCCGCTGCGTCCCCAGCAGGATCGTGTTCACCGCGTCGCTCGCGCGGAGGACGAACATGTCCGTCCCGGCGCTCTGCGCCAGGTCGATCAGCGCCTTGCTGTCCTTCGGCAGGCACTTGCCGCCGTAGCCGCGGTAGCCGCCGTCGAACACGTCCGTGTGCGACGCGCCGATCCGCGGGTCCGCGGCGACGATCTCCCGCACCACGCCGTAGTCGATCGCTAGCCGCTCGCACAGGTCGTAGACTTCGTTCGAGAAGCTCACCTTGATCGCCAGGAACGAGTTGGCGACGTACTTCGACATCTCCGCCTCGCGTGCGGAGCACACCCGCGTGACGGGCGCTGGCGGCAGCAGAGGCATCACCAGTCCCGTCTCGCCCGCGCTCGCGTCGGTGCAGCCTAGAATCTGGCGGTCGGGGTGCATCGTGTCCTCGACGGCGGACGCCTCCCGCAGAAACTCCGGATTGAACATGAAGCGGTGCTGCGGGAACTCGCGCTGCAGCCGGTCCGTCGTCCCCGGCCGCACCGTCGACTTGATCACAACGATCTTCTTGCCCGGAATGCGCTGTACGGCGTCCATCAGGTGGCGGTCGTCGAATCCGGCGCCGGCCGCGTAAGGCGTAGGCACGCAGATGAACACCACGTGCGCATCGGCGATGGCGGTCGCGTCGTCCAGCCCCTTCGGTGGGTCGTACGCGCGCACGGACGTGCCCGAGTGCTCGAACCACGCCCGCAGCGCGCCGCCGACCACGCCGTCCCCGATGATGCACACCTTCGGCTTGCTGTGAGACCGCACGATGTCGCTCCTGACGCTGTTGCCCGAGGAGTGCGGCGATCCCGCCACCGGGTCCATCCCGCCGCGCGGCTCGACAGTCTCGGCGCCTGTTGCCGGATCGCCGCTTGCCGTCCAGTCTCGCGGAATGTCGGCAGCGCTTCCGCTGGGGAGAACCCTGAGTCGCTTGCGTCCCGCCGCCGATTTCGCGTCAGGGTGGCTTCCGGCCGCCACGGCGAAGGCGCCGGCGTAAGCTCCCGCAAACGTGCATTGTGCCAAGCGCGGCATCGAGTCCGAATCACGCGCCGGCTTGACGACGCGCCGCGCTGTTGTATATCGGCGATAGACATAAGACCGGCGCGTGCGCTACGCTCCCCTGCGATGCCCGTATCAGGAGTGATATCCGTATCAGATTCGCGCTTGGCGCGGAAGCGCGCGAAGACCCGCGACGCTCTGGTCGCCGCAGCCCGGGGCCTCTTCGCCCGCCAGGGATTCGAGGCCACGACCATCGCCGGCATCGCTGGGGCCGCCGATCTCGGATTCGGCACTTTCTATCGCTACTTCCCCGACAAGGAGTCGATCCTGCGGGCCGTCCTCGACGCGGGCCGCGCCGAGATCGATCAGGTCCTCATCGCCGCCGATCTGGATGGGGCGGCCGCGGCCGAAGCGCTGGCGCGCCTCACGGCAGGCTTTGCGCAGGCCGTCCGCCGCAATCACGACGTGCTGTCGCTCATGTGGCAGGTAGGCGTCCGTGCCGAGGTGCCGGGGGCTCTGGCGATTGGCTCCCACCGGCTGCCGCCCGAACGCTCGCTCCCGGTCATGCTCGCCGCCGCCCTCCGCCGCATCATCGAGCGTGGCATCGCGGCCGGCGAGTTCGCCGCGGCCGATGCGGTGTTGCTGTCGCGCTTCATCGCTGGTGCCCACATGTACTTGCTGACGTCTGCAGCGTCGGAAACGGACGAAGCGACCCTGATCGACACGCTGTGTGCGTTTGAACTGAGAGCGCTGGCCGCGGCTGGCACGGCCGCACCGCTGCGCAAGGACCCGAGGACAGACCGATGACTACACTCAATCTTGACGAAGACCTCACGCTCGAGGAGAGCCGCTGGCGCGGCCGATTGATTACCCTGGCGGTCCTGCTCATCATCGCTGCGGTGATCGCCGCCGGGCTGTATTTCTTCTACTTCAAGAGCGACTCCACTACACTCACGCGCTCGACGGAAGACATCCCCGTCAAGAGATCCACTATCAACCAGACGTTGATCATCTCGGGCGTCGCCGACGCACAGCTCAACAGCAACTTGATCTTTCAGTCGGCCGGCAACGTGGCGCAGATCAATGTGAAGGTCGGCGACGGGGTGAAGCAGGGGCAGGTGCTCGCTTCGCTTGAGTCCGACGATCTCTCGAACGCCGTCGCCTCCGCGCAGGCGAACCTGCAGGCGGCGCAGCTGAAGTTGAGCGGCCTGCTGGATCCGGCAACGGCCAGCGATCAGGCGGCGGCCGACCAGGCGGTCGCGTCGGCGCAGGCGAACGTCACCAAGGTGAAGAACGACCTGCAGGACCTGCTGGACGCGCCGAAACCGGCCGATCTGGCGGCGGCCCAGCAGGCGGTCGATGCGGCGGAGGCGCAGCTCGCGAGCGCGGAGTCGAGCCGACAGAAGCTGGACGACGCGCCCAGCGCCAGCGACATCGCGGCGGCGCAGTCGGCCGTGGCGAGTGCGCAGTCGGCGCTGACGGCCGCCCAGAACGCGGAGGCGAGCGCGCAGAACGCGGTGGCATCGGCTGAGGCCGCACTGAAGAGCGCCGAGACAAGCTACTGCGACGCGAGCGGGGATGCGGATTTCGTCGCGGCGGACTTCTGCACCACGCGCACCGCGCCGATCTCCAGCGCCGACACGACGGCGATGAATGACGCGCTGGCGTTCGCGACCCTCACCAAGCTGGCGGCCGGCGTCATCGCCGCGGATGCCAGCTATCAGAGCGCCACGAACAGCGCCGCTTCGGCGGCGGCATCCGTGACGTCGGCGCAGACGGCGCTGACGGCAGCGCAGCAGAAGCTCTCGGCCCTGCAGGTCGGACCGACGAGCGAGGACGTCGCTGCGGCGGACGCGGCGGTCACGTCGGCGGAAGCGGCCGTGGCGACGGCGCGGAAGCGGCTCGCCGACGTCCAGGCGGGACCGACCGACTCGCAGAAGGCGGCGGCGCTGTCCGCGTTGGACAGCGCGGAGGCCGCACTGCAGGCGGCGATCGCCAAGCGGGACGACGTGGTGCGCGGACCGACGCAGAACGCGGCAGACCAGGCGCGCAACGCGGTGAAGGCCGCGCAACTGACCGTCGACGCGGCGCAGATCCGTCTGAAGGACGCATCGATCATCGCGCCGTTCGATGGCACCGTAGGCGCGGTGAACGCGAAGGTGGGCGAGTTCTTCAGCCAGGCGGCGGCTTCGCCGCCGATCGTGCTGCTCACGCCCGATCGGCTCCTGTTGAAGATGGACGTGGGCGAGACGGATTACGCCAACGTCAAGGTCGGGCAGGCCGGTGGCGTGCTGTTTGACAGCATCCCGGGAAAGGTCTATCCGTTCGTCATATCCGAAATCGGGCTCAGCCCATCGATCACGCAGGGCGTGGTGACGTATCAGGTGAAGGCATCACTCATCGTGCCGGCCGCTGCCCCTCGCCCGGCGCCGGGCATGAACGCGCGCGGCCAGATCATCACCGAATCCAAGCCGAATGTGCTCGTCGTGCCCCCCCGCGCGATCCGGCGCAGCGGCAGTAATCAGATCGTTGATGTTCGCCGCAACGGTGCAGTGGAGGAGCAAGTCGTCACGACGGGCGCGACGGACACCGAGCAGGTGGAGATCCTCAGCGGTTTGAACGATGGCGACGTCGTTGTCGTAGTAGCGCTGACGTCGGCGAAGCCGGGCTCGACGCCGAAGGCCCAGCCGACGCTGCCGGGCAATGTGAAGTAGCCCAGGATGATCAGGCTCAAAGGCATCAGTAAGACGTACAAACTCGGCGCGCAGACGGTGCACGCGCTGCGCGGCGTCGATCTGATGATCCGCGACGGTGAGTTCATGGCGATCATGGGACCATCGGGGTCCGGCAAGTCGACGCTGATGAACATCATCGGTTGCCTCGACCGGCCGACCGCCGGTATCTACGAACTCGACGGCATCAACGTGCGGCGGCTCAGCGACAACAAGCTCGCCGACGTCCGCAACCGCCGTCTCGGTTTCGTCTTCCAGTCCTTCAACTTGCTGCCGCGCCTCAACGCGATTGACCAGGTGGCGATGCCGCTGTCGTACCGCGGGGTGACGAAGCGCAAGAAGCTGGCGATCGCCGCGCTCAAGCTCGTAGGGCTCGGCAGCCGCATGCACCACAACCCGACGCAGCTCTCAGGCGGCCAGCAGCAGCGCGTGGCGATCGCGCGCGCCATCGTCGGCAGCCCAACCATCATCCTGGCCGACGAACCCACCGGCGCCCTCGACACCAGGACCAGCCACGACGTCATGGAGATCTTCCGTGCGCTCAACGAAGAGCGCGGAATCACCATAGCCTTTGTCACGCACGAGCACGATGTCGCCGCATACACGCGCCGCATCGTTTCGCTGCGCGACGGAGAGATCGTCAGCGACGAGCCGAACGTACCGAGCTACGCGCGCGCGACGGCGCCGGCAGCGGACGCCAGCGCGCACGCCGCCGCGAGTGGCCGTCCGCCGTCGTTCGAGGCCGACGCGTGAGTGTCATAGACGTCTTCATCACGTCGCTGGTCGCGCTGCGCGGCAACTTCTTGCGCACGCTGTTGACCATGCTCGGCATCATCATCGGCATCGCGTCGGTCATCGCGCTGACGGCGGCGGGCGCCGGAGCACAGCAGGGCGTGTCGAGCCGCATCAAGGGGCTCGGCAGTAACCTGATGTTCGTCAACCCGTACTCGCCGACGGCTCCCGGCGGGATCGCCGCGGTGCTCGGCTCCTCCGGCGCGTCACTCTTCTACGAGGACGAGCAAGCGATCCGCGCCGCCAACATCCCCGGGATCGATGAGACAGCCGCTCAGAGCACGACGGGCGGGACCGGCTCGCTCATCCAGGTGCAGGCCATCTATCGCGGCGTCAACTCCTCGACGCTCCTCGTGGGCGCCGAGCCGTCGTATCAGTACGTGCGCGACTTCTACGTCGCCAACGGGCGCTTTATCTCGCAAGACGACCTCGACAAGAAAGGGCTTGTGGTCGTCCTCGGCGCCCAGGTCGCCGACGACCTCTTCGGCGATACCGATCCCGTCGGCAACACCATTCGCATCTTCGCGGGCGTCAGTCGTCAGTTTGGGGTCACGTTCAGCTTCACCGTGGTCGGTGTGATGGAACGTAAGGGCGTCACGCCCACCGGCAACCCGGACAACCAGATCTTCGTCCCGCTGCCCGCGTTCCAGGCGCGCGTCCCGCTCATTCGAAACAGCCGGGGCTACACGAACGTCACGCAGATCAGCATCAAGCTCACTGACGGATCGAAGGAACAAGAGGTCAAGGCCGCCGTCACCGACGTGCTGCGCAAGCAGCACAACATCGTGAACGACAATGACTTCAAGGTGCAGTCGCAGAGCGATGTGCTCTCGACCGCCACCTCGGTGGACCGGACATTGCAGGTGCTGCTCGTCTCCATCGCGGTCATCTCGCTGATCGTCGGCGGCATCGGCATCATGAACATCATGCTCGTCTCAGTCAGCGAGCGCACGCGCGAGATCGGCATCCGGAAGGCGGTTGGCGCCAAACGCCTCGACATCCTCATGCAATTCGTGATCGAGGCGCTCGTCGTGACAACGATTGGCGGCGCGATCGGCGTGCTTGCGGGTGTGGGCGCGATCCAGATCGCCAGGACCTTCTCGATCGGGGGATCCGACACGAAGTATCTGGTCACGCCGTTCTGGGTCGGCATGGGACTCACCATGTCGGCCGCCACCGGCCTTGTGTTCGGCGTCTACCCCGCGTGGCGCGCCGCCCGTCTCGACCCGATCGAGGCCCTCCGCCGCGAATAACCCGCAACGCGATCGCCGCCCGCAATCCGTAGATCCGTAGGGACGGAGCTTCAGCTCCGCCCGCCCCTCGATTGGTGCGAAGGTTCTCGTTGTCACTGCGGGAGCTCGGTCGCCATGTAGCTGCGGAGCTTCAGCTCCGCCCGAGCCGACGCATGGATCGCAGGCGCCCCCGCCTGCGCCGCCCGCTCAGATCGTATAGACCTTCTCGTCCGGCCCCTTCAGCATCAGCGCCACCGGCGACTTCACACCCGGCTTCCAGAACGGCCCGACCAGGTTGTCCGCCGTCCCTGACGCGACCGCCGTCAGGTCGCCGCTGTCGTCCGCGCGCAGCAGCACCCCGCGCTCGCCGCACACCAGCGCATAGCTCCCCGACGGGTGCCACGCCGCGCCGAGCAGCGTCGCCGGCGCCTCCAGCACGCGGCTCCGCACGCCCCAGCCCAGGTACTCGAGGGCCTTGTTCGTCACGCTGCCGTCCTCGCCGTACGACGCCACCAGCACCAGCGCGCGCGCCGGCGTCGCCCCCGGCTGCCAGTCGATGGCGAGCGCGTCGTCTTCGTCGTCGGTCGCCAAGATGCCCTGCGTGTACCGGCCGTCGCAGCGATACAGCACGTGCGGCCGCGGATAGCCCGCGTAGCGGCTCGCGTAGCCGCCGATCAGCGCGTACGCCCCGTCCGGCCGCCACGCCACCGACCGCATCGTGTGCGCGCGGTCGCCCGGCAGCGGCAGCAGCGCCCGCGACGCGCGCTCGTACCGCAGCACGCAGCCCCCGTTGCCGACGATCAGTGCGTACGACCCGTCCGGCGACCACGCCACCCGCCGCAGGTTCTCCGTCGTGACCGGCGGCAGCTCCTCGAAGCGCGCGCCGTCGCCCAGCAGCACCGCCCCCCGGTTCCCGACCAGTAGCGCCAGCTCCCCGTCCGGCGACCACCCCGCCCCGCGCAGATTGTGCGCCCCCGCCGCGGCCAGCGTCCCGAAGCGCTCGCCGTCGGACCGCAGCACCGTCCCCCGGTTCCCGACGATCAGCGCCTCTCTGCCGTCCGGCCGCCATGCCGCCCACCGCAGCGGCCGCTCCCCCGGCGCCGCCATGCTCCGCACCCCGCTCCCGTCGTACACATACACATTCGCCATCACCGCTGATCGTATGCGGTCGCGCGCCGTCGGGCCACACGTGCCAGAAGAGGCTGTCCGTCAGTCAGTGGTCAGGTTGTCAGTCGGATCGAACCTCTCCCCTCAGGGAAGAGGGCCAGGGGATAGGTTTCCGCCACGCCGACGATCAAGGTGGGAGTGCAGAGGGCGCAGCGCCTCTGCCGGGGGGGCCGCGGAACGCTCGCCGTGGTGAGGGGGTGTCCCCCGGCGCCTTTGTTTTCTTTTTCAAAGGGTGGTGCAGGGTACGCGTAGCGAACGCTGCACCACCCGCAAAACCTCTACCCGTAAAACAGCTCCGCGATCCGCGCCCCGTACCCCAGCAGCGCTCCCGGCTCCAGCCCGTACGACGGCGGGTTCAGGCACGCCGAGTCCGCGTGTTCCCAGATAGTCGACACCCTCTGCTTTACCTCCGCCGGCGTCCCGCACACCACGAACGTCTGCGCCATCTCGTCCGTCACGAGGTGCTTCACGCTCAGGTAGTCGCCGCGCCGCACGCCCTCCTGCAGCGCCTGCGCCTCCTTCCGGAAACCGTGCGCCGCGAAGTACTCCTCGTACTGCCCGACGCCCCCGTAGAACGCAACCGTCGCCCGCGCGTCCTCGATCGCCTGCTTGCGGTCCTCGTTCGGCGCCACGAACAGCCACATGTTGAACTCGATGTCCTTCCGCTGCTTGCCGCCCTTCGCCAGCCCCGCCTTCAGGTCGTCCATCACCTTCGTCGTCGCCCACTCGATCGACCAGATCGGGTGGCCGATCACCCCGTCCGCGATCTCCGCCGCCAGCCGGATCAGCGGCGTGCGCAGACAGGCGATCCAGATCGGCAGATCCGTGCGCAGCGGCGCGCCGAGCGGGTTGAACTCGCCGAAGTCCAGCGTGTGGTAGCGTCCCTCGTAGCGCGTTAGCTCGCCCGTGTGCGCCTTCCCGATCACCAGCCGCACGATCTCCACCACCTCGCGCATGTGCTCCAGCGGCCTGCCGTACTCCATGCCGAAGAAGCCCTCGCTCCACGACTTCACGCTCGTCCCCAGCCCCAGCGTGAACCGCCCGCCGCTGATCCGGTCCAGGTCCATCGCCGCCACCGCCGTCTCGAACGGGCTCCGCGCGAACGCCAGCGCGATCCCCGTCGCCAGCCGCACCCGCGACGTCACCCCCGCCGCCGTCGCCAGGGGGATGAACGGCGGCCCGTACACTTGCGGCGCGAACAGCCCCTCCAGCCCCAGCGCCTCCAACTGCTGCGCCTGCGCCGTCAGCATCGGCGCCGGCAGCGGCACGATCGTCCCCCAGTACTTCGGCTTGTTCGGCATGGTGATGCTCCTTCTCGGCTTGCGTGACCCGCGGTCGCCGCAAGCGTAGGCGAACGCTGCGGCAGAGACCAGCGCATGGATCGCAGGCGCCCTCGCCTGCGCCGTCGGCTTACCCTCGGCATGATGGAGGGCTCGCCCCCGAGGGCGTTCTCCTTCTCGCGCTACACCACCAGCGCACCGCTTGGTGCATTAAGCGCCAAACCCGAGTCCCCTTCTCCACGATGTGGAGAGGGGCCGGGGGTGAGGTGACATCCACCATTTGGAGATCGCTCCTCGCCCGCCTACGCTCGGCCCATCGTTCGGATACGCCAGTCAAGTGGAGGTGGAAGATGGAAGAGCCCGGGAAGCCCCCGGACGGGGAGGATCTGGCGGCGCTGCAGCACCAGCTCGCCGAAGCGCGTCAGCAGGTCGAGCAACTGCGGCGTGACGCAACCGACGCGCAGGCCCGCGCCGAGGCCGCCGTCGCCGAAGCAGCCGTCGTCCGCGGCGAGCTGCAAACGTCGGACGAACGCGTGTCTGCGGCGGCGTCCGAGGCGGAGTCGCTGCGCGGACAGCTCGCCGAAGCGTCGGAGCGCGTGCGTGCGGCGGCGGACCGCTACCGCGACCTTGTCGTGCGCACGGAGCCGCAGCTCCCGGCCGAGCTGATCGCCGGCGACGATGTCGACGCGGTCGACGCGTCCGTCGAGGCGGCGCGCGCGGTCGTCGGACGTGTGCGCTCGCACATCGAGGCGCAGGCGCAGGCCGCGCGCGTCCCGGCCGGCGCACCGCCGCGCTCCGGCCCCGACCTCAGCGCCCTGACGCCCGAGCAGAAGATCCGCCACGGCCTCGCCACGAGATCCTAGGTTCTAGCTCCTAGGTTCTAAGTTCTTGGTTCTAGGTTCTAATCAATCACAAGGAGACCAGAGAAATGGCTTTGACACTTGCGGAAGCCGCGAAGCTTTCCAACGACATCGTCCTGCAGGGCGTGATCGAGACGATCATCCAGGACTCGCCCATCCTTCAGGTGTTGCCGTTCATCGAGATCACCGGCAACGGCCTCACCTACAACCGCGAGAACACCAACCCCACCGCCACGTTCTTCGACGTCGGCGACACGTGGACGGAGGGCACGCCGACCTTCACCCAGATCACCGCGACGCTCAAGATCGTCGGCGGCGACGCCGACATCGACAACTTTCTGCTCACGACGCGCAGCAACCTGCAGGATCTACAGGCCGCCGTTATCCGCCTCCGCGCCAAGGCCGTCCAGCAGAAGTTCGAGGACACGTTCGTCAACGGCGACACCACCGTCGACACCAAGTCCTTCGATGGCATCGACAAGCTGACGACCGGCGGCCAGGCCGCGACCATGGGCGCCAACGGCGCCACGCTCACCCTCGCCAAGCTCGACGAGCTCATCGATCTCGTGAAGGGCGGCCCGCCCGCGCTCCTGCTGATGAGCAAGCGCAGCCGGCGCACGCTCAACAACCTGGCCCGCACCTCCGGCACGTTCCTCCAGGCGGACCGCAACGAGTTCGGCCAGATGATGCAGTTCTACGACGGCGTCCCCGTCGGCGTGTCCGACTACATCTCGGACACGAAGACCGTCGGCACCAGCGCCGACTGCTCGACCATCTACGCCATGCAGTTCGGCGAGGGCGCGCTCGCCGGACTCACCGCGCCCGGCGGCCTCACCGTCGAGACCGTCGGCAGCCTGGAGACGAAGGACGCCACCCGCACCCGCGTCAAGTGGTACGTCAGCATGGCGCTCTTCAACACCATCAAAGTCGCCAAGCTCACCGGCGTCCGCCCGTAGGGGCGCAGGAGCGGTCAGCTATCAGCTCTCAGCCGTCGGTCGCCGACACATAGCTGGCGGCCGGCGGCTGGCCCGCTGTCCGCGAGAGATGTAGCTGCGCAGCTTCAGCTGCGCCTACCGCCAACATGAAAACTGCCGGCCAATTTCACGCCGCACCCCCGCTCCCAAGTTCCCCTCTAGCCACGTTGTGGAGAGGCCGCCGGCGGAACGCTTGCCGTGGCGAGGGGGCGAGGTAAACAACTCCCCTTCGCTTCAGAAGGGAAGTGCAAAACTCCGTGAACATCGATAGCCCACTATACGAGCATGCCGTGCTAGGATCTGGCGATGCCAGACCTGCGCCCAATCAACGTCCTTCAGGGCATGATAAGCCTCGCGGTCCTCTGCGTTCTATTGGTGTTTGCTTTGGCCGCCTTGCAGCCATTCGACGGACTGTCCAGCACTTTGGAGACGCGCCTCATCGTGGGGCTCATCTTGATCGTCCCTATCACCTTTGTGCTGATGCTCGTCTTGAATCTGTGGAAGCCGGATTTGCTCTACGGTCCTTTAGAGCGCGGCGGGAAGGTATTCGGGGATCAGAGGCAGCCGCAAACCCGTATTCGAGTGATGCGAGAACCACCCAAGGCGGACGAAACACAACCAGGGATTCCGCGAGCGCCCGGACGGAAGAGGATAGCGGGGCCCAAGCAATGATGTACGTCGTGACGTACACATTGAATCCGCCGCGTGTACCGCCGCCAGCATTGATAGCCGCGCTCCAGAGCGCCGGAGAGTGGTGGCACTACCTCGACTACACATGGCTCCTCGTGACATCTGAGAGTGCCACCGAGGTATGGAACAGAATTGCCCCCACGATTACACCCGAAGATCGAGTGTTGATTGCGCAGATAACCTACCTCGCGGGCTTGCAAGGCTGGCTCCAGAAAGATGCTTGGGACTGGATTACCGCTCGCCGCTATCACTAAGCGACGTGTCGCGTGCAATCCCGCAGACTTGATCTCCCCGCCTCACGCCCGCTCCCCGCTCACCTGCCGCACCAGCTCGATCGTCTGCCCCAGCGTGTCCAGCCGCTCCTGCAGCGTCGCCCCGCGCGGCTCGATGCGCAGCGTCGTCACGCCGGCGGCGCGGTACGCCCGGATCCGGTCGCGCACCATGTCGGGGGTGCCGAGCAAGTTCACCTTCAGCACCATCTCGTCCGGCACCAGCGCCGCCGCGCCCGCGCGGTCGCCCTCCAGCCACTTCCGCTGCACCGCCAGCGCTTCCTCGTGATACCCCGCGCGCTGGAACGCCGCGTTGTAGAAGTTGTGCTCCTTCGACCCCATCGCGCCCAGCGTGAACGCCAGCCCCGGCTTGTGCTTCGGGATCGCCCGCTCGACGTCGTCCGTGAACGTCACCGCGCCGCCCGCCTGCAGGTCGATCGCGCTCATCGGGCGGCCCGCTTTCGCCGCGCCCGCCTTGATGTGCTTGAAGAAGACCTCCTCCGCCTGCTCCGGGATGAACGACGTGCCGATCCAGCCGTCCGCCAGCTCGCCCGTCATCTCCAAGCTCTTCGGGCTGAGCGTCGCCAGGTACACCGGGATGTTCGGCTGCGGCTGCGCGCCGGACTTCAGCGCCTTCCCCTCGCCGCCCGGCAGCGGCAGGTGGTAGATCTCGCCGTCGTACTGCAGCCGCTCGCCGCGCGACACGATGCGCACGATCTCGATCACTTCGCGGATCCGTCGGATCGGCTTGCGGAACGGCACGCCGTGCCAGCCCTCGACGACCTGCGGCCCGCTCGCGCCCAGCCCCAGGATGAACCGCCCGCCCGACATCGACGACAGCGTCATCGCCGTCATCGCCGTGTTCGCCGGCGTGCGCGCCACCGCCTGCATGATCCCCGCGCCCAGCTTGATCCGCGACGTCTTCGCCGCCAGGTACGCCAGCGGCGTCACCGCGTCGTGCCCCCACGACTCCGCGGACCACACGAAGTCCGCGCCCAGCCTCTCCGCCTCGACGACGTACGTCGACAGCTCGTTCCAGTCCTCGTTCCCCGTCATCCCCAGCCCGATGGCCGTCTTCATCTCGCACCTCTGCAGCTACACGCGATCTGGCCGACGTATCTTCGCGCGTAGCGCGGCAACGGACAACACAGAGCGCAAGGAGTCCGCGGTCTCAGCTCATGCCCCGCCGCGCAGTCAGTGACGGCTGCCTAGCCGCGCTGCAAAGTATGAATACAGTGCAGCACCGAGCACAGACCCGAAGAGCACGAGGCCAAGAACGTAGATCCCCAGTACCAACGAGCGAGCCGACACACCGTTCGCGTGGACTACACTCGCGACCGCAATCGTCCCGAATGTCAGGATTGAGACGAAGAACCAGCTACGGCGAGCGCGGAAGCGTTCCAGCATCAGCGACCACATTTGTCTGGCCCTCTCAGCTACCGCACCAACTGCCGTAGCACGTACGGCAGGATGCCGCCGTGGTTGTAGTAGTCGACCTCCACCGGCGTGTCGATGCGGCAGATCACCGTGAACGTCTTGACGGCGCCGTTGTCCGAGCGAGCCCGCACGGTCAGCCGCTTCCCCGGCGTCAACCCAAACGGGCCGTCCTGCCCCCCGGCGACGCCCTCGACGTCGTACGTCTCCAGCCCCGTGAGCCCCAGCGACGCCGCGTCCTGCCCCGCCTCGAACTGCAGCGGCAGCACACCCATGCCGACGAGGTTGCTGCGGTGGATGCGCTCGTAGCTCTTCGCGATCACCGCCCGCACGCCCAGCAGGAGTGTCCCCTTCGCCGCCCAGTCGCGCGATGAACCGGTGCCGTACTCGCTCCCCGCGATCACCATCAGCGGCACGCCCTCCGCTTGGTACCGCTCCGACGCCTCGAAGATCGTCATCTGCTCGCCGTCCGGCAGGTGGCGCGTCCAGCCGCCCTCCGTGCCGGGCGCCAGTTGGTTGCGCAGCCGGATGTTCGCGAACGTGCCGCGCACCATCACCTGGTGGTTGCCGCGCCGCGCCCCGTACGAGTTGAAGTCCTCGGGCGCCACCTCGTGCTGGATCAGGTACTTGCCCGCAGGGCTGTCCTTCGGGATCGACCCCGCCGGCGAGATGTGGTCCGTCGTTACCGAGTCGCCCAGCAGCGCCAGCACGCGCGCCCCGCGCACGTCGCCCCGGGGCTCAGGCTCCAGCGGCATCCCCTCGAAGTACGGCGGCAGCTTTACGTACGTCGAGTCCGGGTCCCACGCGAACAGCTCGCCCTGCGGCACGTCGAGGTTGCGCCACTCCTCCTCGCCCTCGAAGACGTAGCGGTACTTCTCCCGAAACATCTCCGACTTCACCGCCGTCCGCGCCGTCTCGTCGATCTGCGCCTGCGTCGGCCAGATGTCGCGCAGGTACACCGGCGCGCCGTCGCGGCCGACGCCGATCGGCTCGCTCATCAGGTCGATGTCCATCGTCCCCGCCAGCGCGTACGCGACGACCAGCGGCGGCGACGCGAGGTAGTTTGCCCGCACCTCCTGCTGGATGCGGCCCTCGAAGTTCCGGTTGCCCGAGAGCACCGACGCGACGACCAGGTTACCCTGCCGCACCGCCTGCGACACCGCCTCCGGCAGCGGCCCCGAGTTGCCGATGCACGTCGTGCAACCGTAGCCGACCAGGTAGAACCCGAGTTGCTCCAGGTACGGCGTCAGCCCCGCCTCGTCCAGGTAGTCCGTCACCACCTTCGAGCCCGGCGCCAGGCTCGTCTTCACCCACGGCCGCGCCCGCAGCCCACGCTCGACGGCGTTGCGCGCCAGCAGCCCCGCCGCCAGCATCACCCGCGGGTTCGACGTGTTCGTGCAGCTCGTGATCGCGGCGATCACCACCGACCCGTGCGTCAGGTGGAACGACTCGCCGTTGTGCGTGCATGGCACCGACACGAACGGCGCCGGCTTCGCCTCCTCCGTCGCGGGATTGCCGCCCTCCGCCACCCACGCGCTCAGCCGCGCCGCATCGACGGCGCCGCCCTGGCCTTCGAGCATCGGCGCCAGCGTGCTGCGCCACGCCTGCTTCGAGCCGGCCAGCGGCACGCGGTCCTGCGGCCGCCGCGGCCCGGCGATGCTCGGCTCCACGTCGCCGAGGTCGAGGTGCAGCGTGTCCGTGAACAGCGGCTCCGGCGTATCGTCCGTGCGGTACAGCCCCTGCGCCTTCGTATACGCCTCCGCGAGCGCGACGAGCGGCTCCGGCCGGCCGGTGAAGCGCAGGTAGTCGAGCGTCACGGCGTCGCACGGGAAGAAGCCCATCGTCGCGCCGTACTCCGGTGCCATGTTGGCGATCGTCGCGCGGTCCGGCAGCGGCAGGCTCGACAAGCCGCTGCCGTAGAACTCGACGAACTTGCCGACGACGCCCTTCGCGCGCAGCATCTGCGTCACCGTCAGCACTAGGTCCGTCGCCGTCGCGCCCTCGCGGAGCTGCCCGGTCAGCTTGAAGCCGACCACCTCAGGCGTCAGCATCGGCATCGGCTGCCCCAGCATCGCCGCCTCCGCCTCGATGCCGCCCACGCCCCAGCCGAGCACGCCGAGCCCGTTCACCATCGTCGTGTGCGAGTCCGTGCCGACGACGGTGTCCGGGTACGCCAGCGTCGCGCCGTCCTGCTGCTTCTCGAAGACGACGCTCGCCAGGTACTCGAGGTTCACCTGGTGTACGATGCCGGTGTCCGGCGGCACCACGCGGAAGTTGTCGAACGCGTCCTGCCCCCAGCGCAGCAGCGCGTACCGCTCGCGGTTGCGCTGGAACTCGAGCTGCGCGTTGTAGGCGAACGCATCCTTCGAGCCGTAGCGGTCGACCTGCACCGAGTGGTCGATCACCAGGTCCGACTGCTGCAGCGGGTTGATCCGCCGCGGGTCGCCGCCCAGTGCCTTGATCGCGTCGCGCATCGCCGCCAGGTCGACGACGCACGGCACGCCGGTGAAGTCCTGCAACAACACGCGCGCCGGCCGGAACGCCACCTCGCGCTCCGACGGCTTGGCGGGATCCCACGCGGCCAGCGCGGCGATGTCATCCCGCGTGACGCTGCGGCCGTCCTCGTGACGCAGCAGGTTCTCCAGCAGGATCTTGAGCGAGAACGGCAGCCGCGAGACGTGGCCGACGCCCGCCTTCTCCAGTGCGTCGAGGCGGAAGATGTCGAGCGAGCGGCCTCCCACGGTGAGGGCGGCGCGGCTTCCGAAGCTGTCGGCGGCGGGCATGCGGGGCTCCTTCCAGCCCCCGGACGGCGCCGCTCGGGCGGCGGCGGGCGGTCGCGGTGGGGCGAATCAGTGTGCGCGTCCCAGCCTCATTGTAGGCCGCGCTCCGGTTAGGCGGGCGCCGGAGGAACCTGAGCCGGGCGAATTTGGGGGCTTGATAACTGTTGCGGGTGGGGGCATGATACACGTGAACCAGATAACAGGTTAGAAATTTCGTGAAATGAATGACATGAGTCCCGCCGGGAAGCCGGGCGCCGCCGCTGTCGTGCAGCAATCTCCGCCGACCTGGGGCTTCCTTACAAACCACGCCCTCGTGCTGGTCTACATCGTCCTGCACCCGGACTCGACGGTGCGCACGATCGCCCACGGCATCGGCATCACCGAGCGTGCCACGCTTGCCATCCTCCGCAACTTCGACGATGACGACCTCGTCTTCCGCACGCGCGATGGCCGGCGCAACGTCTACTCGTTGAACTTCGAGCGTCTCGGCCAGGTCCGGCGTGGTGGTGTGTCGTCGCCGCTGACGCCGCGCCTCTTCGTCGAGGGCATCGTGCGCATGCTCTTCACGCTGGCGAACCAGGCCGGCGGCGATCACCTGCCGCCGCCCGCGCGCTCCGTCCGCGAGCACGAGCTGGAGCCGCGCGCTGGCGCGTGGGGCTTCTTCACGAACCACCTGCTGGTGCTGTTGGCCATCGCGCGCGACCGCACCCACACCGTGCGCGAGCTGGCCGCCGCCGTCAACATCACCGAGCGCGCTGTGCTGGGCATCGTCGGCCAGCTCGAGGCGGAGGGCATCGTCACCCGCAGGCGCGAGGGACGCCGCACGACCTACGCGATCGATCTCGATAACTTCCGCTCGTTCCGCGGCTGGTCGTTCGCAACCTGGTCCATCCCCGAGCCGCTGATCGACGCTGCGACCAACAGCATCAAGGTGTTGGCCGGCCACTCTCTCGGCTAGCGCGTCTCTCGGCTAGCGCGCGTGCCGATGGCGCGTTTCAGTCTCCGAACGCCGCCGCCAGCTCCGCGGCCGCCGCGCGCGGGTCGTCGGCGCCGCACACCGCGCTGATCACGGCCGCCGCGTCCGCGCCCGCGGCGACGGCGTCGCGCACGTTGCCCGCGTTGATGCCGCCGATCGCCACGACCGGCGTCCGCACCGCCGCCTTCACCTCGCGTAGCCTGTCCAGGCTGGCCGGCCGCGTCACCTCTTTCGACGATGTCGGGAAGATCGAGCCGACGGCGACGTAGTCCGCGCCCGCCGCCTCCGCCGCGCGCGCCTCGTCCGCGCTGTTCGTCGACACGCCGATCACCATCGCTCCGCCGACGAGCGGCCGCACCGCGTCTGCCGTCAGGTCGTGCTGGCCGAGGTGTACGCCGCCCGCGCCGCACGCCACCGCCAGGTCCGCGTGGTCGTTGACGACGAACAGCGCACCGCGCTCGCGGCAGAGCGCCGCGATCTCCCGCGCCTCGTCGAGCTGCGCCCCCTTGTCGCGCGTCTTGTCGCGCCACTGCACGACGCGTGCCCCGCCCTCGAGCGAGAGCCGCGCCATTTCGACGGGATTGCGTCCCCGGCAGGCCGCGGGGTCGATGATGACGTACAGCCCGCGCACGCGGCTCGCGCCGCCGCGCACCGCGCGCAGGTCCGAGGCCGCCCCCGCCGTCAGCGTCGCGATGTCGCTGGTGATCGAGATCATCCGGTAGCCCGCCGCGACGTGG
>Ga0153916_10001415_pt1 | contig 17174 bp, 12 predicted proteins | sample Opewatmetagenome_FD_109642 | JGI IMG/M metagenome (GOLD analysis project Ga0153916, IMG submission 109642) | Freshwater wetland microbial communities from Ohio, USA - Open water 3 Core 3 Depth 4 metaG | ecosystem: Environmental > Aquatic > Freshwater > Wetlands | place: USA: Ohio, Lake Erie... | reverse complement strand
GGGCCGGGCCGAATCTATCTACCTGCCGCGCAACTCACAGGCCCTTTACCTGGTGCAGCGCATCCGCGACGAGGCCCACCGCTTTGCGGTCAGCCACCACCGCGAGGTGCGCACGCGCATCGGACTGGCGTCACAACTGGATGCCATCCCCGGGATCGGACCGTCCAGGCGCAAGGCGTTGCTGCGCGTCTTCGGCGATCTGACCGCGATCCGCGCCGCAACACTTGCGGAGTTAGCGGCAGTGCCGGGAATCACAGAGAAGTTGGCCGTCACCATCAAGGAACGTCTATAATCCCTGCGCGCGGCCCTTCGCTCGGGCCGGGCGTATCGACCGTGACGCACGTAACCTGGGCAGCGGAGAAGCACATGACCAAAGGCAAGGAGTCGCGGGAGGCGCGGCGCCGGCGCGTACAGAGCGTCATCGCCGCCGTGATCGGGCTGCTGATCATCATCACGATGCTCATTACCTCTCTCCGTCCATGACGTGCGGGCTTTTCGCGTGCAGCCGCATCAGGCGACGAGGCAAACGTGGCTGAGAATCTAAAACGCGCGCTGCGTCACCCGGCAGCGCACTTGATTCTGCTCAGCCTTGCGCTCGCCCTCGAGTTCCTCTTCGTGCGGCGCGCAATCTCAGCGCGAGGCTTGGTGCCCGAGCTGCAGAGCACACTTGCCTCCGCCGAGTCCGCATGGCGCGCCGGCTCGTTCCCCCAGTCGGCGGCCTATCCGCCGCTGATCCCGGCCCTGATCATGACCTTGCGCAGGGCTGGCCTGCCTCTTCCCGATCCGTGGTTGTTCAATCTGGTCGCGGCCTGGGCCGGTCTGATGGTTCTGTACGCGCTTTCACGCCGCGCGCTTGGCGCATCACTGCCCGCATTTGCCGCCGGGCTGCTCGCGCTGGCGAACCCGTATGCGCTGTGGACATTCCTTCTTTCACGTGATGCTGCGCTCGAATTCTTCCTCGGCGGGCTCATGCTGTGGGCGGTGGTGAGTGTCGTCCGGCGCGAGGCGGAGGGGCGGCGGGCCGGAAGCTTGGTGTGGTTGAGCCTCGCCGCCGCCGTCGCGCTTGGATTCACGCGCGTGACCGGCTTCTTCGCCGCGGCCGCGGTCTTCCTGATCGCGCTGGTCATCTCGCGTTCCCCTGGGCTGCGGCGCGGCTGGGCCCTCGCTTTGCTCGGCCTCACGACCTCCGCCCTTCTCTTGTGCGCGTTCAACCTGCGTCAGGCCGGCGCTTTCCGCCTGGCCACCAACGGTGGCTATAACCTTTATCTCGGCAATCATCCCGCCTACCTCCATGCCCACCCCCACTACGATGTGGATGTGTTTCTCGGGCCGGTAGCTCAGGCGGAGGGATTCGAGGGCCTGCCGGAGGCTGAACGCGATCAGGCCTACACCCGGCGCGCCATCGAGTTCATCCAATCCGATCCGGCCGCCTTCGCATTGCGGCTTGCGTTGAAGTCGGCCTGGCACTGGTTCAATCTTGAAAAGATACCCAACTACACCAGTCCCAGCCTACTGCAGCCCGACGGTCAGACTGCGCTTCTCGCGCCCATCGACGTTCTTCCGGGCCTGGTCTACCTGTTGTACAGGCTGTTCACTCTTCCGCTCTTCGTGGCCGTGCTCGTGCTCATGGGAATGCGCCGGCTCGAGCGGCACGTGTATCTGCTCATCGCGCCGCTGCTCGGTCTATGGCCGGTGGTAGCGCTCACCTTCCCCGACACGCGCTTCAAGATCGACGCCGACCTGCTGACGCTGCCGGCCATGGTGGCGGTGTGGATGTATTGGCGCGGCAGGCGCTGACCCGTTCGACGTGCTTTTGACAACCGGCTGAGCATCTCTTACAATTCAGTTCGGCCCTTTCCTGCGCGCCGCAAGGCGCGCAGTCGCTCGACACCCCCCATAGGCCGGAGGCAAGATCACCTCATGAAGGAATACGCAGCCGAGAAGATCCGCAACGTGGCGCTGATTGGCCACGGCGGTTCCGGTAAGACCTCCCTGGTGGAGGCACTCCTGCACGTGGCCGGCGCCACTACGCGCGTGGGCCGCATCGAAGATGGCAACACCGTTTCCGATTTCGATGAGGAAGAAGTCCGCCGTCGCATTTCGCTCTACACCTCCGTCATCCCCGTTGAGTACCAGGACCACAAGATCAACTTCCTCGACACACCGGGGTTTCCGGACTTCGTGGGCGAGGTCAAGTCGGCACTTCACGTCGCGGACGCAGCCATCGTGCTGGTCGATTCGGTCGCCGGCGTCGAGGTGGGCACCGAACTCACCTGGCAGTACTGCGACGAGTACAAACTGCCCCGCTTCGTCCTCATCGCAAAGATGGATCGCGAAAACGCCAACTTCCAACAGGCGCTAGCTTCCGCCCAGGGATTGACCACCGCCAAACTCGTGCCGGTTCAGCTTCCGTGGGGCGAGAGGCAGAACTTCAAGGGCGTGATCGACCTTCTGGCGATGAAGGCACGCCCGGGCGCCGGCAAAGAGACGGCCGAGATCCCCACCGAAAACAAGGCGGCCGTCGACGAGGCGCGCGTGGCGCTGGTGGAAGCCGCCGCCGAGGGTGAGGACGCGTTGCTCGAGAAGTATCTTGGCGGGCAAGAGCTCACGGCCGAAGAGGTCGCGCGCGGTTTCCACAAGGCGGTGCTGGCCGGATCCTTCGTGCCGGTGTTCGTGGCCGCCGCCACGGCCGGCAACGGCCTGGAGCCGATCCTGCAGGCCGTGCTGCAGCTCTTCCCATCCGCGGCGGAAGCCGCCCCGCGCGCCGCCCAAGGCAAGTCGGGCGAAGAAATGCTGCCCGCATCCGACAGTGGCCCGCTGGCGGCGTTTGTGTGGAAGACAACGGCCGATCCGTTCGTCGGCCGCATGTCCTACTTCCGTGTCTGCTCCGGCGTTCTCCGCTCCGATACGCGGGTGTGGAATTCGAAAAAGAACGTCGAGGAGCGCGTCGGCACGCTGCATATCCCGCGCGGCAAGGAACAGATCGCGATCGCCGCTGTGCACGCCGGCGATATCGCCACGGTGGCCAAGCTCTCCGCCACCGCCACCGGCGACTCACTGTGCGACAAGGCCCATCCGCTCAATTTCGCACTGCCCTCGTTCCCTCAGGCGTTGTATTCGGTCGCGGTGAGCCCCAAGACTCAGGCCGATGCGGCCAAGATCTCCCCCACCTTGACCCGGCTGTGCGATGAGGACATGACTCTTTCGTGGCATAACGAGGCCTCGACCACACAAACCATCCTGCAGGGCATGGGCGACCAGCACATCGATGTAGCCATACGCCGCGCCGAGGCCAAGTTCCAGGTGGGCCTGGCGGTGGAAGTGCCACGCGTGCCGTATCGCGAGACTATCACCAAACCCAACGCGGCGCAGTACCGTCACAAGAAGCAGACCGGCGGGGCCGGGCAATTCGGTGAGGTTCACTTGCGCATCGAGCCGCTGGCCGAGGGCGACTTCGAGTTCGTCAACGAGGTCTTCGGCGGCGCGATTTCACACTCCTATATGCCGGCCATCGAGAAGGGCGTGCGCAGCGTCATGCAACGCGGGGTGATTGCCGGGTTCCCAGTGGGTGCAGTCAAGGTCGCCATCACCGACGGCAAAGAACATCCAGTGGACTCCAAGCCGATCGCGTTCGAGGTAGCCGGTCGGGAGGCTTTCAAGCTGGCCGTGCAGGGCGCCGGCCCGGTGTTACTTGAACCGATCATGAACGTACGGGTGGTGCTGCCCGAGGCGAACATGGGCGACGTCATGGGCGACCTCAACACGCGCCGCGCGCGGGTGCAGGGCGTGGAGAGCGACCGCGGCAAGAGCATCATCACTGCCGCCGTGCCGCTGGCCGAGATTCAACGCTACGCCACCGATCTGCGCTCGATCACCGGCGGGCGCGGTTTCTTCTCGATGGAACTCTCCCACTACGAGCACGTGCCATCCCACGTGGCGCAGACCGTGATCGCCGCACGCCAAAAGGAACTGACCGGAGAAGAAACCGAAGAGTAGGAGGGGGCACGTCGTCTTTGGCGGGCGGAGCCCAGCCGGCGCGACACGTGCGCGGGTTGGCATCTCCGCCCGTTTGCCATTCGGGCGGTCGCGCGCTGCGGTCGGCCAGCGCAGTAGAATGACGCCCATCGGTTCGCCACGAGGAATAGCATGAGCGACTACGTACCCCAGATCAGCGACGCCTCCATCCCCGAGATGGCCGTGCGCAAGGTCGATTCCAGCCGCGAGCCGCCGGCGCCGCGCAGCGCCATGGCCATCCATGCCCACCCCGACGATCAGGAATTCACCATCGCCGGCACGCTAGCCAAGTGGGCCCGCGCCGGGAGCGAGATCACCTCGGTGGTCATCACCAGCGGCGACGCGGGCAGCAATGATCCTCGCCTGCGCGCGGACTCGCGCCCCGCGCTGGCCCGCCTGCGCGAAGGGGAGCAAGTGGCCGCATGCCGAGTGCTGGGCGTGAAGCGGACGATCTTCCTGCATTTCCCGGATGGCGAACTGGTGCCCGACCTCGGCCTGCGGCGAGCGCTGACGCGCATCATCCGCACGGCGCGGCCGGAGGTCGTCCTGTGCGGCGACCCGACGGCGCACTTCTACGGCAACAGCTACGTCAATCACCCCGATCATCGCGCGGCCGCCCAGGCCGCCTGCGATGCCGTTTTCCCCTCCGCGGGCACACGGCTGATCTTTCCCGAGCTCCTGGAGGAAGGGTTTGAACCTCACAACGTGCGTAAGCTCTTCCTGCACGGCGTCGAGAAGCCCGACACCTGGATCGACATCGCCGAGACGATCGAGGCGAAGATTGCTGCCCTCCAGGAGCACAAGTGCCAGGTTGGTGGGTCCGACATCGGTGGGCGCATACGCCAATGGGCGTCCGACGACGGCAAGGAACGCGGCCTGGCGTGCGCCGAGACATATCGGGTGATGGTTCTGGTCGAGGAAACCTGAACCGCTTTCCGTCAACAATCCTCTAATCCGCCGCTGACGCGCATCTAATCTCGGGCTTCTACAATCGGACTATCCCAGAACGACGGGCCGGCGCCGACAGCCACCTGCGGTCCTTTCTCGAAGGATGACCTCGCGCTGGTCGGGGAGGTCACATGAACCTCGATCGCTTCACTCAACGTGCACAACAGGCTGTGCTCGACGCTCAACAGAGCGCCGTTGAATACCGCCATCCGGCCATCGAGCCCGAGCACCTGCTGCTGGCGCTGGTGAGCCAGCCAGAAGGTGTTGTGCCCCAGATCCTTTCCCAGGTGGGGGTCGCCCCGCAGCCCGTGACGGCGGACCTCACGCGCGCCCTGGCGTCCAAACCGCACCTAGGCACCCCTGAATCATCGATCGGGCTCTCGCGTGCCGCGGCCGACGTTCTCGGCGAAGCCGAACGACAGGCCGCGGTCATGCACGATGATTACGTGAGCACCGAGCATGTGCTTCTGGCGTTGATCGAGAAGACCAGCCTGCTGCGCGCTCACCATCTCAATCGCGAGGCTGTTCTCAAAGCCCTGGCAGCCATTCGCGGTTCGCAGCGGGTAACCTCCGGGAACCCAGAAGCCACCTACAACGCACTGGAGAAATACGGCCGCGATCTCACCGCCCTGGCCCGTCAGGGCAAGCTCGATCCGGTGATCGGCCGCGAGGAGGAGATCCGCCGCGTGGTGCAGATCCTCTCGCGCCGGACAAAGAACAATCCGGCCCTCGTCGGCGAGCCCGGCGTCGGCAAGACCGCTATCGCCGAGGGACTGGCCCAGCGCATGGTGCGCGGGGATGTGCCCGAAGGCCTCAAGAACAAGCGTCTGGTGCAACTCGACCTGAGCGCGCTCGTGGCCGGGGCCAAATTCCGCGGCGAGTTCGAGGAACGTCTGAAGGCCGTGCTCAAAGAGGTGACCGAGGCCAGCGGGCATGTCATCCTGTTTGTCGATGAACTGCATACCGTCGTCGGGGCCGGAGCCGCCGAGGGCGCCATGGATGCCGGCAACATGCTCAAGCCGATGCTGGCGCGCGGCGAGCTGCACCTCATCGGCGCCACCACGCTCGACGAATACCGCAAGCATATCGAGAAGGATGCCGCCCTCGAGCGTCGCTTTCAGCCGGTCGTCATCGGCGAGCCCTCGGTCGAAGAGACGATTTCGATCTTGCGCGGTCTCAAGGAACGCTACGAGGTTCACCACGGTGTGCGCATCACCGATGCGGCCGTGATCGCCGCGGCCACCCTCTCACAGCGTTACATCAACGACCGGCGCCTGCCCGACAAGGCTATCGACTTGATCGATGAAGCCGCCGCCCGGCTGCGCACCGAGATCGACTCCAAACCGACGGCCCTCGATCAAGTCGACCGCCAGATCATGCAGCTCGAGATCGAGCGTCAGGCCCTCAAGAAGGAAACCGATCCAGCTAGCCGCGAACGGCTGGAGAAGATTCAGCGCGAGCTGGCCGATTTGAACGAGGAGTCGCACCGCATCACAGCGCAGTGGCAGACCGAGAAGCAAGTCATTTCACGATTGCGCACCATCAAGGAGCGCATTGAATCGACCCGTCTGGAGATCGAACAGGCGGAACGCAAGGCCGATCTCGAAACGGCGGCGCGCCTGCGCTACGGCACGCTGCGCGACCTGGAAACCCAGCTTCGCGACGCCGAGGAGGAGCTGACCCGCCAGGCGCACGGCCCCCGTCTGCTCAAGGAAGAGGTGGACGCCGACGATATCGCCGCGATCGTGGCCAAATGGACCAACATCCCGGTCACGCGCCTGATGGAAGGCGAGGTCGAGAAGCTGGTGCACATGGAGGAACGCCTGCAGCGGCGCGTGGTGGGGCAGGAGGACGCCATTCGCGCCGTCTCGAATGCCGTGCGCCGCGCGCGCGCCGGATTGCAGGACCCCAATCGGCCGCTCGGGTCGTTCATTTTCCTGGGTCCGACGGGCGTCGGCAAGACCGAGTTGGCCCGTGCCCTGGCCGAGTTCCTCTTCGACGACGAACAGGCCATGGTGCGCATCGACATGGGCGAGTACCAGGAGAAGCACACCGTCAGCCGTTTGATCGGCGCGCCGCCGGGCTACATCGGCTTCGACGAGGGCGGCCAGCTCACCGAGGCGGTTCGCCGCCGGCCTTACGCGGTCGTCCTGTTCGACGAAATCGAAAAGGCGCATGCGGAGGTGTTCAACGTCCTACTGCAACTCCTGGACGACGGCCGCCTCACCGACGGCCAGGGGCGCACCGTGTCGTTCAAGAACGCCGTTGTGCTCATGACCAGCAACTTGGGCAGCGACCTGTGGACCCAAGGGGAGCGGGTCAGCGCGCAGGAAGTTCAGGGCGTGCTCAAGGCGCACTTCCGTCCGGAGTTCCTCAATCGCATCGACGAGGTCGTGGTGTTTCATTCCCTTAGCCGCGAGAACCTAGTGCAGATCGTCGATATCCAGCTCGCACGGGTCGCAGCCCTGCTGCGCGATCGCGGGCTCGGCCTAGAAGTCTCACCGGCCGCCAAGGAGTACCTGGCAGAGGTCGGGTGGGAACCGACCTTCGGCGCGCGGCCGCTGAAGCGCGCCATTCAGCGCGAACTGCAGGACCCTCTCGCCATGCGACTTCTGCAGGGCGAGTTCCACGCCGGGCAAGTGGTGCGCGCCGATCGCGGCCCGACCGGGTTGGAATTCGCAGCGGAGGCTGCTGCCGCCACACGCTAGCGTTCGATGCCGGGGTCCCTCGCGCCGCGCGACCGTCGCTGATCCGGATCCGGCAACCGCCTCCACCGGCATCCTTCACTTCTACGTCCTTGGGCTGGATATAATGATGCGCAACCACAACGGGGGCTCTCCTTGCCCGACCTGACCGACCAGCAGTTGATCGCCGGCGTCGCCGCCCGGGACGAGCGTGCGCTACTGCACCTGTACGACCGCTATGCGGCCAAGGTGCTCGGGCTAGCCACACGCGTGCTGGGCGAGGCCATGGCCGCCGAAGAAGTAACGCAAGATGTCTTCCTCAAACTATGGGCGCACGCCGAGTCGTATGTCGCCACGCGTGGCGCTGTATCGACCTGGCTGCTGACCATCGCCCGGCGCACCGCCCTCGACCGCTTGCGCGCCGAAAACCGCCGCCCTGCGCTGGCGGACGAGTCCGACCCCGACGACACCTGGGCACTCCTGCCCGACCAATCCACCCAGGGCGACGAAGCACGTTGGCGAGCGCTTCACTTTGCCGTCGGCGCGTTGCCGACCACTCAGCGCCGCCCGATTGAACTCGCCTTCTTTCGCGGTTTGAGTCATAGCGAGATCGCCGAAGCCCTCAACTGGCCGATCGGGACCGTCAAGACGCGCATCCGCCTGGGTATGGCCCGTCTGCGCATGGAATGGACGGCGCCCGACGAGGCGGGCAAATCCGAACCCCAGCGGACAGACGTATCTCGTGGTGGCGGGCACGATTCCGCACCGAGACGACTCTGAGTGAAAGCCGCTTCGCACAAGACCACGCTCGAATCGATGGGCGCCCATGCGCTTGGTGCCCTCGCGCCTCGGGAGGCCGCGGCGCTCGAGGCGCACCTTGCCGTGTGCCCGGCATGCCAGCACGAGGCGCGGGCGTATCAGGCCATCGGGGACGGGTTGTTGCACGCCGTCGCCGAGCGAACGCCGCCGGCGCGAATACGGGCCGGCCTCATCGCTGCGCTCGGCGAGCGACGGGGAGGCGGCCCTGCGCCTCGCCGCTTCTCCTTTGCGCGGGTCGGCGCGCTGGCCGGGCTGGTGTTGGCCATCGGCGTGAGCCTTGGGCTCATCTCGCAAGTGATCGCTCTCCGGCTGCAGGTGAACGCACTGGGCGACCAGTTGCGCACCAACCAGACCGCGCTGGCGCTGGTCGCTTACCCCGGAGCGCGCAGCCTGCCTGTCGAGGGTGATAACGCCGGCGGCACGATCGTGATCGACGACGATCAACGCGTGGGTGTGCTCATCACATGGGGCCTGCCCCCGCTCGAGGGAGCGCGCGCCTATCAAGTCTGGCTCGTCGCTCCGGACGGAACGCGCACAAGCGGCGGGACCTTTGCCGTCACGCGCGCCATGCCATACACCTCCGTCGTGTTCCAGGCCGAGGCGCCCATGTCGGCCTTTCGTGGCCTGGGTGTGACCATCGAGCCTGCTGGCGGCAGCCCTGCACCCACCGGCCCGCGCGTCCTGCGCGCCGACTTCTAGCTCCCTGCCTCCCCCCTCTCTGCTGATCCTTCACGCATTACGCGTCCACGGCGGCATGTGATCGTCGCCAACGTGAGTCGTACCGCGTGCGTACGCCACAAACGGTTCGCGAGTGCAGTAATTGTGTATGTTATAGTTGGCCGGTCAGTCTGGACTCAGGAGAAACGGATGCAGCCCGATGCACGCGATGGACATCCCACACCCGCCGGCCTGGGTTCGCTCCCCCGGCGCATTGATCGGCTGGGTGAGCTCGCCTACAACCTGTGGTGGACCTGGAATCCGCCCGCCCTGCGTCTCTTCCGGCGGATCGACGAATCCTTGTGGGAGCAAACCGGGCACAACCCGGTTCAGTTTCTTCGCAACGTGAAGCGCCCGCTGCTCAACGCGGTGGCCAACGAGCGCTCCTTCCTCGAACAATACGATCAGGTGCTGGCGACCTTCGACACCTATCTCGCCCCAGGCGGATCCTGGTTTGCCGGCGAATACCCCGATTTGCTGAACCGTCCGATCGCCTACTTCTCGAGCGAGTACGGCTTGCACGAGTCCCTCCCGATCTACGCCGGCGGCCTGGGTGTTCTATCAGGAGATCATCTCAAGCAAGCCAGCGACCTGGGCTTGCCCATGGTCGGCGTGGGATTCCTCTACACGCGCGGATACTTTCGCCAGCGAATCACCGAGGACGGTTGGCAAGAAGCGTTGTACGAGCTGCTCGACTTCAATAACCTGCCGGTATGCCCCGTTACCGGGCGGGACGGCGCGCCGCTGACTGTGGCCGTGCACTTGCCTGGGCGGGAGGTGATGGCCCAGCTGTGGCAAGTGCGGATCGGGCGGCTCTCGCTCTATCTTCTCGACAGCAACGTCGAAGGCAACAGTGAGGTCGACCGGGAACTGACCTCGCGCCTATACTCCTCCGAACTGGAACTGCGACTCTCGCAGCAAATGGTGCTCGGCATCGGCGGCGTGCGTGCGCTGCGGGCGCTGGGTTACAACCCGACCGCCTGGCACCTCAACGAGGGTCATTCGGCGTTCGCGCTGCTCGAGCGTGCACGCGAATACGTCGCGGCCGGTCGCACTTTCGATGAGGCGGCGCAGCGCGTGCGGGCGACCACGCTCTTCACCACCCACACCCCGGTCCCGGCCGGCAATGACGAATTCCCCTTATGGGTCGTTGAGAAGTTCTTCTCGGGGTATTGGGGTCAACTGGGGCTCGACCGCGATTCATTTCTCGACCAGGGGCGCAATCACCAGGCCTGGGGCGAGAGCTTCTCGATGCCGGTGCTCGCGCTGCGCCTCTCCAGCCGGGCCAATGCGGTCTCCGAGCTGCACGGACACGTCGCGCGGCGCATGTGGCAGGCGTTGTGGCCCGATCGCGACGAAAGCCAGGTGCCGATCACGCACATCACCAACGGAATCCACAGCGCCACCTGGCTAGCCCGCCAGATGGGCACTCTCTTCGACCGCCACCTGCCACAGGGTTGGCGCGAGCATATCGACGATCCCCTGGTGTGGGAGGCTGTGCGGCGCATCCCGGATTCCGAGCTGTGGGGAGTGCGAAAGCACCTCAAGCGCAAGTTGGTGGCCTACATCCGCGAACGTACGCGGCGCCTGTGGCTCGCTGATCATGTCCACCCGGTACAGGCTTTGGCCGCGGGTGCGCTGCTGGACCCGTATGCCCTGACCATCGGCTTTGCCCGGCGCTTCGCCACCTACAAGCGCGCCAATCTGATCCTTTCCGATTTCGATCGGTTGCTGCGGCTGCTCAACCAGCCCAACATGCCAGTGCAGATCATCTTCGCCGGCAAGGCGCATCCGGCCGACGAGCCCGCCAAGCGTCTCCTGCAGGAGGTCTACCGGTTCGCCAAGCGGGCTGAATGCGGGGGTCGCCTTGTCTTCCTGGAGGATTACGATCTGAACCTAGCACGCTACTTGGTGCAAGGAGTGGATGTCTGGCTCAACACCCCTCTCCCGCGGCAGGAGGCGTCCGGAACATCCGGGCAGAAGGCTGCGCTCAATGGCGGCCTCAATCTCTCGGTGCTTGATGGCTGGTGGCGCGAGGGCTACAACGGCAAGAACGGCTGGGCCATCGGCGAAGACGGCCTGAGCGCCGCCGAGGTCCCGCCGGGTGCCGAGGCGGCAACCCTGTATGACCTGCTCGAGAATGAGATTGTGCCGCTTTATTACCGGCGCTCGGCCGACAACATTCCAGGGGAATGGGTCGCGCGCATCAAGGAGTCCATCCGCACGCTCGCGCCCAACTTCGGCACCCAGCGCATGCTAAAGGAGTATCTGCACGAGCTCTACCTGCCTGCCATGCGCCTCGTGGATGGTGTGGAAGCGGCTGTGGACTCCGCCCCGGGCACACCGTAACGGCCAACGGCCGCCACGCCCGAAGGAGGCTCCATGCCTGATCTCAGCACGCTCTCACCATGGCTGAGCGCACTGCTCATCTTTTCGCTGAGGGTCATCGACATGGCCCTCGATACGCTGCGCTTTCTGCTTGTCGTACGCGGGCGCAAGGCGCTGGCATGGGTGTGCGGCTTCCTGCAGTCTGCGATCTTCGTCGTGGCCATCACCACGGTGCTTTCCAATCTCAAGAACGTCTGGAACATCGTGGGGTATGCCGGCGGGTTCGCCACCGGGGTAGTGCTCGGCATGCTCATCGAGGAGCGCCTGGCCATCGGGCATGGCCACCTGCGCATCATCTCCTCCACGCGCGGAGCCGCCATTGCTGAGGCGCTGCGCGCCAAGGGCTACGCGGCTACCGAGATGGCCGGCCGCGGCAAAGATGGCATGGTGACGGTGATTAATGCTTCCGTGCTGCGCAAGGACATCGACCGCGTGCATGCGCTGGTGGCCGAGTGCGACCCGAACGCCTTCGTCACCGTCCAGGACGTGCGCCCCGTGCGCCGCGGGTTCTGGAGAGCCTGACCGGGCCACACGCCGACCAATCCAGACACCGAGAACGCACCGGGGCAGCCAAGGCTGCCCCGGTTTCTTTCGGCGCTCGAATGAGCATCGCCCGGGTCACGGGAACCTGAAGCGCACATTCCATTCTCCAGGCGCGACTTCGGTGGGCGTGGAGTTCTCGCCCACGACCTCGAACCAAGTGTTGCCCGGTTTGAGCGGCAGCACGTTTCCGGCGGCGTCGATGAATTGCAGCGGGCGGGTGCTGTCCTCGGCCAGCCAGAAACCCTCGTACATCATGCCATCGCGGAAGACCTGCGCCCGCCCGCGTTTGCGATAGACAAACTCGACGTTGTACTTTTCATTTCCCGAACCGCGGGCGTACCAGGCGTAGGCAACGACCACGTTGGCCGCCCCAATCTGCTGCTCGGTAACGCGATCGGTCAACGGCTCCATAGCGATTTGACCGCCGACGAGATTCTCCGACCAGCGTTGGTACGCGCCCAGATCACCGTTCCAGCGCCACTCGGCGCGCGCGCCATACGAAAACTGGACGTGCAGCTTGGTCCCCGGCACGCCGCCCGCCGGCGGATCCTGCTCGAAGACCATACCATTCAGGTCCTGCTGTCCTTGCGATTGGGCAAGATCAGTCAACTGCAGAGTGTTGGCGAAGACGCTGTTCACATTGCCATTGCCCTCGCGGCAGATGGCAGGGCAAGTGGAGGGGCTCTGGCTGAAGGCGCGCGAGGAACCGATCGTCCCGATCACGCGTCCCAGCACGAAGGGATCGCCGCCCACGAAGGCCAGGATGCCGTTGTACATCTTCACCAACTGACCGTCGATCAGGCGCACCGAGCGCAGCGGACCGACCTTGGGCGCATCCTGCCCCAGGAAGAAAGCCAGGAAGCGCGTCATGCCCTCCTCGGTGTAATACTCGAACACCAGGTCGGCAAAGGAAAGCCCTGAATGCGGCCGCAGGCTGCGCGGGAAGTTCGAAACTTTGATGCCCATCGGCCGCCGGTCGAGCAGCAGCGGATCGGCGATGGCCAACCCGGTGAGCGGATTGATGCCGGGCGCAAACGAGGGGCCGAGCGGCACAGGTGTGGGTGTTGCCGTGGCGGTGGGTACTGCGGTAGCGGTGGCCGTGTTTTCGGGAAGAGCTGGCACGCTTGAAGGGGTAGCGCTTGGCGGAAGCTCGGCCACCGCCTCGGTCGAGGTCGGACTCGTTCCCTCAGATGAGGAACTGGGGGCCGTAGGGGGTGCCGCGAAGAGTTGGGTGCAGCCCGAGATGAGCAGAGCGATGACAAGTAACATTGTGCTGCGGGCGATGAGCGGGCGCGGAAAGCGCATGGCACGGCCTCCTGATCGAATGACAACCGCGAGAGGCGAGGTGGAGACTCAGGGGAAAGCGAATTCGAACCGCCAGTTGCCCTCCGATTGGGTGAAGGTAGAGTTTTCGCCGATCAACGCGATCCAGGTCACGCCCGGATGAAACGCAAATGGGCCGGCCTGCGAGATGAACTCGAGCGGCTTGTCGGGGTCGGCCACCAGCCAGCCGCCTTCGGTGGCTACGCCATCGCGGAAGAGCACCGCGCGCCCGGTACCATAGAGCATCACATCATAGATCTCGACGAGCTGCGGGCGATAGAAGGTGACGAAGACCACCGCGAGATTCGAGACGGAGAGCTGCTCACCGGTGAGGCGGTCCTTGAGCGGTGACATGTTGCCGCTGGAGGTCTCGGACCAACGATAGTACTTCTGCGTGGCCGCGTCGTAGCGCCACTCGGCGCGCGCGTTGTCGGTATAGAAGCGCACCAGCACATCGGTGGCCGGGGTGCCGGCGGCTGGCACGCCAGCATCGAAGACCATACCGCTCAGGTCGGGGGCGATATTGGGTATCTTCAACGCGTCGGCGGCCTTGCGCAGCGCCGCCGTGTTGGCATACAGGCTGTTGACCTGCGCTTGGGACGAATCGCGGCACAGGGCCGGGCACGGCGCGGGGCCCTCGGGGATGATGTACTCCTGCGAGGGCGTTTCGTGGAAGTACTCCCACACGCGATAGTCCGCGGCGTTGAAGATCAGCAGCGACTGGTAGAGCTGTTGCAGGTTCGAATCCACTTTGCGTCCGGAACGAATCGGCCCGACTTTCTCGACATCGTTGCTCAGAAAGATGGCATGGAAGCGTGTGTCGCCGGCTTCCTGATAGAACTCGAAAAGCAAGTCGGCAAATGAAAGGCCCGCTTGCGGCCGAGCCGTGCGTGGATAGTTGGAGACCTTGATGCCGATCGGGCGGCGCTCGACGAGGCTGGCATCGGCAACCGGCAGGCCGGTGAGCGGGTTGATCGCCGGGGCGTCGGCGGTGGCCGCCGGCAGGGTGGCGAAGGAGGCAGTTGGTTCATTCCCATTCGCCGCGTCCGTTGTCGCGGCACTTGCAGGAGTGACGCCGATCGAATCGGTGGTCGGCGCAGCCGCAGACAGGCCCGGAGCCGTTGTCGAAGCGGGCGACTCGGTGGCGGGATCCAGCCCCAGCGACAGACCCTGGCAGCCCAGGGTGGCGGCCAGGATGACCACCCCGATTGCGCGCACGCGCCAATCGATGTGTGAGGAGAAGGGAGCGGCCGCCGGATTGCGCGACCGCTTGTCAGTGCGACTCTTGCCCACAAATCCCATCCTCCCGCCTTGTGAAGACTTGTCGCCTCACGCCATTGATCATGGCCAGGCCATGCGGAATTGCCACTGCGTGGCGTCCCGCACCATGCCCGAATTCTTGCCAATGACGCCCACCCAACTGTTGCCCGGCTGAAGCGGGAAGAGCGAGCCCGATGGCCCGAGCAACTGGAGCGGCTGGCTGGCTGAGGTGCGCTTCCAGGTGCCTTCGAAGACTTTGCCATCGCGGAAGAAGACAGCCTTGCCTTCCCCGCTCATATTGAGATCCCACATCTCGGCCGTTGTCGTCTTGCCGACGTAGCGGTTGAAAGGCACAAACAGGATGACAGCGTTCGAAACCGCAAGCTGCGTGCCGGTCACGCGATCCGTCAGCGGAACCAAGGCCCCCGCCTCGTTCTCCGACAGCCGCAGATAAGAATCGGAGCCTGCGTCGTAGCGCCACTCAGCCAAGGCTGCCCCCGAGAATCGCACCCACAGCGAGGCTGCATCACTTCCGCCCGCAGGTGTGGCCGGGTCGAACACCATGCCATTCAGGTTGGGGCGGTCGCGCAAGAGGCGGACCACGCCGGCGTACTTGGTCAGCTCGACCGTATTGCCGAAGGCCGAGTTCTCTTTGATCTTCTCGTTCGCGTCGCGGCAGATGGCCGGGCACGAGGCCGGGAATTCATTGATGAAGTCCACCCCAGACGAGTACATCTGATCCCACACATCCTGATAGGCCTGCACGTGGACCAGAATGGCATTGTAGAGCGGCACAATGCGCGTGTCTTCGACGCGCGCTGAGCGGATGGGGCCGACCTTGCTAGCCTCCTGCCCATAGAACATGGCCATGAAGCGCGTGCTGCCGCCCTCGGTGTAGTACTCGAAGAGGAGGTCCGCCTGCGAAAGGCCCGCCTGCGGGCGTGCGCTGCGCGGGAAGTTCGATACCTTGATCGCCAGCGGACGCCGGTCGAGCAGCGCCGGATCGGCCACGCGCAGCCCGGTGAGCGGGTTGATGTCGGAGGAGAAGTTGTCCGGCCCCACCGGATACACCACGGGGGCCAGCGGCGATTCGGTTGGGGATTCCCCAGTTGGCTCAAGCGTCGCCTCGGGCGTCGAGCCGGGCGCCGGCTCGGTGCCGCTGGCCGATGTTGCATCCACGGGGATGAGCGTCGCGTCCTCCACCGGGGTGTCAGTCACCGCAGCTGGAGTGCCGACCGGCGCGAGGAGTTCGGGCACATTGCACGCCAGGCTGATCGCGATGGTGGTCAGCAGCACGAGACGCATCCACAATTGGCGGTGTCTCATTCCTGTCCTTCCTTCCCTGGCTCCCCGTTTCGATCGCCGGCGCCCAGGTGATGCACGTTTACCCTGGGGATTCACTCCTGTGCGTGGTCGGCTTCCGGCGGAGAGAATTCCGCGGATTGTACCCTGCTGCCCGAGCATGGGTCAACAAGCATGTATTCCGGCTGTTTCAGGCTGTGTGCGGTCCCGTCTGCTCGCGTATCCGCTCTACGAAAACAAGTGCGGCCGCGCTGCCCAGAGCCGCAACGACGAACAAAGTCAGGGACCCGGCCCACTGGACGATCACGCCGCTCGCGGCTGAGGCCAGGAGCCCCAGGCCCATGATGGAGTTGGCCAATCCTAGATAGAGCGATCGCCGTCTCTCGCCTGCCAGGCTGAGCAGCATGCTCATGCCCGCGATGCCGATGCCGGCTTCTCGCAGGCCCAGGAACCCGTAGACCACGATCATGCCGGCGCTCAGCCATGGCATCGCTGTCTCCGACGTGCGCCATGCCAGCGCAATGACGATGAGCGCCATAAGGAGGCTGGCCCACACGGAGAGGCGCATGATGCGCCGGTCGCCGAGCCGACGGCTCAACCTTCCTAGCACGAGGTTGGCCAGGAGCGACGCGCCGGTGTAGACGGTGATGTATACGCCGATTTCCTCCACCGGCAGGCCAAGCTCGCGCTGAGCAAAGAGCGTGTAGAACGGAACCGCAGCTCCGGTGAGAATGAGCGCCAGCCGAAGGAACAGGAAGCGTCGCAAATTGGAGTCAGCCGCCCACAGTCCGCGCGCGGAGTGCAGTTGTTCGCGTAGCGTGATGCCCACAACCGGGTGCGGGTCGGCCGGCTCGCCCACGCGGAAGAACGACACCATGGCCACAACGTAGGCGATGAAGGCCAGAAAGAAAATCGCTCCGTAGTTGAGCGGTATGCCGATCGGTCCGCCCTCACGCAGGAGCACGTGCACCAACCACCCGGCGACAACGCCTGCCGCACCGGCCAGGGTCAGCCTCCAACCAAAGAACTCGCCACGCCTGTCAGCCGGTATGACCTTGGACACTACTTCCAGGAATGGCAACCCGGCCACGCCCGCGGCACTCTCCGCCACGAGGAATGCGATGAAGAAGATGGCCAGCACCCCACCAGCCGGCAGCCGACCAAGCAAGATCGGCG
>Ga0153916_10001414_pt1 | contig 17175 bp, 15 predicted proteins | sample Opewatmetagenome_FD_109642 | JGI IMG/M metagenome (GOLD analysis project Ga0153916, IMG submission 109642) | Freshwater wetland microbial communities from Ohio, USA - Open water 3 Core 3 Depth 4 metaG | ecosystem: Environmental > Aquatic > Freshwater > Wetlands | place: USA: Ohio, Lake Erie... | reverse complement strand
GCGGACGCGGCCCGGCTCGGGCCTCGGCCTCGCCATCGTGGCCGCCTGTGCGAAACTGCACCGTGGCCGTCTGACTCTGGAGGACAATGCGCCGGGGCTTCGGGCGGTGCTGGAGACCCCCGCGCAGGCCTGACCCAGTCGCCCCTTGAGTTTTGCAGCGCACAATCATATAATTTCACCCCCCGGACGCCCGCGCCCGCGGCCGGATAAGGAAACTCAAAGGGCGAAACCCGAGTCATCACACCTCCTATGGAAAAAGTCCCGATGACCGCCGAGGGCTATCAAGCTCTCGACGAAGAACTGAAGCGTTTGAAGACTCTGGAACGGCCCGCCGTGATCGCCGCGATCGCGGAAGCGCGCGCGCACGGGGACCTGTCCGAAAACGCCGAGTACCATGCCGCCAAAGAGCGCCAGGGCTGGATCGAAGGCCAGATCGCCGAGATCGAGGACAAGATGGCCCGCGCTCAGGTCATCGACGTATCCAAGCTTTCGGGCAGCAACGTGAAGTTCGGCGCCACCGTCACGGTGGTCGACGAGGACACCGAGGAAGAGGCCCGCTACCAGATCGTCGGCGAACACGAAGCCAACGTGAAGTCGGGCAAGATCTCCATCGCCTCGCCGTTGGCCCGCGCCATGATCAGCAAGGAAATGGGCGACGTGGTCGAGGTGAACACGCCCGGCGGCGTCAAGGCCTACGAAATCCTCAAGGTGGAGTGGCGCTGAGGCGCTCCTCCCGGACGCCCGGCTGATGGCCGACGCCCCTCTGGTCCTGTGGGCCGTCTCGGACGGTCGCGCCGGCATCGAGGCCCAGGTCCTGGGTCTGGCCGAGGCGATCGCTCGACGTCGGCCGGCGGAGGTGGTGGTCAAGCGCATCGCCTGGAAGGGTCGCGCCGGACGCCTGCCCTGGTGGCTCCTGCCCTTTCCCCGGGCGGCTCTCGCGCCCGAAAGCGCGATCGCCCCGCCGTGGCCGGACGTCTGGCTCGCGGCCGGGCGGGCGACTCTGCCGCTCTCGATGCGGATGCGGCGCTGGTCCAAGGGCCGGACCTTCGTGGTCCAGACCCAGGATCCGCGCACGCCGCTCCCCGCCTACGACCTGGTCGTCCCGCCCCGGCACGACCGCCTGACCGGCGACAATGTCTTTCCCATCGTCGGCTCGCCCAACCGGCTGACCCCGGAACGGCTGCGCGCCGACCTCGCCCGGTTCGAGTCGCAGATCGCCCCGCTCCCCCACCCGCGGGCGGCCGTGGCGATCGGCGGCAAGTCCAAGGCCTTCGATCTTTCGCCGGAACGGGCCGCCGCCATGGCCCGCGAGATCGAACAGGCGCTGACTCGGGACGGCGGTTCGCTGCTCCTCACCTTCTCCCGGCGCACGCCGGAGCCCGCGCGCGCCATCCTGTCGTCGCGCCTGAAGCGTCTGCCCGGCATCATCTGGGACGGTCAGGGCGAGAACCCCTATTTCGCGTTCCTGGCCGCGGCCGACTGCATCCTGGTGACCGAAGACTCCACCAACATGGCCACAGACGCCGCGGCCACCGGCAAGCCCGTCTACATCCTCAAGATGGACGGCGAGAGCCTGAAGTTCAGGCTGTTCCACGAAGAGCTGGAGCGGCTGGGCGTGGCCCGGCCTTTCTCCGGCGCGTTCCACGGCTGGGCCTACGATCCCCTCGCTGAGACTGATCGCGCCGCAGCGGAAATCCTCAGGCGGCTGGACATGCGTCGCGCGAACGCCGCCTAGGGCGTTTGGCGAAGGAAGAACTCTGCCCCTCCCCGGCTTGGGGTCAGAAACCATATTTCAACCCCCCCGGGCGATGGTCCGGAATCTTCTCAGGGGGCTCTCCAGTGGCGAACTACTTTTTCGACAGCATCACGGCCGCGCAGGCGCTGGCGTTCAACTCGGCCACCGACTCGCTTTTCTTCCAGTCGGGCACGGCTCCGTCTGTGACGGTGTTGTTCATCCCGGCGGACGTTTTGAACCCTGAAACGGTGACCGTGACCCTGGGGACCCAGACGGTGACCTTCGGCGCCGGCCTCAAGGGCGAGCAGGCGACCTTCGCCGACAACTCTGTGCTGCTGATCGGTGCGACGGGTGCGGACAACGTCACCGGCGGCGCGGCGGCTGATGCGCTGTTCGGCAGCGACGGGAACGACGTCCTCAGCGGCGCCGCGGGCGCCGATCTGCTGCAAGGCAACCAGGGCGCCGACACCCTGAACGGCGGCGACGGCGCCGACACCATCTACGGCGGCAAGGACGGCGACACCATCACCACCGGCGACGGCGCCAACTTCGCCCAGGGCAACCAGGGCGCCGACAACATCACCGGCGGCTCCGGCGCTGAGACCCTGCTGGGCGGCAAGGACAACGACACGATCACGGGCGGCGGCGGCGCCGATTTCCTGAACGGGAACCTGGGCGACGACAACATCACCGGCGGCACGGCCGCCGACACCATCTATGGCGAGGACGGGAACGACACCCTGGCCGGCGCCGACGGCGCCAACGTGATCAACGGCGGCGCGGGTGGCGACGTGATCACCGGCGGCGCCGACAACGACACGATCTACGGCGGGGCCGACGGCGACACCATCTCCACCGGGGACGGCGCCAATACGGCCTACGGCGACGCCGGCTCCGACGCCCTGACGGGCGGCGCGGGCGCCGATGTGCTCGACGGCGGCGACGACAACGACACCATCACGGGCGCGGCCGGCGCCGACACCCTGACCGGCGGCCTGGGCGGCGACAGCATCACCGGCGGCGCCGACAATGACACCATCAACAGCGGCGACGGCGCCGACACCGTCGATGGCGGCGCCGGGACCAACACCGTCAACGGCGGGGCTGGCGACGACACCCTGAGCTTCACCGGCGGCGACGGCACGATCAACGGCGGCGACGGCGGCGACAAGATCACCGGCGACGCGGCGGCGGCGACCCTCAATGGCGACGCCGGCAACGACACGGTCACCGGCGGCGCGGCCGGCGACGTGATCGCCGGCGGCGACGGCGACGACGTCCTCTCCGGCGGCGGCGCGGGCGACAACATCAGCGGCGGCGCAGGCGCCGACAACATCAGCGGCGGGGCCGGAAAGGACATCATGTCCGGCGGCGCGGGGGCCGACATCTTCCAGGTGAGCTCCAGCACCACCGTCGGCGAAGGCGACCAGATCAGCGACTGGGCCACGGAGGACCGCCTGCACTTCGCCAACGGCGTCGCCACCCAGGCGGTCTACTCGGAAGGCGCCTACGCCGACTTCGCCACCGCGCTGGCCGACGCCAACACCAAGATCGCCACCGGCGCGATCGACTTCGTGGTCGCCCAGATCGGCGCCAATGTCGTCGTGTTCGCAGACTCCGCCGCCGACAACGGCAATGCGGACGACGCCATCGTGTTGGTCGGCAAGACCCTGGCGGACGTCGACTACACCAGCATGGTCTGAGGCTTCGGCCCCGAAACTGGTTCAGGGCCGCCCCCAAAGGGCGGCCCTTTGCTTTGGGGCGACCTGGACCTGCATGATCGCCTAAACTCCGCCCTCCGATGACCGGCCCGCGCATCCTCTTCATCTGCAACGCCGGCGCAGCGGTCGGCGGCGGCCACGTGATGCGCAGCCTGACGCTCGCCCGGGCCCTGGCCGCTCAGGGCGCGGTCTGCACCTTCCTGGCTCCGCCGGAGGTCGCCGCGGTCCTCGACGCCTTCGCGCCGGACGCCCCCCAGTTGGCGGCCGCCTCCACCGAGCCCAGGGCGCTGGCCCAGGCCGCCGCGGGCGCGCCAGCCGAGGCGATCGTATTCGACCATTACGGCCTGGGCGCCGCCGACCACCAGGCGATTGCGCAGGGTCGGCCGACCCTGGTGATCGACGACCTCGCCGACCGGCCGCTCTGCGCCGACCTGGTGCTGGATTCCGGACCCACGCGCGAAGCCGAGGACTATGCCGGCCTGCTGCCGGACGAAGCGCGCCTGCTGCTCGGACCTCAGTTTGCGCCGATCCGCCGGGCGTTCGCCGATCGCCGGGACGAGGCCCTGGCCCGGCGGGGCGGACCGGCCAAGCGCGTCCTGGTCTCCATGGGCCTGACCGACGTGGGCGGGGTGACAGAAACCGTGGTCCGGCGCCTGGCGCCGCGCCTGGGCGCCCTGACCGCCGACGTCGTGGTCGGCGCCGGCGCCTCGAGCCTGCCGGCTCTGCGGGCCATGGCCGCCGCCGATCCGCGCCTGACGATCCACGTGGACACGCCCGACATGGCCGATCTGACGACCCAGGCCGATCTGGCCATCGGCGCGGCAGGATCCTCCACCTGGGAGCGCTGCGTGCTGGGCCTGCCGTCCCTGCTGGTCATCCTGGCGGAGAACCAGCGCGAGGCGGCCGAGGCCATGGCCGACATGGGCGCGGCCCTGGTGGTCGACGCCGCCGCGCCCGACTTCCCCGTGTCGTTCGACGCTGCACTCGGCCAGCTCATCGGGCAGCCGGCCCTTCGCGCCGCCCTGTCGGCCTGGAGCGCCGAAATCTGCGACGGGCTCGGCGCCGAGCGGGTCGCCGATGCGTTCATGCAGCTGGTCGCCGCCCGCGACGGTCCGTCACGGCGCGACTCGCCCTGACTTAACTGAAGATTCGGATGTCGGGCCGATGATGTTCGACACGACGGGGAAGGGCTTGGGCCCTTGGGCAAGCGGCGCGATGCCAGAACTGCGCATCATCGGGCAATGGTCGCGTCCCGCCGGCTGGGGGCTTTCGGGACATGACCAGAATTGAGATCGTCGGCGGGGGCCTGACTGGCGTCCTCGCGGCCCTGGAGGCCCATCGCCTCGGCCATCGCGACATCACGCTGCACGAAGCGGCCGGCCAGCTCGGCGGCGGCGCACGGCCCAGGGTGGTCCATGGCCTGGAGCTGCGCGAGCGCCTGATCTGGTTCGGCGGCGCAGACGATCCGGTCCGTCGACGGCTCGAGGACGCCGGGATCGGCTTCGACGACGTCGAACTTCGCTGCGGATCGGTCAGTCCCACCGCGAGCGGCGGCCTGACGGCTGTCGAGGACTTCGCCGGTCCCGCCCTGGCCTGCCGCAGCCTGGGGCTCGCCGAGCCGACGGGCGAGACCATCGCCGACCGCATTCGCGCCTATCCCACCGACATGCAGGCGGCCCTGTCGCGATACGCTCAATGGCGGCTGGGCGGCTGGATCGACGAGACACATGCGAGCGCGGCTGCGCCCATGGGTCTCGAGCGGGTCTTTCCCCTCGGGGCCGACGCCTCGACCCTCGACGAGGTCAAGCGCGCCGACAGCCTCTATGACGCGCTCTACGGCGCGCCCCGTACGCTGGGCGGCCGCGGCGGACCCCTGAAGGCGTCATTCCCCCGCGATGGCTTCGCCGCCATGTTCGAAGTCCTTCGCCGGCGACTGGGCGATATGGACGTCAAGATCGGCGAACCCTCCCTGGTCGCTCCGCAACAGGCCCTGCAGTCCTGCGCCGCCGGCGCCGCCGTGGTCTGGGCCGCCGATCCCGCCGCGCTCTACAAGCCGCTGGACGTGACGCCGCCCAAGCCCGCGACCCAGGCGCGGGTCGCCTATGTGTTCAAGACAAAGGGCGCGCGCCAGCCTCCCTTCTTCGCGCACAACTTCACCGCCGAGGGCGTCGTCGCGCGCCTGCATCTCTATGAGAGCCGCGGCGAGACCCTGCTAACCGCCGAATGCATCGCCGAGGCGGCGAACGACACCCTGCGCCGCGAGATTCACCGTCTCCTGGCCGCCTTCGGCGGCGAGGAGGTCGTGCTGGGCGATCAGTTGTCCGTGTCGGTCGGCGCCGACGACACCTGCCCCTCCGTGAGCGACATCGCCGCGCGTGCAGCTCTGGCCACGGCGTTGCGTCGCCGGGCCGGCGAGGCCTTCATCTTCGCAGCCTGCGAGCCTTGGCGGATGGCCGCGGGCCTGGCCGAACTGGGCTGCGACCTGCAAGCCGCCGCCCGCCGCGAACCGCCCCGGCTCGCGCTGGCCGGCTGAGCCGGCGCTGCGGCATGATCCTCGGGATTCTCCAGGCGCGGATGTCGTCCAGCCGCTTGCCGGGCAAGGTCCTGGCCCCGGTGCTCGGCGAACCGATGATCAGCCGGCAGGTCGAGCGCCTGCGCCGCTGCACGCTGATCGACCGCCTGGTCGTGGCGACCAGCGACCGGCCGGACGACGACGTTCTGGCGCGTTGCTGCGAAGGGCTCGGCCTGGATCTCTATCGCGGCTCGCTCGACGACGTGCTCGACCGCTTCCATGGCGCGCTCCAAACGTTCGGCCCTGCCGACACTGTCGTGCGCATGACCGCCGACTGCCCGCTCGCCGACTGGACGCTCATCGACCGGGTGATCCAGGCCCACCTCGACACTGGCGTCGACTACACCAGCAACACCCCGGCCGTGCGCACCTTCCCCCATGGCCTCGACGTCGAGGTGATGCGCGCCGATGCGCTGGACGCCGCCTGGCGCGAGGCCGTCGACCCCTATGAGCGCGAGCACGTCACGCCCTTCATCTATCGGCGCCCCGAGCGCTTCCGCCTCGGATACGTCAGCGACGCGCCTTCTCTCGCCCACCTGCGCTGGACGGTGGACACGGCGGAGGATCTGGAGTTCGTTCGCTACGTCTACGAAACGCTCTATCCGCGCGATCCGGCCTTCACTTCCGCCGATGTGGCCGCCCTGCCGCGCAACAGTTCGGGAGCCAGCGCATGACCACCGTCACCCTTCGCGACGCAGGCCCCGGCGACCGCGACCGCCTGCTGGACTGGCGCAACCAGCCCGAGGTGGCCCGGTGGATGTACACCGACCACGTCATCAGCCCGGCCGAGCACGATCGCTGGTTCACCGCCGCCCTGGCCGATCCGTCGCGGAAGTACTGGATCATCGAACTGGACGGCGAGCCCGTGGGGCTGGCCAACCTCTACGACATCTCCAAGACCAACCGGAAAACCGCCTGGGCCTACTACCTCGCCTCGCCTTCGGTGCGCGGCAAGGGCGTGGGCGCCTTCGTCGAGTTCTGGATGATCGAGCACGTGTTCAAGACCCTGGGCCTCGACAAGCTCTGCTGCGAGGTCCTGGTGGAGAACGAGGCGGTCTGGAAGATCCACGAGTCCTTCGGCTTCCAGCGCGAAGCCCTCTTCCGCCACCACGTCTGGAAGGCCGGCCAGCCGCTGGACGTCGTCGGCCTGGGCCTGCTCGCCGAGGACTGGGCCAAGGTCCGCGCCGAAAGCGTCGAGCGCCTCCGGACCAAGGGCTACGACGTCAGCTAGACCCGATGCTCCCCCTCTGGGGGAGCTGTCCCGGAGGGACTGAGGGGGGCTATGACTCCAACGCCGCGGCCCGGACGGTCTGCACGGCGGCATCCATGTCCGAGAGCACCAGCGCGGCAGACAGACGGAGCGTTCGCACGCCCTGCGACGACAGCCAATCATCCCGCTCGGCGTCGCGCTCAGGTCGGTCGGCGGCGTCATGGCCCTGACCGTCGACCTCGACGCACAGCTTGGCCGCCGCGCAATAGAAGTCGAGCACGTAATCGCCGACCGGGTGCTGCCTGCGAAACTGCAAGCCGTCGAGCTTCCGCCCCTTGAGCTGAACCCAGAGCAGCACCTCCGGAAGCGTCATCCGCCGACGCAGGAGCTTGGCGATCCGGCGCGTGCCTTTCGGAGCTTCCAAAGTCCCCCTCCGTCTCGGCGCTGACGCGCCGATCCACCTCCCCCAAAAGGGGAAGGATCTAAACGCCGAACGCCGCCGTCAAAGATGCTCCCCCACTGGGGGAGCTGTCCCGGAGGGACTGAGGGGGACTGCGACTGGCGCGAAACCGCCCCCTACCCCACCATCTCCCAGGCCAGCGGCTCGCCGCGCTTGAGATCCCGGCGCGCGGGCTTGCCGAGCACCTCGTCCAGATGCGCCGGCGCCAACCCGTTCCCCGGCCGGATCGACCGCACATTGGCCCGGCTCAGCACCTCGCCCGCCTTCACGTCGGCCGACACATAGAGCGAGCGGCGGAACTGGATCGAGCCGCGCTCGGCGCCCAGCACGTCGTAGTGGGCCTGCCCCAGCGCCCTCCAGGCGTTCTTGCAGTCGTCCACCAGGGCCTTGAACTCGGCCGGCTCCAGGCTGAAGGCCGCGTCCGGCCCGCCGTCGGCGCGGGCGAGCGTGAAGTGTTTTTCGATGACGCAGGCGCCCACGGCCACCGCCGCCACGGAGGCGGCCGAGCCCGGCGTATGGTCCGAAAGCCCGATGGGGCAGCCGAAGCGTGCGGCCATGTCGGCCACGGTGCGGACGTTGGCGTCCTCGAAGGTCGAGGGATAGCTGGAGACGCAGTGCAGCAGGATCACGCCCGCCGCGCCGGCCTCCAGGGCGGCGGCCTTGGCCGCCTGCATCTCGGCCAGGTTGGCCATGCCCGTGGAGATGATCAGCGGCTTTCCTCGCGCCGCGGCGTAGCGGATCAGCGGCAGGTCCACGGCCTCGAACGAGGCGATCTTGAAGGCCGGCGCCCCCAGGCCGTCCAGCAGGTCGACCGCCGTCTCGTCGAAGGGGCTGGAGAACAGGATCACCCCCAGCTCGGCCGCCCGCGCGAACAGGGCCGGATGCCATTCGTAGGGCGTCTGGGCCTCCTGATAGAGTTCGTACAGGGTCCGGCCGTCCCACAGGCCGCCGTGGATGCGGAACTCCGGCCGGTCGACGTCCATGGTGATGGTGTCGGCGGTGTAGGTCTGGATCTTGATGGCGTCGCAGCCGGTGGCCGCCGCCGCGTCGATCATCGTCAGCGCCCGCTCCAGGCGGCCGTTGTGGTTGCCCGACAGCTCGCAGATGACGAACGGCTCATGGGCGGGACCGATCTTGCGGCCGGCGATCTCGACTTCGGGTGGGGCGGTCATGGCGGGCCTCGCTGCGTCGTGGACCAATCTTACCCCCGGCCCTGAAATCCGCGTTAACCAACCGCCCCGCCGAGCCGAAAGGCCGCGGCGCCGAAACCGGGGGCGGCCGCAATATTTCTCACACCCGCAGCCCGTCGCGCCGGAGCGGAATCGCAACTACATTGCGGCCATGAGCCAAGATCCTTCCGCCCCCCGCTCCACCCGCTGCCTGATCATCGGATCGGGCCCGGCCGGCTATACCGCCGCCATCTACGCCGCCCGCGCGCTGCTCAAGCCCGTGCTGATCGCCGGCATCCAGCCAGGCGGCCAGCTGACCATCACCACCGAGGTGGAGAACTACCCGGGCTTCGCCGACGTGATCCAGGGTCCCTGGCTGATGGAGCAGATGCAGGCCCAGGCGCAGCACATGGGCACGGAGATCATCCAGGACATCGTGCTGGAGGCCGACCTCTCGCAGCGCCCGTTCAAGCTCACCTGCGATTCCGGCGACGTCTGGCTGGCGGAGACCCTCATCATCGCCACCGGCGCCCAGGCCAAGTGGCTCGGGCTGGACTCCGAGGCGAAGTTCCAGGGCTTCGGCGTCTCGGCCTGCGCCACCTGCGACGGCTTCTTCTATCGTAACAAGGCGGTCGTGGTGGTGGGCGGCGGCAACACCGCCGTCGAGGAGGCGCTCTACCTCACCAACTTCGCCTCCAAGGTCACGGTCGTTCACCGCCGCGACGAGTTCCGCGCCGAGCGCATCCTGCAGGAACGCCTGTTCGCCCACCCGAAGGTCGAGGTGATCTGGGACAACGCCATCGACGAGGTGCTGGGCCAGACCGATCCCATGGGCGTCACCGGCGTGCGCCTGAAGCATGTGAAGACCGGCGACACGCGCGAGATCGCCTGCGACGGCGTCTTCGTCGCCATCGGCCACGCCCCGGCGTCCCAGCTGTTCAAGGACCAGCTGGCCATGGACGGCTCGGGCTATCTGAAGGTCAAGGCCGGCACGCCCTGCACTGCGATCAAGGGCGTCTACGCCGCCGGCGACGTCACCGACGACGTCTACCGGCAGGCCGTCACCGCCGCCGGCATGGGCTGTCAGGCCGCCCTGGAGGCCGTCCGCTTCCTGGCCGAGGAAGACCACAAGGCCGCCCACCACCCGATCTCCCACAGGGAGGCCAAGGAGATCGGAGTCTGGTAGTCCTGAACTCCTTTTTAGGACTTCAGTAACCCTGGCGGGGGCTCCAATCGGCCTCCACCGCCCTTTCGCCCGCCAAAGTCGAGGCTCGCCGCGCCATGTCCAACCTCATCGTGCGGGGCGGCCGCGCCCTGCGGGGCGCCGTGACGCCCTCGGCTAACAAGAACGCCGTCCTGCCGGTGCTCTGCGCCACCCTGCTGTCGGAAGACCCCATCGTCCTGGAGCGGGTCCCCGACATCACCGACGTGCGCAAGATCCTCGATTTCTTCCGCGCCCTGGGCAGCGCGGTGGACATGGATTTCGACACCGGGACCCTGCGGCTGCATCATGGATCGGGCCTGGACCCCAAGGCCGCGCACCTGCCGGTGGGCATGCGCTCCTCGATCATGCTGATCCCGGCCCTCCTGCACCGCTTCGGCCGCGCAAGCCTGGAGGACGACGTCAAGGGCTGCACCCTCGGCGCGCGTGAGATCGACCCCCACATAGAGGTCTTCCAGGCCTTCGGCGCACAGGTGTCTTCCGAGGGCGACGCCATCGTCATCAGCGCGCCCAACGGCTTCTCGGCGGTCAATCACTGGCTGGACTACGCCTCGGTGACCACCACCGAAAACTTCGTGCTCTGCGCGGCTACCGCGCGTGGCGTCTCCCAGCTCACCAACGCGGCCTGCGAGCCCCACGTCCAGGAGTTCTGCGCCTTCCTGAACCTGATCGGCGCCAAGGTGTTCGGCGTGGGCGCCTCGACGCTCACCATCGACGGGGTGCGCGAGCTGTCGGGGACCACCTATCGCTTCGCCGACGACTTCCACGAGATCGCCACCTTCCTGGCCATGGGCGCGATCACCGGCGGCGACATCCGGGTCAGGAACGCCTGCCCCGAGCAGTTCCCGCTGATCGACCGCACCTTCGGCAAGTTCGGCGTCGAGGTGACGCACAAGGACGGCTGGTCCACCGCCCGCAGCGACGGACCGCTCAGGGTCCGCCAGCCCTTCACCAGCCACGTCCTCCAGAAGGTCGAGGCCGCGCCCTGGCCCTACGTGCCGGCCGACCTGCTGCCGATCTTCATCGCGCTCGGCGTTCGCGCCGAAGGCTCGGTGATGTTCTGGAACAAGGTCTACGAGGGCGCGCTGGGCTGGACCTCGGAGCTCGCCAAGTTCGGCGGCCACGCGGTGCTCTGCGACCCGCACCGGGTGATCACCTTCGGCGGCAAGCCCCTGACGCCCGCCGAGGTGGACAGCCCCTACATCATCCGGGTGGCCATCGCCCTATTCATGCTGGCCGCCAGCATCGAGGGCCGCTCGGTGATCCTCAACGCCGCCCCGATCCGCCGCGCCCACCCCAGGTTCATCGAGAACTTGAACGAGATCGGAGCCGACGTGGAATGGCTGATGGGAGACTGAGCCGATGATCCGCCACGCCCGCCCTTCCGACCAGGCGGCGATATACGAGGTCGAGGCCGCCGCCTTCGGCCGGCCTGACGAGGCCGAACTGGTGCAGCGCCTGCGCGCCGACGGCGACGTGATCTTCGAACTGGTCGCGGAGGCGGACGGCGAGATCGCCGGACACATCCTGTTCAGCCGTCTGTGGGCCGACCGCGTCGAGCTGTTCGCCGCATTGGCGCCGATGGCGGTGCGCCCCGACCTGCAGGGGCGCGGCGTCGGCAGCCGCCTGGTCCGCGCCGGGCTTGAGGCCTGCCGCGAGTTCGGCGCCCACGGCGTCCTGGTCCTGGGCCACCTCGACTACTATCCCCGCTTCGGCTTCAGCCATGCGGCGGCGGCCAAGGTGGTCTCGCCCTATTCCGCCTCTCCCGCCTTCATGGCGCTCGCCCTGGAGGAGGCCGCCTTCGACCAGCCGCTGACCGTGGCCTATCCCGCCGCCTTCGAGGAATGAGGTTCAGGGCGCCGCAGCAGGTCCCCCGGCCGGCGGCGGCGCTGCGGGGGCGGCCTCCGGCTGCTCCATGGCCGCCAGGGCCTCGTTGATGGCCTTGACCTCGGCCGGCGTGGGCTTGCGGCGGGCGGGCTGCAGCGTGCCGGCGACCCGCACCCGCGCCCCGCCCTCCGCCTCCGGGTCGGCGACGCTGTAGGTCCGCACCTCTCCGGCCACCGCCAGCGTCACGGTACGCCCGGCCTGCGCGCCTGCGCCGACCTGCGCCTCGTACCCTTGGGTCCGCGCGTCGATCCCGCTGAGGATGCTCGGCGACAGCTGCGCCTCGGCCCCGGCATAGCGGCCGATGAAGGCGGGCGGTTCACCGCTGGGCCCGGTCCAGCGATAGAAGATGTGGGCGCCGATCCGGTTCAGCTTGACCAGGGTCGGGGCCCAGTACGGCGCCACATAGTCGGCGTGATAGTGGGTGGCCGTGCCGATCGGCTTGAACACGAAGCCCTTGAGCGCCCGGCGCGCCACGGTCTCCGCCCGCGCCCAGAGCGCCGGCTCCGGCGCCCAGGCCAGCGCCCCGTCGCAGGTGAAGGTGAACTGGCACCCGGTGCTGCGGGCCGCGCCCTGGTAGACGACCCCGCAGATCGACTTGGGGTAGGCCGGGTGGCGCACGCGGTTCAGGACCGTCTGGGCCACCGCCTCCTGTCCCTCCAGCGGCTCGCGCCCCGCCTCGTAATAGACCGCCTGGGTCAGGCAGCGCAGAGCGCGGGCCCGGTCGGCGTCGGCCGCCTTCAGCACGAAGGGCCGCATCGGATTGACCGGCGTCCGCGCGAAGGGCTTCAGCGCGTTGATCCGGCGCGCGGCGGCGTCAGTCGTCGTGCCGAGCCCGAGCGTCGGGATCTCGCGGAGGCGAAAGGTTTCCCAGCCGCTTGGCCGCCCCCAATAGTCCGTCGCAGGCCGCGGATCGTGTCGCTCGGCCAGCTTGCGCATGGCGGGGTCCATGGTCATCGCCCACCGCTGCAGGCCTGAATCCGAAAGATCGCGCGAGGCCGAACGCGCCTGACGGCTGGGCGCCCTGGCCTGCGTCTCCGCCCCGGCCGTGCAGGCGGCCAACGCCAGGAGCCCAGCGCCCCAGGCGAACCCTTGGGTCCAAAGCCGCAAACGCGCGAAGGTCGCTGGCAGGGTCAATCAGGTCCTCGGGTCCGAAAAAGCGCCCAGTCTGGCCGCGCCGGCCGCCGACGCCGCGATTGCAAGTCGTCGAAACTACGGGCGAAGTCCAGAACAGGATCGCCGTACGCATGGTTGCGCCGGCGGCGTAACCTGCCCATTCTGTGGCCCGGAGAGCCCCGTGTCGGGGGCGCTCGGAACGCGGAGTCCTGCGTCGGTCATGCCCTACCTCGACTGGCCCCTCCGACTTGCCTCCAATCGCTCACCGTCTTTTCTCGGCGGACTAGGCGTTACGGCGGCGGCGCTGGCCGGCGCCATCGGGGTGCGTCTGGCGTTCCTGGGGGCCGACAACGGGCTCGCCCTGTCGGTGACCTATTTCCCGGCCTTCATCTTCGTCACCCTCTATGGGGGCCAGTTCTGGGGTTGGGCGGCCCTGGCCGCCGCCCTGGGGATCAGCCTCGCAGCGCCGAGCGCCTTCGTCGTGGGCGCCGCCAACGCCTTGGGCGGCATGTTCGCGCTGTCGGGCGCGATCACGGTCCTGGTCTCGGCGGCCTTCCGCGAGAGCCTGCTGCGTCTGAAGGAGGGTCAGGCCGCCCTCGAACAGGCGCAGGCCGCGCAACAGCGCAGCATGGCGCTGACGCGCCTGGCCCAGGAGATCGGCGGCTTCGGGTTCTGGGACTGGGACATTGACGCCGACGAGGGAGAATGGTCGCCGGGCCTCTATCGCATCTACGGGATCGACCCGGCGGAGGAGGTCACATTGCGGCGCATGCTCGCCTCGGTGCACCCCGACGACTACGAGCGGGCGCGCAAGGCCACCATCTTGATGGTCAAGGAAGGACACTGGGAGCCCCAGGAATACCGCATCGTCCGGCCGGACGGTCAGGTGCGCTGGATCACGGCGCAGGCCGAGATGACGCGGAACGCCGAGGGGCGCGTCGTCCGAGCCGTCGGCGTCAACTTCGACATCACCGACCGAAAGCAGGCCGACGACCTGATCCGGGAAAGCGAAGCCCGGTTTCGGACTCTTGCCGACAGCGCGCCGGTGCTGATGTGGGTCTCCGGACTCGATGGCCGCCGCGAGTTCGCCAACCAGACCTATCTGGACTTCCTGGGCATCGACTTCGAGACCGCCGTCAGCGGGAAGCTCCTGGAGCGGATTCACCCCGACGACCGGGACCGGGTCCGCCGGGAGAGCGCCGCGGGCGCCGGCGGGGGGCGGCAGTTGTCGATCGAGGCCCGCTATCGCCGCGCCGATGGCGAATGGCGCTGGCTCCGGTCGATCTCCCAACCCCGCTACGGGGCCGACGGCAAGGTCACCGGCTTCATCGGGGTCGGCTACGACGTGACCGAGGCCAAGCGGGCCGAAGAGGACCTGACGCAGATCAACGACATCCTGGCCGACCGGATCCAGGCCGCCCTTGCCGAACGCGACCAGGCCGAGGCCGCCCTGCGCCAGGCCCAGAAGATGGAAGCGGTCGGCCGCCTGACCGGCGGCGTCGCCCACGACTTCAACAACCTGCTCACCGTCATCATGGGCGCGCTCGACCTGATGCAGCGCCATCCCAACGACGCGCGCCGGCGAGACCGCATGATCGAGGCCGCCCTGGGGGCGGCCCAGCGCGGCGAACGGCTGACCCACCAGCTGTTGGCCTTTTCCCGCCGTCAGGCCCTGCGCCCGCAGACCGTGCGCATCGACGATGTGCTTCGGGAGAGCGAACCCCTCCTGCGGCGGGCCGCGGGCGAGGCCGTGGACCTCACGGTCGCCACCGCGGCGCCGGGCGGCATAGCCTGCATCGACCCGTCGCAATTCGAAGCCGCGGTCATGAACATGGTGGTCAATGCGCGCGACGCGGTCGCCGCCGGCGGCTCGGTGCGGGTCGAGACGACGCTGTGCGACCTGGGCTCCAATGACGTCGAGGGCGTGGAGGCCGGGAGCTACTTCTGCGTCGCGGTTCACGACACCGGCGTCGGCATGGACGCCGAAGTGATCACCCGCGTCTTCGAGCCCTTCTTCACCACCAAGGAAGTGGGCAAGGGAACTGGACTTGGCCTCTCCCAGGTCTATGGCTTCGCGCGGCAGAGCGGCGGCGGCGTGGCGATCGATAGCGCGCCGGGCAAAGGCGCATCGGTGCGCCTTTACCTCCCCGCCTCGGCGGCCGCGACCGAGGCGACCGTCGAGGAGGCCGCCCCGGAGACCACGCCGGAGGGGCCGGCCCTGCAGGTCCTGCTGGTGGAGGACGACGTTCCCGTCGGCGACCTGATCGTCGCCATGCTGGAAGATCTCGGCCACGCCGTGATCCGCGCCGGGAGCGTCGACGAGGCTCTGCCGATCCTGCGAAGCGACCGGCCCATCGACCTCCTGCTGACCGACCTGATCATGCCGGGCGGCCGCAACGGGGTGGATCTGGCGCGCGAGGCGGTGGCCCTGCGCCCCGGCCTGCCGGTGATCCTGTCGTCCGGCTACAGCGGCGACACCCTCAGCGCGGCCGACGGCGCGCCCTGGCCCCTGCTGCGCAAACCCTACGCCGCCCAGGTCCTGGCACAGGCCATCGAACAGGCTTTCGCTGGTCCCGCCGCGGTCGACGCCTGAGCATCGATGCTCCGATCACGGAGGCCCTTGTGGTCCACCGAACCCGGGGCTATATAGGTCGCATCAGTTTTGCTCGGATTGAGCATATCTGAGACGCCGATAGGACGTCGCAAGTCCTGCGGCGTTTTTTGAGGCCGGTGAAATGCTCAATGTGAGCATAAGGAGGACGCCATGGCCGCGGATGGTTTCGCCCAATTCGCCTTCACGCCCGAAATCGAGCAGGCCACCCGGCCGCTGTGGGAAAAAGTGAAGCGCCATGTCACGCCGATGGAATGGCGCCTGCAGGCGCCGCTGATCGCCGAGATCAACCGGCTGAAGCATGAGAAGAACGCCGTCATCCTGGCGCACAACTACATGACGCCCGAGATCTTCCACGGCGTGGGCGACTATGTGGGCGACAGCCTGGGCCTGGCCAAGGAAGCCGCCAAGTCGGACGCGGCCGTGATCGTCCAGGCCGGCGTCCACTTCATGGCCGAGACCTCCAAGATCCTCTCGCCTGAGAAGAAGGTGCTGATCCCCGACCTTCGCGCCGGCTGCTCGCTGGCCTCTTCGATCACCGGCGCCGACGTGCGCCTGATCAAGCAGCGCTATCCGGGCCTGCCGGTGGTCACCTATGTGAACACCACCGCCGACGTGAAGGCCGAGACCGACGTCTGCTGCACCAGCGCCAACGCCGTGCAGGTGGTCGAACACGTGGCCCGCGAATGGGGCGTCGACCGGGTGATCCTGATCCCGGACGAGTTCCTCGCCCGCAACGTCGCCCGTCAGACCACCGTGGGCATCATCGCCTGGAAGGGCCGCTGCGAGGTGCACGAGCGCTTCACGGCCGAGGACATCCTCGAGCTCAAGGCCGCCTATCCCAACGCCCAGATCCTGGCGCACCCCGAGTGCCCGCCCGAGGTGTTGGAAGTGTCGGACTTCGCCGGCTCGACCGCGGCCATGAACGACTATGTAATGCAGAAGAAGCCCAAGCAGGTGGTGCTGATCACCGAGTGCTCCATGGCCGACAATGTGGCCTGCGACGCGCCCGAGACCGAGTTCATCCGCCCGTGCAACCTCTGCCCGCACATGAAGCGGATCACCCTCGAGAACATCTACGAGGCTCTGCTGTATGACCGCTACGAGGTGACCGTCGACCCGGCGATCGCCGATCGCGCGCGTCTGGCGGTGCAGCGTATGATCGACCTGCCGCCCCCGGCCGTTCCCGCGCGCTACGATCTGGTGAAGGCTCATCACCACGTGGACGTGGAGCTGATCTGACCTCCCCCGGCGAGCGCCGGGAGAAAGGTTCGTCATGACCCGACGCATCGAGCATGACGGCGTCCTCATCGTGGGCGCCGGCCTGGCCGGTCTGTCCGCCGCGCTCGCCGCCGCGCCTCGCAAGGCGCTGGTGCTGAGCGGCGCGCCGGTCAGCCAGGGATGCTCCTCGTCCTGGGCCCAGGGCGGCATGGCCGCGGCCCTGTCGGCCGACGACGCCCCGGCCCTGCACGCCG
>Ga0153916_10001413_pt1 | contig 17185 bp, 15 predicted proteins | sample Opewatmetagenome_FD_109642 | JGI IMG/M metagenome (GOLD analysis project Ga0153916, IMG submission 109642) | Freshwater wetland microbial communities from Ohio, USA - Open water 3 Core 3 Depth 4 metaG | ecosystem: Environmental > Aquatic > Freshwater > Wetlands | place: USA: Ohio, Lake Erie... | reverse complement strand
GCACACGTGGCCCAGGTCCAGGTATAAATAACCCAAGTCCGCGCCCCGGCCCTCCGCCAAACCCTCCGCCAGCGCCGCCGCGGACCCGTAATAATCGGCCGCCTCCGCCAGGCGCCCCTGGAGCCTCATCAGGTGGCCCAGAAGGCGGCGCGTCTTCATCCGCAGCAGCGTACCGTTCTTCAGCAACCCCTCAGCCGCGTACGGTGACAACTCGTCGTCCAGGCGGCGCAGCGCCTCCTCCGCCAGCCCCAAACGGTTTTGGCCGTAGTCCCCGGCCGCCTTAAAATAGTCTCCCCAAAATGCCAGCGGGCGGACGTCACCGGCCAGCGACGAGATCAGCTCCCAATCGCCGTCCGCCGGTTTCAACCCCCGGGCCTGGACGTATTCTTCCACTTCGGCCGGCGTGAACGGCTTCAACTCGAGAGCTCGCACCCCCTCCATCCCGTCCGGTATCGCCGGCGGCCGCGGCGGCCCGGCCGTCATCACCACCGCTAACTTACGCCCCAAGTCGCCGGCCTGGTTGAGCCTTGCTATAAACTGCCATATCCAATAACCGACGGTGGCGCCCACGTCGTGAAAATCGTCCAAAAAGATGACCGCCCGGGAGGTGTCTTTTCCAAACGACGCCCGCCAGCCGGCCAAGAACTCCTCCGTCAGCAGCCGCTCCGCCTCGCGGTAGATGTATTTCTCCGCGTACGTCAGCTCGCCCTCGCCAGCGGCCTCGGCCACGCCGGCCGTAACCCGCAAGCTGAAGGGGTCTTTAAACCGGCCCCGCAGCCGCCTCTCTATGGACCGGCACTGCTCATATATCTCGTCGAAAGCGCGGTACCCCCCCTTGCGCGACGAGAACGTGTCGCGGAGGTCTTTCAAGAAGCCGCGGTATGACGTCAGCCGCCTGCTGTCGAAATAAACGTACGGCACGCGCTGGTCGCGGCACGCCGGGATAAGACGCTCGTTGATGAGCGCCGTTTTCCCGGAACCGGGGCCGCCGGCGATGACCAACAAACGCGCGCGCCCGGCTAAGTATTCCTGAAAAGCCGCCGCTTCCTCTTTGCGGCCTACGAATACCGCCTGGCCCCTTGCCTCCGGCGGCGGGAAATACATGGCCAATAACTCCGCGACCTCTACGCCCAACGCCCGCGCCAAACCCTCGATCGTGCGGGCGGAGGGGAATTTGTAGTCCCGCTCGAGCTGCGAGATGTACGAATCGTCGACGTTGGCGAGCTCGGCGAGTTCCTTTTGGGTCAGGCCCCGGCCTATCCGCTTCTCGCGGAGTACCTTGCCGAAAGTTACGTTCCGTCCTTCCATAGCGGGTCGCTACGTAATCGGGTTAAATATAACGGCTTAATTAATAGTTGATTAAATCACGCTATTGTGATAGTATTACGGCTAAAATTAATATCATCAAAAACCGCCATTTCTTACTCGTTGGTAGCGTATCTTACTGTTAGTAAGATAGCATAAAATTTACTAAAAGTCAAGCCGGAAACGATAGACCAAATAATCCTTTGAAACTTAAAGCAATACTGGAAGAGCTCCCTCATCTAGAGGTAAAGGGCGACGCCGACCCCGATATCACAGCCGTTGCGTATGACTCTCGCGAGGCGGGGCCTAACAGCTTATTCGTAGCCGTAAAGGGGCAACGGGCCGACGGCTACGACTTCGTAGCCGACGCCGTCGGCCGGGGGGCCGCGGCGGTCGTCGTCGAGAGGGCGTCGCCCGCGGCGGCCGTACCTCAAATAATAGTCCGCGATTCCCGCCGGGCGTTGGCGGCCGCGGCGGCGGCGTTTTATCGCCACCCGGGCCGCGAGCTGGCCGTCGTCGGCGTCACCGGCACCAACGGCAAGACGACCGTCGCCTTCCTCCTCGACGGCATATTCCGCGCTGCGGGTTACAAGACCGCCTTAGCGTCGACGGTGAAAAACGTCGTGGCGGGCCTCGAGCGCCGGGCGCGCCTTACGACGGCCGAAGCCCCCGAGGTACAGGCGTTGTTGCGCGAGGCCGCGGACGCCGGTTGCGGCGTCGCCGTCGTCGAAGTCTCCTCCCACGCGTTGGCGCTGTCGCGGGTCGCCGGGATACCCTTCGCCGCGGCGGCGTTCACCAACCTCAGCCACGACCACCTCGACTTCCACCGCGACATGGATTCCTATTTCCGCGCCAAGGCGTCGTTATTCGGGCAACTGACGGAAGGGGCACCCGCCGTAGTCAACGCCGACGACCCCTACGGCCGCAAGCTCGCGGCGTCCTTGAGGGGGCGTACGGTAACTTACGGCGCGCGCGAAACGGCGAGCGACTATCGCGTTACGGACGCGTCGTCCGGGTGGCGGGGGCTGAGTTTCGCGCTCAGGTGCCCCGACGGTGCGGAAGTGGAGATAACGTCGCCGCTCAAAGGTTCGTTCGACGTTTTGAACTGCGCGGCCGCCTTCGCCGTCGCGCGCGAGTTGGGCGTCGCCGCCGACGTGGCCCAAAAAGGAATAGCCGCGACGGCGCCGGTCCCCGGGCGTCTCGAGTTGGTCGACGTGAACGACAACCTGCGCGTCGTAATCGATTACGCCCACTCGCCCGACAGCATGGAAAAAGCGCTGGCCGAGGTCCGGAAGCTCGGCCCGGGCCGCGTCGTCGTCGTCTTCGGCTGTACCGGCGACCGCGACGTCGAAAAGCGGCCGGCGATGGGCGCGCTGGCGCGCCGGGGCGCCGACTTCGTCGTCGTCACTACCGACGACCCCTATTACGAGGACCCGGTCGCGATCGCCCGGGCGGTGGAGGCCGGCATCGTCGCCGCCGGCGGCTCCGACGGCGACGACTACCGCATAATCCTCGACCGGGCGGAAGCCGTCCGCTTCGGCCTGTCGGCCGCGGCGGCGGAAGAGCCGACGGCGGTCGCCATATTGGGGAAAGGCCACGAGGAGGTCCAGAAGGTCGCGGGCCGCGAAATACCGTACAACGACCGCCGAACCGTCGAAAAAGTAATCGCCGAACTGGGCCTGAGGACGGCGGCGCGGGCCGCCCGGGCCGAAGGCCGCGCGTAGGGCCGCCGTTATGGCTGACGAAACGCACCCCCAGCGCGCGACGATAATCGCCACCGACATCTACAAGTCTTTCGGCGATAATCACGTCCTCAACGGCATTGATCTGGACGTCCAGGAGGCGGAAACGCTCGTCATTATCGGCCGGTCCGGCTGCGGGAAGTCGGTGTTTTTAAAACACATCATAGGTTTGATGAAACCCGACGCCGGAACGATCACGGTAGACGGACAAGACGTAACCAAATTGAAGGGGCAGGCGCTCAACGACGTAAGGCGGAAGTTCGGGATGGTGTTCCAGGGCTCGGCGCTTTTCGATTCGCTGACGGTGGGGGGAAACGTGGGCTTCTTCCTCGAACAATACTCGCGGCTGTCGCCCGCGGAGATCGCCGAGGTGGTCGAAGAGAAGCTCAGGCTCGTGGGTTTGGAGAACATTTCCGATATGAGCCCCGCAGAGCTCTCCGGCGGGATGAAGAAGCGCGTGAGCCTCGCCCGGGCGTTGGCCCACGACCCGGAAATCGTATTGTACGACGAACCTACCACCGGCCTCGACCCGATTATGGCGGACGTCATAAACGACCTCATAATCAAAATGGACGAACAATTGGCCGTCACCAGCGTCGTCGTCACCCACGACATGGCGAGCGCGTACAAGATCGCCGACCGCATCGCGATGATGTACGGCGGCAAAATCATCACCATCGGAACCCCGGACGAAATCAAGCACTCGCGAAACGATTACGTACAACAGTTCATTAACGGCAGCGCGGAAGGACCCATTGACGTCATAGGCGGTGCGTAAATGGAAAAGATATCCAACGAAATAAAAGTCGGCATTCTGGTCTTCGCGGCGCTCGTTCTGTTAACCATTCTCGTCTTCGGCGTGGGCGAGATCCGCCTGTTCGAGCGCGGCCATCAATATAACGTAATATTCGATACTTCGGCGGGTCTCAATACGGGGGCCCAGGTCCGGATGGGCGGCGTTAGAGTCGGTTCCGTCAACAACATAGATTTCGTCGACTACCAAGGCAAGCGCCGCGTCCTCGTTACGATGCTCGTCCGCCGCGACCTCGTCCTTCACAAGAAAGACCGGTTCAAAATAACCATGATCGGCCTTCTGGGGGACAACTACGTCGAAATAGACCCGGGCCCGTCCAAGGCCGCGGTCGTCGAGCCGGGCGCCACGGTCATAGGGGCCGAGGTGGTCGGTATGGACGCGATGTTCAAGATGGTCCAAGACGGTCTGGGTTCCATTAACGAAATGCTCGACGAGCCGACGGTAAAGTCGTTCAAAATAACCGTCCGCAACGCCGAAGTGATGTCTACCGACTTGACCTACATCCTGGGCCAAAGCCGCGAAGATATCAACGTCACGCTGGATAACCTCCGGTCCATGAGTTACCGCCTGGACGGCATGATCGCCCGCAACGAGGATAACTTCGACGTGACGATGGACAACCTGTCGGCGATGTCGGGGGACCTGCGTTATACCGCGACGTCGCTGCGCGGCATCGCCGACGGGTTGCAACAGGGCGAGGGGTCGGCCGGCAAACTCCTCAAAGACGACCGGTTATATAACGATTTGGTGGATACCACGGCCGAAGCCAAGAACTTGATCCGGGACGTCCGCGAACGGCCCGGCCGCTATATCCACCTATCCATATTTTAACGACCCAAGAACCAATCGCGTTGAGGTACGTACAGATATGACATTAACCTGCGACGTCGAAGTGGGCGGCAAAACGCTCCATTTCGAAACCGGCAAGGTAGCCAAACTGGCCAACGGGGCTTGCACCGTAACCTGCGGCGGCTCGGTCGTCCTCGTAACCTTCTGCCACACCGACGAGCCCCGCGCCGACATGGATTATCTACCCCTCATGGTCGAATACCGGGAGAAGACGTACGCCGCGGGCAAGATCCCCGGCGGCTTCTTCAAACGCGAGGGGCGGCCGTACGAGAAAGAGGTCGTAACGGCGCGGCTTATCGACCGCCCCATCAGGCCGCTCTTCGAAGACTACGTCCGCCACGACCTCCAAATCATCGCCACCGTATTATCCGCCGACCAGGAGAACGACACCGACGTCCTCGCCGTCAACGGCGCCTCGTTGGCGACGGCGCTCTCGGCCATGCCCTGGCACGGACCCATCGCCGCCGTCCGCGTCGGCCTGCTCGACGGCCGCTGCGTTGTCAACCCCACCATCGCCGAGACCGAGGCCAGCCGCCTGGACCTCGTCGTCGTCGGCACCGCCGAGCGAGTGATAATGCTGGCCGGTTCCGGGGCCGAAGTGACCGAGGACGAGCTGTTGGGGGCGGTGACCGCCGGGTTCGACGGAGCGCGCAAGGTGGCGGAAGCGATCCGCGATTTCACCGCCCACATTCCGAAAATTTCCATCCCCGAACCGGCGCGCGACGTCGCGCTGGCGGAAGAAGTCAAGGGGTTCCTGGCGGGCCGTTTGAAGCCGCTGATAGAAACGCAGGAAAAGGGCGCCCGGCACCTGGCCCGCAACGCCCTCTTAGAGCAAGCCTACGCCAAATTCGTCGCCGCCGACGGAGGCGAGGAAGAGGCCCGACGCCGCGCCCTTATCGAAATCTTCCTCCAAGAACTCGAGGCCGCGGAGATCCGGCGCATGGCCCTCGACGACGGCGCCCGCCAGGACGGCCGCGCCTTCGACGAGCTGCGGCCCATCGACGTCGAGGTCTCCGTCCTTCCCCGGGTCCACGGCTCCGCCATCTTCACCCGCGGCCAAACCCAGGCCCTCGTCGCGACGACGTTGGGAACGGTCTCGGACGAACAACGGGTCGAAGACCTCCTGGGAGAGCGCACCAAGGCTTTCATGTTGCATTATAATTTCCCGCCGTTCTCGGTGGGCGAGGTTCGACCCATCCGGGGTGCGGGCCGCCGGGAGATAGGCCACGGCCAACTGGCCGAGAGCGCCGTTCAACGCCTCCTCCCCTCGGAAGACGAGTTCCCCTATACCATCCGCGTCGTCTCGGACATACTGGAATCCAACGGCTCTTCCTCCATGGCGTCGGTGTGCGGCGCCAGCCTGTCGCTGATGGACGCCGGGGTCCCTATGAAGAAAGCGGTGGCCGGTATATCCATCGGCCTTATCGCGGGCGAGGGCCGCTACGCCCTGCTCACCGACATTCAGGGGATGGAGGACCACTACGGCGATATGGACTTCAAAGTCGCCGGCACCCGGGACGGCATAACCGCGTTCCAGCTGGACATGAAAGTCCGCGGCCTGCCGCTCGAGGTCGTAGCCGACGCGCTGGGCCGCGCCCGCGACGCCCGCCTCGCCATCCTTGCGCAAATGGACGCCGTGCTGGCCAAGCCGCGCCCCGAACTCTCGCCCTACGCGCCGCGCATATTGATAACCTACATCGACGTCGACAAGATCGGCACCGTCATCGGCCCGGGCGGCAAGATGGTCCGCCGCATCATCGCCGAAACGGGCGTCGAGATCGACATCGAGGACGACGGCAAAGTGACCATCGCCTCGCCCGACGAAGCCGCGGCCCGTAAGGCGCTGGAGATCGTCAAGAGCCTTACCACCGAGCCGGAGATCGGCGCCGTCTTCAAGGGTAAGGTTACCCGCCTGATGAAGTTCGGCGCTTTCGTCGAGATCCTTCCGGGGGTGGAGGGCATGGTCCATATCTCGGAGCTGGACCACAAACGCGTCAACCGCGTGGAAGACGCCGTCCGCGTCGGCGACGAGGTCGAAGTCAAAGTCATCGAAATCGACGAAATGGGCCGCGTAAACCTCAGCCGGAAAGCGTGCCTCCCCGGGGGAGAGGAACGCCCCTCCCGCGAAGGGCGGCCCCCCTGGAGACGTGATGACCGCCGACCCCCAGACGACCGCCGTCATAAAAAAGACCGCCGCTAACGGCATCCGCGTGGTCTGCGAGCAGATCCCGACCGTACGGTCCGTGGCCGCCGGCGTCTGGTGCCGCGCCGGCGTCGCGGACGAACCCCCCGCCCTCAACGGCATCTCCCACCTCATCGAACACATGTTCTTCAAGGGGACGACGCGACGGACCGCCGCCCAGGTCGCGGCCGAAATCGACGGCGTGGGCGGCGCGCTCGACGCCTTCACCGAAAAAGAAAACGTCTCCTTCTTCGCCCACGTCTTATACGAACACCTCCCCCTCGCGCTCGACCTGTTGTCCGACATCCTCCTGAACGCCACCTTCCCGCCCCAGGATTTCGCCAAAGAGAAAAACGTCGTGGCGGAAGAGATCCGGCTTTACGAGGATTCTCCCGACGAGAAAATCCACGACCTGATCATAGGGCTCATCTTGCCGGGGGAGGCCATCGGCATGCCTATCCTCGGCTCGTTCGAGACGCTGGCCGCCGTGAGCCGGGAAGACGCGTCGGCGTACCGCTCCGAGATATTCACCGCGGACCGGATCGTAATAGGGGCCGCGGGCTTCGTCGACCCGGAAGAGTTCATCGCCGCCGCCGAGGGATACTTCGGGGCCGTGCCCGGGCCGCGTCAAGGCGCCCCGCGCGACGCGCGTACGTACCCGGTCCCCCGAGCCGCTTACGTCAAAGATACCGAGCAGACCCATCTCTGCGTAGGCGTCCCGGCCCTCCCCTACGGCCACCCCGACCGGTACGTTTTGGCCGCGCTGACCACCATCTTGGGGGGCAACACGTCCAGCCGTTTGTTTCAAAAGGTGCGCGAGGAACGGGGCCTCGCGTACGCGGTTTACGCCTACGGCCGAGGTTTTCAGGAGACGGGGGCGCTTGTGGCGTATGCCGGAACCGGTCCCGCCACCGCCCTCGAGACGCGAGACATCATCCTGGAACAATTCCGCGACCTCGCGACGAATAGCGTTAGCGGCGACGAGCTGAAGCGGACGCGGGAATACTTGAAAGGGACGTTGATGTTATCGCTCGAGTCCACCGCGGCGCGCATGGGACGCAACGTCCGGCACGAAGTCTACATGGGGAGGCACGTATCCCTCGAGGAGACGCTGGCGGGCGTGGACGCCGTCACGGCCGACGACATCCTCCGCCTGGCCCGGGAAATATTTTCGTCCCAGGCCGCGATAGTCGCCATCGGGCCGAACGCGGACGCCGTGGTAAACGTATAACGTGAAACTTCGGCGCGCCTTCCGCCACGGCCGTCGCCGTGGCCGTTTTGCGATAAACGCGCTGGCCGCGCGCGGCATTTCGGCCGCCCTCTGTGCCGCCGCTTACCTGTCGACGGCTAGCCCTTCCCCCGCGCCGGCGGAAGCGGACGGCGACGGCCTGATCCGCATCAAGGAAATCCGAACTTACGGCAACCTCAAAACCTCCCGGGGCATAATGCTCCACTATTGCGAATTCAAACCCGGCGACGCGCTTACGCAGGGCGAGCTGGACCGCAAGTTGCTGAGGACCAAACGGAATTTGCTCAATACCCAATTTTTCTCGCGGGTGAACGTCTTCGACTTGCCCCGCAGCGACCCGCGCGCGGCGGTGGTCATGCTCGACGTCGCCGAAGGCACCGACTGGCACCTCTCCACTTCTACCTGGCAAGCCCGGCTGAGCAAAGAGAATATGGGCGGCGACGCGGTAACGCTGGGGGCCGAGTTCGGCTTCGACCGGGAAAAATTGTTCTACGAGCGACCCTGGGTCTTCGACCTGCCGTTGGCGGTCGAAGGGTCCGGCTTTTACGAAGTCGGCCATCGCGTCGCTATCGAAAGCGACAGCGGGTACGCCGGCGAGGAGTTCTATTACGAGGCGGCCGGCGCCGACGGCTCGGTGGGTTACATCGTTACGTGGCGCTCGAAAGTCGGCCTGGCGGTCCTCGGCGAATACGTCAATTACTACCGGGGCCTGTTCAAGGAGGACCCGCTGAAACGTTTCGGCGTTATGGCCGGGGCCGACCTCGTCGCCGCGCGGCCTTATGCCGAGTGGGACGGCCGCGATAATGACCTTTATCCCACGAGGGGAGCGTACGCGAAATTCCAAAGCGAGCTTTCGTCTCCCGCCGTGGGCGACTACGATTACGCCGGTTTCGAGGGCGACGTGCGGGCGTACGCGTCGCCGTGGCGGCAATTCGTCGTCGCGGGCCGCCTTAAGGGCGGGGCCACGTCCGACGCGACGCCGTACGTTCGCCGCATCTCGATCCGCGGCGCCGACGGCCTGCGCTATGCCTCGTCGAACCACACCATAGGGACGAAGGCCTTTCTCGTCACGACCGAGATTCGACGCCGGTTATTTCGCTCGCCCATATTCGACGCCTGGTTCGAGGGGGTCGCGTTCGTCGACGCCGGCCGCACCTGGGACCCCGGCCAGCGCCTCAGCTTCGACGATTTCGACTACGCCTTCGGCCCGGGCATCCGCGTTCATATGCAGAGGCCGTTTTACTTCGACTGGCGGGCGGAGCTTAACCTCTACGACGAACTCGCGTTTTACGCGACCGCCCATCGGGCTTTCTAAATGCGTTTCGGCGTCGTCATAGCTTCGTTGACGTTCCCGCTCGGCGCATCGGCCGCGGAGCCCCCCTCGACGTACGGCGAGGTCGCGGCCGTCGTGGACGCGGCGGAGCGGGGCGAGATGACGGTGGCGGCGGCGTTGGCGCTCGTTTCGGCCGCGCCGGATGCGCCGCTCGCCGGCGCCGCGCTCGGCCGCCTTCACGTCCTTAAAAGCCGCGAGGCGCCGTTTATAATGCTCGAATTCCTGGAGATACAAAAGGGGTTCGGCGGGCTTAACTTATACATCAAGGACCACCGCGAAGACCCGCTGCCCCGGGTGTGGCGAGCCGCCTCCGCCGTCGAGACCAACTACGCCCTATGGAGCCTCGCCGATACCCGGGCGGACCTGGTCAGTGCGTACGACTTCTGCCTGCGGGATACGTCCTTGCCGGACCAAACGGCCCGGTGTAAACTCTTGCTGGGTTTCGTGGCCAAAGACTCGGGCGAGTTGGAGCAAGCCTTAAGGCTCTGGGCCGACGCGTTCGCCGCCGACCCCGCCGGCCCGGCGGGCAAGAAGGCCGCCCAGCTCCTCGCGCTCTTCACCGGGTAGAGTTTATGGCGCGCCTCGTCATAGCCAAGCATCGCCTCCCGTACCCGGTTGCCGCCGGCACCGACGTCGTGACCTTCAACCTCCTGCGGGCGTTGGCGTCGCGCCACGACGTCACCTTTGTCTCGCTCATCGTCTCCGAAAAACAGCGCCCCTACGCGTCGGCCTTCGAGGCCATCGGCGTCCGTCTGGTCCCGGTGATGATGCCCAACAAGAAGAACCTGGCGGCCCGCGCCGCTTATAAATTATTTTATACGGCCGCCTCCTGGCTTAGCGCGTCGCCGCGCGACCTTTGGTATTACAACCCGCCGGCGTTTCGCCGCGCCGTCCGCGAGGCCGCCGCCGGCGCGGACCTTTTGCAATGCGAGTACTGGTTCCTCTACCCGACGGCCGCGGCCGCCCGGGGCGTGAAAAAAGCCCTGCTCCAACACGACGCGGAGTTCAACGCTAACCGGCGGCTCCTCGCCGCCGTCAGGAATCCGCTGAAGAAATTTCCGCTTTACTTGACGTACCTCCGGCGCCGCGGCTACGAGGTGGCCGCGTGCCGCAAATTCGACCACGTCCTCTGCCTCAGCCCGGCGGACGCCGAGCTCGTCGCGCCGTATACCCGCCGGCCGCCGCGCGTCGTCTTTCCTATCGTCGACCTCCCGCCGGCGGACCGGCTGTGCCGGGGGCGGGACAACGCCGCGCTGATTTACTTCGGCGGCACGCGCCGGCCGGCGAACCGACAAGGGCTGGAGGTTTTGCTGAAGGATATTTACCCGCGGGTACGAGAAGCGGTCCGCGACGCGAGCCTTACCGTGCGGGGGGAGGCGCCGCCGGGCCCCCTGCGCCGACTAATGCGGCGGGACCCGTCGGTATCATTTAAACCGGCCGGGCCGGATTTGGCCGACGACCTCGTCCGGGCCTCGGTCGCGGTGGTGCCGTTGTGGGCGGGTTCGGGTATAAAGATCAAAATCCTGACGGCGTTGGCCTACGGCCTCCCGGTGGTGACGACGCCGGTGGGCGCGGAGGGGATCGGGGCCCGCGACGGCGCCGAAATTAAGGTGGCCGAGACGGCCGAGGGTTTCGCCGACGCGGTGGTCCGGCTGTTGACCGACGGCGAAAGGTGGCTCGAGCTGGCGGCGGGCGGCCGGCGCTTCGCCGAGCGCGAGCTGTCGCCGGCGGCTCGCGACGCCGGGATAGCCGAACTCTATGAAGAGCTCGCGAGGAATTAAAGTCGCGGCGCTGGCGTCGACGCTGGCCGTGGGGGGGGCCGAACGGCAACTAGCGGCGTTGGCCCGCGGTTTGAGGAAACGCGGCTACGAATTTTCCTTCTTCCTTTGGCGCGACGCCGGGGCGGTGGGGCGGGAGCTCCGCGGCGACGGCTTCGGCGTAGCGGAGAAGATTGCGGCGCGGCCGGCGCGGTGGCTCGGCCTGGTTGCCGAGCTGCGCGCGTACAATCTGCTGCTCGCGCTAGACCACAACAACGTTTTGACGTTGCTGCCGGCGTTCAGCCGACGGCTGCCGGCGTACGTCGTGCTCTACCACTTACAGGGCGGGCCCCCGGGCCGCTGGCGGAATGCGCTGCGGCGCGCCCGGGCGGTGGTGGCGGTCGCGGCATCGCAGCTCGAGCCGCTTCGGAAAGCGGGGATAATTTCGGCGCGGCTCGTCGTCAACGGCGTCGCCGTCCCGGCGCCCGTTGGCCCCGCGGACCGTCGCCGCGCCCGGGAGGACCTCGGCGTCGCGGCCGACGCTACGGTGGCCGCCGTCGTCTCCCGGCTCTCCCGGGAGAAGGGCGTAGACGTTCTGCTAACGGCCGCGGCCTTGTTGGAAAGAGGCGACCGGCCGTGGCTGTTAATCGCGGGCGACGGCCCCGAGCGAGGCCGGTTGGAGGCGCTCGCGCGCGGCGAGTACGCCGGCCGCTATACTTTCCTGGGCGAATTGGACGACGTCTCGCCGGTCTACCGGGCCGCGGATTTCTTCGTGCTGCCGTCGCGCCGGGAGTCGGCGCCGCTGGCCCTGCTCGAGGCCATGGCCCACGGCCTGGCCGCGGCCGCGGCCGCCGCCGGCGACGTCCCGGCGATATTGGCGGGAGGCGTTGGTCTTACGTTTACGCCGGGTTCGCCGGTAGAGCTAGCGCGCGCCATGAAAACGCTAACGGCCGAGCCGGCTAAGAGGGCCGCGATGGGGGCCTTGGCGCGAGCGGCGGTCGCGGGCCGGTACGACGTCGACCGCATGCTCGACGAATACGACGCGTTATTTAATAAGGTGTCAGAAGGGGCGTTGGATGGCACGGGCGACGGATAAAGGGCCGGTGGACGCGGTAGTCGCGTTGACCTACCGCTGCAACCTCCGCTGCCTTACGTGCGACCTCGCCGAGCGCGACGTTGACGAACGGCTGACGCCGGCGGTGTTGCGAAAGCTGCCGCGGTCGCTCAAATTCGTCAATATTACGGGCGGGGAGCCGCTTTTACGGGCGGACCTCGTGCCGTGTGTGCGGGCCGTCCACGACGCTACCGGCGGCCATATAACCATATCGACCAACGCCACGCTGCCGGAGCGGGCGGCGGAAGTCGTCCGCGAGTTGCGGCGCGACGTCCCCGGCTTGCACGTGGCCGTCTCGCTCGACGGCCTGGAGGCCACGCACGACCACGTCCGCCAGGCCCCCGGCTCCTTCCGTAAAGTTTTGGAGGCCGTGGGATTGCTGGCGCCGTTGTTGGGCCCCGACCTCCACCTCGCGTTCACCATATCGGCCGCCAACGCGCACGAATTCGACGGCGTCGCGAGACTGGCCGCCGAATACCGGTTGCCGCTCAGCCTCGCCCTTACCCACGCCTCGGAACATTATTTCCGGCCCCGCGACGGCGCCGTCCCCGGGGAGGAAGTCGCGCTCCGCGCCATCGACGACGCGAGCCGGTACTACCTCCGTCGTTTGACGCCCGGGGGCGCGGCGCGGGCGTACTTTGCCGCCGGCCTGCGCGGCGTCGTGACCGCGCGGAAGAGGCCTTTGCCATGCCGCGCCGGCGATAGGTTCTTTTACCTCGACCCGGCGGCGGACGTTTACCTGTGCAACATGCGCGCGGAGAAAATCGGTAACCTCGGCGACCGGACTTTCGACGACGTTTGGGCGGGGGCCGGCCGGCGGGCCCTTCTCGCGACGACGGGCCGGGCCTGCCCGCTGCAGTGCTGGATGGTGTGCACCGCTCGCACGGCCATCTTGGACCACCCGTGGCGCGTCGGGTGGTGGGCGGTCGGCGCGTACGGGCGAAAGATACTAAGCCTCCCGTCAAGAAGCCGGTGATAACTTCGTACGTAACTCATATTCCGGCCGCGGCCGCCGGAAATATCTTGCCCTCGCGGGGAAGCCGTTTTATAATTAAATAAACGTAAATTACCCAAACGGATTTGCCCCCACGCCGACGACGCCCGTCGGTTTGAATATGGCCGTTAAACCCGAAACGGAGACGAGCAATTATTATCATTCGGTACGTTTGGCCGCGGACCGGTGCATCGGTTGCACCCATTGCGTGCGCCAATGCCCGACGGAGGCGATCCGCGTCCGCTACGGCAAGGCCTGGATAAACCCGCTGCGGTGCATAGATTGCGGCGAGTGTATCCGCGTTTGCCCTACTAACGCCAAATATGCGCAAGCGGACACCTTAGAAGATCTTAAACGCTTTCGGTATAACGTCGCCATCCCGGCGTCCGCGTTCGCGGGCCAATTTAAAACGTCGATCCCGTTGGACAAGGTGTTGTCGGGGCTGATTTATTTAGGGTTCGACGAGGTATACGAGGGGGCGCTGGGGGGCGAGATCATCACCCTCGCGCTTCGCGAATACCTGAAGAACGAGAACCGCGTTACGCCCGCGATATCCTCGCTCTGCCCCGCCGTCGTTCGGCTCATCCAGGTCCGCTTCCCGTCGCTGGTGGGCCACATAGTCCCGCTCGAGGCGCCGGTGGAGGCCGCGGCCCGCGTGGTCAAGATGAGCCGGAGCCGCCACCTGGGCCTGCCGCCCGAGGAGATCGGCGCTTTCTTCATCACGCCGTGTCCGGCCAAAGTGACCGCCATCAAGCAACCGGCCGTGACCCACGACAACTTCCTGGACGGTGCCTTGGCCATCTCGGATGTCTACAATCGCATAATGAGCAACCTCGAGAAGATAGAAGTAATCCCCGGGATCGCGCGCGCCTCCGGCTTGGGGATAGGCTGGGGCGCGGCCGGGGGCGAGAATATGCTCCTCGGCCAGGGCCACCGCCTGGCGGTGGACGGCGTGGACAACGTTATACGGGTGCTGGAACTCATAGAGAGCGACGAATACCACCACGGCTACGACTACTTGGAGCTCCGGGCTTGTACCGGCGGGTGCGTCGGCGGCCCCTTGATGACCCAGGAACCCTTCGTCGCGAAGCAGCGCATCGACGACCTCCGCAAAGCCAAAGGCGAGCAATTCGGCGTCGCGGCCAGCCGGCCGCCGGACCCCTCCTACGAAGAGATACTGGAGATGGTAAGGCGGCACGAGTTTAACATCAGGGCGCCGGTCGAACCTCGAGCCACCCTTGGCCTCGGCACCGATATCGTCGAAACCATCGCCCGGATGAAGGAACTCGAAAACATAATCGCCACCCTGCCCGGCATCGATTGCGGCTCGTGCGGCGCGCCCACCTGCCGCGCCTTCGCCGAAGACGTCGTCTTGGATAAGGCCCAGCTCACCGATTGTACTTTCAAACTCCGCGAACTACTCCAAAGTTTGGCGAAGGAGATGAGCAGCTTATCCGGACAATTACCGCCCACCCTCAAGACTCGAGAAAGCGCGGACGAGTATGGAACTGAAGAAGATAATCGATAAACTGGGGCTCGAGGTAGCGGTTGGCGCCGGCGGCCTCGACCGCGACGTCCAAGGCGGCTACGTGTCGGACCTTTTGTCCGACGTGATGGCGAACGCGGGCGCGGGCGCCCTCTGGATAACGATCCAAACCCACGCCAACGTCGCCGCGGTATGCTCGCTCAACGACCTCGCCGGCGTCATCGTCGCCAACGGGAGGAGGCCGTCGGCGGAAACTCTCGCCAAGGCCGAAGAGGAACGCGTGAACGTCCTGCTTTCCGCCGAGGACACCTTCGACCTCGTGGGCGAACTTCACAAAATGGGCGTCAGGGGGATTGAGCGCTGAACTTGCGACCGTTTCGCGCCGACCTTCATATCCACTCAGTACTTTCACCCTGCGGCGACCTCACCCAATCCCCCCGACGAATAATCCAAGCCGCGCGAAAAAAAGGCCTCGCCGTCATCGCCCTCACCGACCACAACGCCTCCGAAAACGCGCGGCCGACGGTCCGGCTGGGCGAAAAGGCCGGCGTCGCCGTAATCCCCGGGATGGAAGTTACCACCGCGGAGGAGGTCCACGTCCTGGCGCTTTTCGGGACCCTCGCCGACGCCGGCGAGATGCAGGGTAAAATATACCAACGCCTTCAAGCGGGCGAGAACGACCCCCAACGCTTCGGCTATCAGGTCGTCGTGGACGAATACGACAACGTCCTCGGCATAAACCGACGGCTGCTGTTGGGCGCGACCGACATGGACGTCACGACGACGGTGGATTATATTCGCCGCTACGGCGGCCTGGCCGTCGCTTGTCACGTTGACCGGCCGGCGTTCAGCATGACGAGCCAACTCGGCTTCATCCCGCCCGACCTCTTCGACGCCGTCGAGCTCTCGCCATTCGGCAAGGCCGAGGATTTCGCCGATTTAGATTACCCCATTATCCGTTCTTCCGACGCGCACCAACCCGCGGACGTGGGGAAGGCTTATACCGTCTTCGACCTTGGCGCGCCGACGTTCGCGGAAATAAAAATGGCCTTGGCCAACCGAGGCGGCCGGCGCATCGCCGGCTACGGCTAAACCCCTAAGACGTGGAAGAGCTATCGCTCCATATCCTAGACATCGCGATGAACTCCATCCGGGCGGGCGCGACGGAGGTCGCGGTCGAGGTCACCGAGGACCGCTCCCGGGACCTGCTGGCGTTCGTCATCCGCGACAACGGTTGCGGCATGACCGAGGACCAACTCGCCCGGGTCCACGACCCCTTCTTCACCACGCGGGATACGCGGCGCGTAGGGCTCGGCATCCCGTTGCTCAAGCAGACGGCGGAGCAGGCCGGCGGCGGCCTTACGGTAACCTCGGCGCCGGGGCAAGGGACGACCGTCGAAGCGCGCTTCGGGCTCGGCCACGTGGACCGGCCGCCGCTGGGCGACATCGCGGCGACGGTGTGGACCCTCATCGTTACTAACCCGAAGTTGGAGTTCTACTACCGCCACGAACGTGACGGCGCGCGGTTCGAGCTCAGCACCAAGGAGCTTAAGGCGAAACTCCGGCGCCGCAAATTGGGGACGCCGCGCATGGCCAAGGCGCTCCACAAGTACATTTCCGAAAACGAGGAGAGGTTGGCGGCCCGCGAAAAGGCCGCGGAGGCTGGGCGCCTCGAGGGGGAGGGAACGCCGTGAAGCTCGACGAGCTGCGGAGGATGCTGGAGAAGGCGCCGGCCGGGGAGTTGCCGGAGGGCGGCGCCCGCTACACCATAATCGTCGGGATGGGGACGTGCGGCATCGCCGCCGGCGCCCGGGAGGTCCTGGCCGCCGTCGTGGACGAGCTGGACGCGCGCGGCATAACGGACGTCATCGTTACGCAATGCGGCTGCCGCGGCCTGTGCGAGCGCGAGCCGCTGGTAATCGTGGTCCCGGCCGGCGGCGAGGAGACCGTATACGCCGACATGACGCCGGCGCGCGCGCGCGAGGTCGTCGCCTCTCACGTCGCGAACGACGAGGCCGTCGCGGCGTACATCCTGTATCCCGGCGGGCCGGCGTAACGCCGACGGGAACGCGGTTGACATCCGCGGCAGGGCCGGATATAATAATAGGCGAGGAGGTAGTACGTTGACGCGGGCGCTTAGCTCAGTTGGTAGAGCGCTGCTTTCACAGAGCAGAAGTCACAGGTTCGAGTCCTGTAGCGCCCAAAAAGCCGCGGCTCGCCCGGGCGGGTCGCGGTCTAGCTATTTCAGGTAAGGACCGATAGGATGGCGGAAGCGGGAGTTGAATAAAAGCGAGAGGGGGAGGAGCGTACCTTTGGGGGCAATATAAAATAAAAGAGTTGCCGACCCGGCAGTTAATATT
>Ga0153916_10001412_pt1 | contig 17191 bp, 12 predicted proteins | sample Opewatmetagenome_FD_109642 | JGI IMG/M metagenome (GOLD analysis project Ga0153916, IMG submission 109642) | Freshwater wetland microbial communities from Ohio, USA - Open water 3 Core 3 Depth 4 metaG | ecosystem: Environmental > Aquatic > Freshwater > Wetlands | place: USA: Ohio, Lake Erie... | reverse complement strand
TTTTTTGTTCTTGACATACAAGTCCCTTTGGGATATATACGACTGATTCCAAAGCGAGTTCTTATCAAACAGCGTTCCTGGTGGGAGTGAAAAAAGCGGATCTGGAAACTCTGAAAAAGAAATATCCCAAGGCTTTTAACCGGCCGTATCATCCGGGGTCCGGCCTCACTCTGGATAGACTCCTGGTGAAAGAATAGCTGATACAAAATAATATTCTCAATGAATTAACAAGATAGAATAGCAAATGTTGGGAACGAAAAAATGTAGAGGGAAGAATGGTCGAGACCAAGAGTCAAGAAAAGAAAACAATGGGTGAGAAGACATTCACCAAAGCGTTGGGGTTTATTGGCGCCCAGGCAATGGACTCCAACCCCATTAATGTGGATGTCAAGGACGGTAAAATCGTTAGACTAAGACCGCTACACTATGACTGGAAGTACCAGCCCGAGCAATTCAATCCCTGGAAAGTGGAAGGCCGCGGCGGCAGCACCTTCGAGCCTAAAATGCAAGCGGTCCTGGGGCCTCTCACTTTAGCTTATAAAAAACGCGTTTATTCCCCCAACCGGATTTTATACCCGCTAAAGAGAGTGGATTTCGACCCCAAAGGAAACAGGAACCTACAAAACCGGGGCAAGAGCGGTTATGTCAGAATCTCTTGGGATGAAGCGCTCGATATAATCACCAGCGAAATCAAACGAATAATTAAGAAATACGGCCCCTATGCCATACTGGAACAAGGGGACGGACATGGAGAAACCAAAACAGTACATGCCGCCCATGGCTGCCAAAGGAAACTGCTCCGGCTATTAGGCGGTTATACTGAGCAGACCCGCAATCCGGACAGCTGGGAAGGTTGGTATTGGGGCGCCAAGCATGTCTGGGGCATGGAGCCCGTCGGACAGGGCAAGCAGACTAACATTATTCCGGACGTAGCCCAGAATTGCGAGATGATACTATACTGGGGTTGCGATTCTGAAACTACCAGCTGGGGTTGGGCTGGTCAAACAGCCAGCCGTCTGATGTACTGGTTCTCCGAGCTGGGTATCAAATCGATTTTCATCTGTCCCGACCTGAACTACTCTGCCGCTGTCCATGCCGATAAATGGATACCGATATTACCCAATACTGACGCCGCGCTCCAGTTTGCCATTGCTTACGTCTGGATTACCGAGGAGATTTACGACAAAAAATATATCGAGACCCATACCATCGGATTTGAGAAAATTAGGGATTATGTGCTAGGCAAAGAAGACGGCATTCCCAAGACCCCTAAGTGGGCTGAGCCCCTCACCGGCGTTCCCGCTAGAATAATTAAGGCTCTGGCCAGAGATTGGGCCTCCAAACCCACCTCGATCTGTCATGGCAATGGCGGAGGAATGATAAGAGGGGGATATTCCACCGAGCCCGCCCGCATGGAGATTGTCCTGCTTGGAATGCAAGGTCTGGGCAAACCGGGCATTTCTCAGTTAAAGCTCATTGAATGGTGTCTTTTCGGTGATTTTACCTATATGGGCTTGCCTAAATCCCTGGTTGTTCCCGACCTGCTCCTGGCCGGAAGACCGGAGGAGCCGGAGGCTGCGCATCATGGATTCACTTTCTGGGATTTGCCCAAGCAGATTCTGCCCAAAGATCTAATCGCAGATGCTATTTTAAATCCACCTCTCGAGTGGTATGGCACGACCCTGCTGGCTGAACCGCGGGAGAACCAGTTCAAGAAATATACCTATCCGGTTCCCGGCTGCTCCAAGATTCACATGATCTGGACGGACTCTCCCTGCTGGATTACCTGTTGGAACGGCGGCAACCGTCTGATTGAGGCTTTGCAGGGTCCCGAGATTGAGTTCTTCCTGGCCCAGCAGCCCTGGCTAGAAAATGATTGCCTCTTTGCGGACCTAGTCTTGCCCGTCAGTACTAAATTCGAGGAGAAAGATATTGCCGCCGATGGCGTGGGAGGACAATTTAATACCTTAATTTACGAACAGAAATGTATCGAGCCGCTGGGAGAATCGAAGAGCGATTGGGAGATAGTGTGCATGGTTGCTGAGAGGCTGGGCCTGCTCAAAGAATACACCGGCGGAAAGAGCGAGGATGATTGCATTAAGTTCGGATTTGAACATTCGAATGTTGCTCCCTTTATCAGCTTCGAGGAATGGAAAGAAAAGGGCTATTATGTCATTCCCACCGACCCCGACTGGGCGAAGGAGAAGCCTGGCTACCGTGACTTCTATGAGGACCCGGAAAAACATCCTTTGAAGACCCCCACCGGCAAACTGGAGTTTTATTCGGAAACCCTGGCCAAACATTTCCCGGATGACCAGGAAAGACCGCCTTATCCGAAGTGGATCCCTTATGGCGAATCACACCAAGAGAGCTTGCTCTGCGAAAGGTCTAAGAAATATCCCTTACTGGTGGTCTCCAACCATCCCAGATGGGGCGTGCACGCTAACCATCAGGATGTCACCTGGTTCAGGGAAATCAAGACCTGTAAGATTAGGGGCGCTGACGGTTATCAGTACAATACCGTCTGGATTCATCCGACTGATGCCGCTGAAAGAGGTATCAAGGATGGAGATATAGTCAAAGTATTCAACGAGCGAGGTGGTGTCTTATGCGGGGCTATGGTAACCGAAAGGATAATGCCCGGCGTAATATCCACCGACCACGGTTCGAAATACGACCCGATAGTACCGGGAGAACTGGACCGCGGCGGCGCTATCAACACCATTGTGCCCCATAAACTTACTTCGAAGAATTCTGCAGGCATGGCTACCTGCGGTTTCCTGGCGGAAGTGGAGAGAGTCAATCTGGATGAGTTAAGGTCTAAATATCCCGAAGCCTTTAGTCGGCCTTTCCATCCATTCGCCGGAACTGGCGTCGAATCATTTTTATATGGAGGTAAAGAATAATGGGTAAAGTAATGGTCATCGATGTAGCCAAATGCAATGGGTGTTACAACTGTCAGATTGTGTGCAAGGATGAACATGTCGGCAATGATTGGACTCCCATCGCTAAGCCCCAGCCGGATACCGGGCAGTTCTGGACCAAGGTCGAGGAAATAATCCGAGGCAGCGTACCCAAAGTTAAGATGGCCTACATGCATTCTATTTGTCAGCATTGTGATGATGCTCCATGCATCAAAGCCTGTTCGGCTAAAGCTATCTATAAAAGAGACGATGGAATGGTAATTATTGACCCTACCAAATGCCAGGGACACCGCAATTGTATCGATGCCTGTCCTTACCCGAATGTTATTTATTTTAACTGGGACCTGAATATCGCCCAGAAGTGTAGCGGTTGCGCTCACCTTCTGGACAGAGGTTGGAAAGACACCCGCTGCTCAGAGGCCTGTCCCACCGGAGCTTACACCTTCGGTGAAGAAGAAGACCTGAAAGAACTTATCGCTAAGGCCGAAGTCCTCCGTCCTGAATTAAAGACTAACCCCCGGGTGTTTTATTTGAATATCCCTAAGAGATTCGTGGCTGGGGCGGTGTATGACCCTGAAGCAGACGAATGCCTGGCCGAGGTGACGATAACTTTAACCGATAGTAAGTCCGGGAAAAAACTGACGGCTAAGACCGACATTTATGGGGATTTCTGGTTTGAAGGGTTAGGGGTAGGGAGTTATAGTGTAGGGATAGAAAAGAGTGGGTACTTAAGTCAGAAGAAGGAAGGGATCAGTACTGAGAAAGATATTAATATCGGTGATATCCCTCTCTATAAGAAAGTCTAGTATCTAAATTTTATTTATAACCGAAAATTCAGTGACTTATGTTCCATTAGTCACACAATATATGTATATGCATAAAATATCTGATATACCACAACAGTTAATCTGCAAGCTCATCCAATGCCATCTTGGTATTTATGGGGATATTTCAGTAGCAGAAATTAAAGACAAGAATAAGCATGTCCTGAATGTAATATCATATTACTTTTCTTGTTGCCACACCGATTAGGTAACATGATATTTTTTAATAATACTTATTTGAGTAATTAAAGTAACTTTACAAAGTCCGGTAAAACACATCTAAGATGTAGATAATAATAAGCAAGGAGGCTAACATGAAGGGGATCACTGTGAAGAATTCTGAGACAAACTCTGAAGAGAGAGTTGTTAAGACACAGTGTTATTCTTGTCGGGGCGGGTGTGGTGTATTCCTGCACATCAAAGATAATAAGATTGTTAAGGTCGAAGGTGATCCAGAGCACCCTGTCAGCAAAGGCACCCTCTGTCCCAAGGGCCTGGCGGTCAAACAGTTGGTTCATCATCCTGACCGGCTCAAATATCCTTTAAAACGGGTTGGGAAGCGTGGAGAAGGAAAGTGGGAGCGAATATCCTGGGACCAAGCTTATAACGAGATAGCGGAAAAATTCCAAGAGATCAAGAAGAAATATGGAGCTGAAGCGATTACTGGAGGCATTGGGACAGGGCGGAATCATAATGACTGGAGCGCCAGATTTTGGAACCATCTCGGGACACCTAATGCCAATGACCCGATGCATTTTTGTATGGGTCCTCGATGTGTCGCTGGGTACTATAGCATTGGCATTCCTGCACCTCTCGATCCTCACTATACCGCAACCAATTGCTTAGTAGCATGGGGGAGAAACGAACTGCATTCACACCCTAGCATAGGACGGTACATCTTCGACGCCTTTGAACGAGGCAGCAAGCTCATCGTCATTGACCCGAGATTTACTAAGCTGGCTTCAAGAGCAGACATCTGGCTTCAGATCAGACCAGGAGGTGATTCTGCCCTAGCCTTGAGCATGATTCATACAATAATTGGCGAGGAACTTTACGACAAAAAGTTCGTTACGGAATGGTGTCACGGATTCGAAGAACTCAAAGAACACGTCAAAAAACATACGCCGGAATGGGCAGAACCAATCACATGGATCCCAGCTGGTAAGATAAGGGATGCTGCCAGACTCTACGCAACGAGTAAGCCAGCATGCTTTGCTCCCGGAGTGGCCGTGGAAATGCAGATGAATTCTTATCAAACTCAACGTGCACTTTATATTATGGCGGCCCTTACGGGTAACATAGACGTTCCAGGTGGAAACATTCTACGGGTCCCCCCTCTCGGTGGCTTCTTCCTCTATTGTGACAATGACGCCTTGGCGCCTGAACAGCGCGCTAAAGCTCTAACCGGAGGAGCCAAGCTTATTGGTGGTCACGCGTGGGGACCGCCTAACTTTGTCCTGGAGGGACCGCCCCTGTGGCAGGCTATAACGGCCGGTAAACCATATCCAGTTAAAGCAATTTTCTGGATGGCTCACAATCCTGTGGTTGGTCTTCCAAATACCAAAGCAGTGATAGAAGCTTTAGAGAAGATTGAATTCCTCGTCGTTGGGGACTTCTTCATGACGCCAACCGCTGAAATGGCTGACATCGTCCTTCCCAATGCTACGTGGCCTGAAAGAAGCGAGGTGGGTTGGTTTACTACACCCCTTGAACATCTTCAGTTCTGGGACAAGGATGATATGGCAGTTTTCGCATGGGTGAAGGCAGTGCAGGTTGGTGAAACAAAATCGGAGCTTGAGATATACAATGAGTTGGCAAAAAGGTTGAAGATAGGCGGATTCTGGGACACCATAGAAGAAGCTTTCGACTTCTTATTAAAGCCTACAGGTGTAACTTGGGAGGAATTTAAAAAGCTTGGAATAATAAGGAAGCCCATGGTTTGGAGAAAGTATGAGAAAGGTCTTTTCCACACCCCTTCGGGTAAATTTGAATTGTATTCTGAGAGGCTTAAAGAACTTGGTTACCCACCAATGCCTGAGTATGTGGAGGGCCCAGAAAGCCCGATAAGCGCAAAGTCAACTGCCAGAGAATACCCTCTTATTCTCATCACCGGCTCAAGAATACCCGTATATTATCATACCGATCAGAGAAATATACCATGGCTGCGCGAATGCTATCCGGAACCTTTGCTAGAAATGCATCCGGATACAGCGGCAAAATATGGGATAAAGGAAGGAGACTGGGTGTGGATCGAAACCAAGCGCGGAAGAGTGAAGCAAAAGGCCAAAATTACATTAGGCATTGATCCGAAAGTTGTTCACGCCGTGCGCTGGTGGTATCCTGAGAAGCCTGGCCCAGATCATGGGATATGGGAATCGAGTATTAACGTTGTGACGCTTGACTCCCCCTATGATCCTGGGATAGGCTCTCCTACGATGAGAGGGCTCCTTTGTAAAATCTACAGAGTCGAGGAGGAAGAATAATGGAAAAGTACGGTATCCTCATAGATTTCGACCGATGTCAGGGATGTAATGCCTGTGAGGTTGCGTGTAAGCAGGAGAATGAACTCCCCGTGGGACCACGACTGAAACAAGTATTGACTATTGGACCAGAGAAAGTGGGACGAAGGCTTATCACGGAGTATCTGCCCGTTATGTGTATGCACTGTGAGAACCCCGCCTGTGCGGCCGCGTGCCCAGCAGAAGCGATCGTTAAGGATGCACACGGTATAACATTAGTCAACGAAAAGAAATGTCGCGACACCGATAAGGATTCCTGCAAGAAAGCTTGCATCCCCGCGTGTCCTTATCCGGTTCCACCACAGTACAACCCTGAGAAAGATATTGTTCAAATGTGTAACATGTGCAACCAACGCGTCAGCAGAGGCGAAGAACCTAGCTGCGTAAAACACTGCATAAACGAGGTCTTAAAATTTGGCACCATGGAAAAGCTGTCAAAGATAATACAAGAAAGGGGAAATCAAACTATTACCATAGGAGGCGTTCTTCCAAACGTGTTTTGCCGCCCCTTAGTAATGTATATTCCGGCCAAGATCCCTTATACCCAGTAGGGTTCTTCTCGGTTGTTGTTGGTAGATACGAGAATGAGAAACCAGCCTTAAAAAAAGGCTGGTTTCTCATGATACATTTCTCCTGCCTTATTCTCAATATCTTCGTATGTATTACCCCCATAGTGGATTCCTAGTAACAGAGAAATTTTTCCGGGGGCATCGACTGCCTCCATCTATTCACCAGTCCTGTAAGGGAAGATCTTACCTGATATATATTGGTTATCCGTTGATGGACGTCTTTGTCTTTCACGCCCCTATTTTTGGCACACTATTTTTCGCAGGAGGGAGAGATGAAAAAGAAAATAATTGAAACCCCAACATTAGCGAATCCATATGCACCCTATTCCCCGGGAGTTAAAGTTGGGGAAGTGGGGAGTTTTATCTTCATTGCCGGAGTAGTACCAAATGATGTTGACGGCAGCATTGTCTGCAAAGGAGATATAAGAGGCCAAATGCAACAGGTTCTCAAGAACCTAAGGGTTACGCTGGAGGCGGCGGGAGCAACCTTCGATAACGTTATCAAGTTGAACACATATGTTGTCGCCGATTTTATGAAAGAATATATTAGAAACAAGGTGGACTTTGACTATCTTCAGTCTTTTCCTACTCCAATCGATACTCTTATCGGGGTTGCCTGCCTTGCCAATGAAGATCAGCTAATAGAGGTTGAAGCGTTAGCTGTTATCGAGTAAGAATACGGGCGAATTGAAAAAGGGCTGAAACAGGCGTAACAGGAAAATGATATGGTGAAGGGCTCCTGCTGCATCAATGCACGCTTAGTCTGGCATGCAGGGAAGATAAAAAGGCATTCAGTTCTCAATGCATAATTTCATGGACGCTTTGTATTATGGGACAAGCACTATCTTTCCAAAGTGTTCCTGGCTCTCCATGATACGGTGCGCTTCCGCGGCTTCACTCAAAGGCAGAACACGATCGATGACCGGATCGATCAGCCCCCGGCCAGCAATATCCAAGACGAGGGCCTGTTCTTTACGGGTAGCCGCACGACTTCCCAAGACATTGAGATGATTACGGTATAACAGGAGGAGATCCAGTTTTACATAGCGGCCACCGTGTTTGGCCACAGACACCAAAGTCCCGTCCATTCGAAGGCATTCAATGGCCATGGTGAACATCTCACCGCCAACGTTGTCCAATGCTAGGTCCACTCCCGCACCATTTGTCATCTCCTTGACTCGTTCAGGCACGTTTTCCTCATGGTAATTGAGGGCGTAATCCACCCCGATTTCCTCAAGCCGGTGAATTTTTTCTTGTGAGCCTGTGGTACCAAAGATACGACGAGCTCCTCCAAGGCGCGCAATTTGGATAGCCGCTGTACCCATTCCGCTGCTTGCCCCCGTTATCAGAACGTCTTGACCTGATTGCAGACCACCACGGGCTACAGCCATGTGCCAAACGGTACCATAGGACCAAAGGCAGCAGCTCTGCTTCTCAAAGGAAAGGGATTCCGGACCGTGGAGCAAATTGACTTCTTTAACAGCCACATACTCAGCATATCCCCCGAAGCGCTGGTGGCCGGGCAACACGGTGTTGACACACAGATTATCCAAGCCTCTCATACAGTATTCGCAGTGCCCACACGCCGGGCAAGTCATGGCGACGATCTTATCGCCAGGTCGAAAGCCTTTCACTTCTTGTCCTACAGCAGCCACTTCGCCGGCAGCCTCTCTTCCGAGTTGAAATGGCAAAGGGAGCGGGGGTCGGCCAGGAGGCGCCGTCAGCAAACCTTTGCGGTAGTTCAAATCCCAATTATTGACGGAAGTGGCCCGCACCTGCATGAGAACTTCATCGGGTTCAATTTCGGGCAGAGGGACCTCAACATACTGCAGGACAGACGGATCGCCATACTCAAACAAACGGACAGCCATCATACTCTCAGGCAGATCAGGCATCGCGCCCTCCTTCTCATTTCTCATGAGCAGCTCGTGGACACTCCCCGTTTGCCTTTGACAGGCAACCAGTGTCTGATCAATCACTCAAAAATATGGCTTACGGAGGTTCCCAATCTTCGTCGTCTGTTTGAGGGTTCACTCTATGTAAGAAATTTCTTCACCTTCATCTCAAAGAAAAGATTTAGTGGCAAGTCCAACCGCCATCCACGGGGAATTGAATGCCGGTGATCATGGTGGCCAGGTCACTGGCAAGAAAACAGACGGCGGCCGCGATTTCATCCAGCCTTGCAATGCGGTTAATGGGAATCATGGTCAACTCATGTTCAATAAACCCCGGAAGGTTCAGCAAAGGTTTTGAAAGGTCGGTCTCTACCCACGTGGGTGCGACGCAATTGACTCGAACATTGTACTTACCCCATTCAACAGCTTCTGAACGGGTTATTTGGGACACGACGGCCTTACTGGTGTTATAAGGCATGCAATTGGGGGCGCCGACCAGGCCAACGGATGAACCTATATTGATGATCGATCCGTTTTTACGCGGGATCATCGACTGGATGGCGACGGCTTGGTTGGTGAAAAATAATCCCTTTGCGTTTACCGAATGCAACGCATCCCAATTTTCTTCAGTGATATCCACCGCAAGCGTGGGTTTGCCAAGGTCAACACCGGCACTGCAGACAAGAATATCAATTTCACCCAAATCCTTCCGGATCCTTTCAATCGTTGGAGCGATTGCCGGGATATCAGACACATCGAGCTGATAGCCACGCGCTTTTCCCTTTTTGCTCACAATTTCGGTTCCTTTTTTTACGGTTTCCGGTTGACGGCCAACTACTGCAACCGTTGCCCCACTGGCGCCTAAACGTTCCGCACATGCAAGGCCGATGCCCCTGGTTCCGCCGGTGACCACGGCGACTTTGTTTCCGAGATCTACTTTCATTGCAAAACCTCCCTTTCGTCGTAGAAGATACGATACTCGCTCGAAAAGTAATAAAGATCTATAAGCACGAATATCACTTTTTGATTGCTCATGTCAAATGATTTTTATAAAATCGCCGGTAATACCACCACCGGAAGTTCGGGGATGTAAGGGCTGGCCACCTTTGGAGCTCAGACTACTACGATGGCAGTGTTGGAGACAACATTACCGCAGAGATGATGAAGTGGTATATCAGGCATCAGCGACAGACGAGTTTCGATTGGTAAACTCCCAAAATGCCCTGATCGGAAGATCAGGGTAGTTTATTTCCAATGAAAACATCAGAACATCAGATAAAAACCTTGACAAACTGAATAATATCTAATATAGAAAATTGGGTTATCCAAATAAGAGGTATTGTCTTATTCCTGGTTTGGTGTGTGGGCTCCCTGGGCCTCAAGAATACAAAAACGAAACGAAGCCAGTTAAGCTCAAAATGAGGAGGTAAAAAAATGTCGTATCGCATATTAATTGATACAGGCGGCACATTCACCGATGGTGTCTGTGTTGATGAAATCGGAAACCTGTTGGCAGCGAAGGCGCCGACCACACCGGAAAACCTGACCATTGGCATCATGGAGACGATTAGCGCTCTTGCAAAGCTTTGCGGGCTGGACCGCAAACAGCTGTTAGCCCAGGCGACAATGGTGGTCAACGGCACCACGGCGGGCACGAACGCCGTGATTACCAGGCAGGGACCCAAGTTGGGCATTATATGTACAAAGGGGTTCCCGGATGTTATCGAACTGCGAAGGGCGCCTAAGGTAGACATGTTCGACTGGAGGATGCCATTTCCAAAGCCCCTTGTTCCCCGCCGTCTTCGAGTAGAAGTGGAAGAAAGAATCAATAAGAGAGGGGAGGTCCTGATCCCCCTTAACGAGGATAGTGTCCATGAGGCCGTGGCCTATCTCAAGAAACAGGGCGTAGAGGCGATTGTTGTCGCACTCCTTTTTTCATTCCTCAATGACTCCCACGAAAAACGAATAGCGGAGATCATCAAGGAGGATTTTCCAAAGGTCCCCTGTTCCATCTCATCCGCCATTCTGCCCATGATTGGAGAATATGAGCGGACCAGTACGGCGGTTATTGATGCTTACATTAGGCCTATCATCAATAACTATATTCACAATCTTCGAGACCGACTCCTAAAAGAGGGATTCAAGGGCGAACTCCTCTTTATGCAAAACAACGGTGGCATCGGGACCTGGAAGGTCGCTTTGGATACCCCTGCCACTCTGGCCCTGTCGGGTCCTGCGGCGGGGCCGTCCGCTGCGACCATGATCGGGGGATTATATGGCGAGGACAACATCCTGTCCGTTGATATGGGTGGGACCAGTTATGATATCCTCATCATTGATAAGGGTCGATTTCGTACAAAAACGGAATCGATGATCGCGGACAACAGGTTCTCCTTGCCCGTGATTGATGTTAATACCATAGGATCAGGAGGGGGCAGTATCGCCTGGTTTGATGTCTCCAACACCCTCCATGTCGGCCCTCGAAGCGCGGGGGCCATTCCGGGCCCTGCATGCTATGACAGGGGAGGAGAAGAACCCACGGTGACCGATGCAAACGTGGTTCTGGGGTATATCTCGCCGGAATATTTTCTCGGGGGCAAGATGTCTCTGAGAAAAGATCTGGCAGAGAAGGTCATCAAGGAGAAGGTTGCCGACCGACTTGGGGTGAGCCCTGTGGAGGCGGCGGCCGCAATCTACGAGATTATCAATTCGACCATGGCGGACGGAACACGGCAGACCTTTACTCGGCAGGGATATGATCCCCGTGATTTTACGATCTGCGCTGCCGGGGCCGCCTGCCCGGCCCATGCCATGAGAATAGCAGAAGATTTGGGCATTTCAAAGATCATGATTCCAAAACATGCCCCTGTTTATTGTGCCTTCGGTATGTCCGGTGCTGACCTGAAGCATGATTATATAAGGTTCTATTTTACCTCTACGAAGGATTTGGACCTTGATCGGCTCAAGAACCTGTACGATGAAATGGAGTCTGAAGGTCTTGCCACACTGGCAAGGGAAGGTGTTCCCAAAGAGTTGCGGACCCTGGAGCGCAGCATGATGGTGCGGTATCATGGTCAGTATCGCGAGATCGAATCCAAATGGCCGAGTGGTCCGATCAATAAAAAGAGCATTGAGGAGGGCATCGCGGCATTTCATGACAGGCACAATGAGTTGTACGGGTACTCGGACAAGGATTATCCCATCGATTTCATAGCCTGGAAATTGACAGCCATCGGCAAGATATCCGCCCCGAAACTTCACCCCCTGGAAAAGGGTGGTGAAGATCCTTCTGGCGCCTTGAAGGGCAAGCGGGACGCCTATTTTGAAGAGAGTGATGGGTTTGTGGAAACGGCGATCTATGATGGAGACAAACTCACGCACGGCAATATCCTTGAAGGGCCAAGCATCGTAGAAGAGACAATGACCACGATCGTGATCCCCCCTGGAAATAAGTTGCGTGTTGGAGAATACGGGGACTACCTTACGGTGTAAGGAAAATCAAATGGAGGTTTTAAAATGAGTTTACATACACATACACCAAATATTGATCCGGTCACCCTGTCGGTCGTCTGGAGAAGGTTATTAACGATCACTAGTGAAATTGGATACAGGGTGATGTATGCAGCCCAGAGCTTTGTTATGGGGATGGTGCAGGACCTAGGCCCCCAATTCATTAGCCAAAAGGGAGAGATATTGACCCAGGTCGACTTCCTGCCCTCTCACTCCCTGGTGGCTGAGATTCCATCAAAGATTATCATAGAACGCATTGGGAAAATGGATCCCGGGGATCTTGTCATTGCCAATGACTCACACATCATTAAAAGCGGCCACCTGCCTGACTGGACCTTTTTCAGGCCCTTTTATTATCATGATGAGCTGGTCTGTTATGGTTATTTGAGGGGGCACCAGATGGATACGGGAGGGGCCCTCTCCGGAGGTTATTTTCCCCGTGCCTATGATTGCATTGCGGAGGGTCTGAACATCCCTCCCATGAAGATCATACGCAAGGGTAAGGTGAATGAGGAGCTCTACGGCCTGATCCTGAGAAATGTGAGAAATGCTGCCGGCGTGCGTGCGGATAATATGGCCATATACGGGTCCCTTGGAAAGGGGGAGGAGGCCCTCTGTGGGTTAATTGACAAATATGGTCTGGACACAATCAGGGCCTGCTTTGAAGAGATGCTCAGGGCCGGCGAGGAGGGGATGCGCGCGGAGATCAGAAAGATCCCGGATGGCGAGTATTACGGTGAGACAGCCGTTGACTGGGACGGGAGCACGCCTGATGAACCCGTATGGATCAGGGTGAAACTGACGGTCAAGGGCGATGAAATGATCTTTGATTATTCGGACAGCAATCCTCAGGTGGATTTCGTAAACAGTCCTCTTGGCAATACCCAATGTTTTACATCCTTGGGTCTTTTTCTGACCATGGACCCGAGCATCCCTCGTAACAGCGGTACCATGCGGCCCATTACGATCATCACTCGCGAGGGGACTGTGGTGAATCCGACCTACCCCCATACCTACGGGGCATGTGCCTGCACCTGCGGGACTGAAATTTGCGAGGTGACCCTTCAGGCCCTGGGCAAGGCCGCACCGGATAAGGCTGTGGGATCATGGAGTCGTCATTTCTGCCCGGATACGATGGGGAGGTTTCCGACCGTTGACCCCAGAACGGGATTGCTGGAAGAATACTTTACAGCCCCGTTTATTGAGGGTGGCGGTACCGGGGCGGTAAAGGGGTTTGACGGCTGGGAAGGATATGGGGGGCACACCACGGGCGGCGTGCTGTACAGAGGCTCTGTAGAGCACACCGAGCTTTTTTTCCCAATGCACTACCGTACTGTAAGGCTTGAGCCTGACACGGAGGGTGCCGGTCGGTTTACCGGTGCGACGGGCAATTATTGTGAGAGGGAGAATGAAGATCTTCCGTGGAACAGAAACCTCCTGATGAGCGGAAATAGCAGTGGGGAGCTATTCCCCCAGATGGGTCAAAATGGGGCTCCGCCTGCCCCCCTTCCAAAGATGTATCTCAAGAGGAAGGGAAAGGATGAGCTGGAGATCTTCAAATGCATTGACATGACATATCTCTATCCAGGGGATATGCTGATCAGCAGGGGTACCGGCGGTGCCGGCTGGGGCAGCCCCTTTGATCGAGACCCGGAGATGGTCAGGGAAGATGTGGAAGACATGAAGGTCTCCATCGGCCGGGCAAGAAACGTCTACGGCGTGGTCATGGACCCTGAGACATTTGAGATCGATTACGCGGCCACGGAAAGACTGAGAAAGGAACTGCGGAACAATCCTCTTTACCGGGACATCAACCTTGTCATGGATGACGTGCGGAGTGGAAAGATCTCCTGGCAGGAAGCGAAAGATGTCTATGGGGTGGTGGTAAAGGAGGACCGCGGGCGTATCGTCACCGACTTCGTGGAAACGGAGAAACTCCGGCCGAAATAGAGTCTGTCGACGAAGTCTCCTGGGCCGTCATGCCGGATTTATGGATCGATTAATCACCCGAATTCCGCAATCTACCTGGAGGAAATCATGAAAAAGTCTATTTTGTGTACTCTCTTGGTCTTGTGGACTGTCGGGATGGCCTTTTCAATCCCACGGACGTTCGCGGCAGCAAAGGAAAAAATTGTTTTTGGCCAGGCCCTTTCCCTTTCGGGCCAAATTGCCATGCAGGCAAGTTTTCTCGAAGTCCCCGCTATCAAACTATGGCTCCAGGAAGTGAATGCCAAAGGGGGCATTCTCGTGAAGCAGTACGGCAAGCGGCTGCCTGTGGAACTCAAAAGGTACGATGACAAGAGCGACGTTAATACAATGCTCAATTTGGTCAAGAAACTGATCACAGAAGATAAGGTCGACTTCATGTTCCCGCCATCCACCAGTGCCATGCACTTTGCCATGGTCCCGCTCGTCAACAAGTATAAATACCCGCTGGTCACGTGGACGGTCGCTTCAGACCAGCTTTTAGAGATGGCGCCAAAGCTTCCATATGTGTTCCATACGTCCCCGCCACCCAGCGCGCACATGGAAGTAGGAAAGGATTTTTATAAGGAGCTCGGCGTAAAGAGCGTAGCGCTTATTTATATTCAGGATCTCGCCGGGATCGAATATTCGGGCGCTTTGAAATCCAGGCTGGAAAAGGCGGGCATTGAATTGATGATCTATGAAAGTTATCCCCCTGCCGCTGCCGATTTGTCCCCTTTATTGAAGAAGGTCAAGGCGGCAAATCCCGATGCCCTCGTCGCGGTGACCTATCCATCGGATGCCTTTATGATTACCGAACAGTCCATGGTCATTGACCTGAATCCCAAGCTCTTTTGCTTGGGTATCGGCGGTGCCATGCCCGTATTCCGCGATAAATTCGGCTCTCCGAAGCTGGAGGGTGTGATGGCCTTCGGCGGTTGGAGTCCCAAATCCTCGCCTGAAGCCCAAGAGTACTTTGAGAAATTCAAGGCATTGAACAATATCGAACCTGATTACTGGTCCGCCTCTTACGGGTATGCCACGTACCAGATCTTTGAGCAGGCGATCGAGAAGGCCGGGACGCTCGACAGGGATAAGGTGAGAGATGTGCTTGCCAAGACAGCCTTTACCCATACAGCTGCCGGAAATGTTGCCATCAAATTCGAAAAGCAGATGAATTATGCGATGGCCAGCTATTACGGCCAGTGGCAGAATGGGGTCTTTGAGGCCCTCGCTCCAACAAAGACGAGAACTGCTAAACCATTATATCCAAAACCGCCGTGGCCGAAATAGGGCCTCAAAACGGGGGCATATTCTTGGGATTCGCCTCGGACCCCCCAGTTAACTGCTCTGTTTTCCTGGCTCCAGTGCATTTTTGCGCGAAAAAACGAGAATGCGCCATCAGGAAGGGCGGGGAAGAAGCCCCGTGCGGAAGACGGGACTCTTCTCTCACGGACAGGAGTTAGTCTATCAGTCACGGCTCCTCAGAAGACCTAACGCCTCTTCTCGAAAAACAGAGAATCCGCTTGGAACCCGCGCGGCTTTCCAGGGCTGGCTCCATAGACTAAAAGCGGCAGGGCTTCGTTGAGGCGCGAGAAACGGATTCTGCCCAATCGGAGACCGCTGAATCATGGTCTTGACTATCTTCGATATTGCTGTTGCTGGCGTTTTAATGGGGGGAATCTATTCTTTGGTGGCTGCTGGCTTCAATTTGCAATACGGGGTGGCTCGAATTCTCAATATCTCTCACGGCGAGTTCATTATGCTGGCTGCCATGACAACCTATTCGATGTACACCGTGTTTGGCATCAGCCCTTTTATTTGTTTGGCCCTTTGTGGTCCCGCCAGCTTTCTTTTAGGGCTTTTTTTCCACACCATTGTATTTCGCCGGCTTGCCAGTGCCTCCGAGACCTTGGAGGTCTTCGAAGGCAACTCCCTTTTGGCATGCTTTGGCATTCTCTTTATCCTTCAAAATGTGGCCTTGTCGATCTGGGGTGGCGATGAAAGGGGATACAGCTTCTTGATCGCCCCAGTAAACCTCCTGGGGACGATATTCGCTACGAATCGTTTGGTGGCCCTCGGAATTTCCGTGGTGCTGGGGTTTGCATTCTATTTTTTCTTGACCCGTACCCGCTCAGGAAAAGCGATCAGAGCCGTCACCCAGGATTCAACAGGGGCTAAACTTCTGGGAATCCACACGACGTTGATGCAGGCCCTGTGTTTTGGCCTTGGTGCGCTTCTTGCCGGGGCAGCAGGCGTCCTTTTGAGCACCATGTATGCCGTGACGCCTTTTATGGGGCTGCAGTACACAGTGATTGCCATGATCGTTGTAGTCCTCGGAGGATTGGGCAACATCTTGGGAAGCATGTTGGGTGGGCTGATCCTAGGCATCATTGGAAGCGTTGCGTCCTATTTTCATACGGGCATTTCTCTCATTGCTTTCTACGCCATTTTTACCCTTCTCCTCCTTATAAGGCCAGAAGGGATTTTCTCGAGACGTTGAACGAGAAAAGCACAATGGAGAATCGGGGAAAACCTCAAAACATCATCTTGATCCTATTCGCACTCCTTTTCGTCGGAATATTGCCTGCGCTGGGAAGTAGCTATTATCTATCACTGGTAACAAGCCTTTTTCTGTACGTGATCCTTACGGTGAGTTGGAGCGCCTTTTCAGCCCCCACGGGCTACATGTCCCTTGCCAGTGCTGCTTTTTTCGGGGTAGGGGTTTATACCATGGCGATTCTCGGGGAGAAGTTGCCTTTTATCGTGGTCATTCTCATTGGGGCGATGTTGAGCGCAATCCTGGCTTTCTTGGTCGGCCTCTCATGTTTGCGCCTCAAAGGGGTTTATTTTTCCATATTTACCTTCGGCCTCAGTGAACTCATACGCCATTCAGTGCTGTTCTATGAGATGGAGGTTTCAGGTACAGTGGGGCGACTGGTGGTCGGGATGGACGAAGTATCGATCTACTATACTCTGTTGATC
>Ga0153916_10001411_pt1 | contig 17197 bp, 16 predicted proteins | sample Opewatmetagenome_FD_109642 | JGI IMG/M metagenome (GOLD analysis project Ga0153916, IMG submission 109642) | Freshwater wetland microbial communities from Ohio, USA - Open water 3 Core 3 Depth 4 metaG | ecosystem: Environmental > Aquatic > Freshwater > Wetlands | place: USA: Ohio, Lake Erie... | reverse complement strand
GGCGGGATGTTGCCGAGGTTGACGTTCGGCCCGAAGTGCTTCACGAACCAGGCCTGCGAGGACTTCGTGGGCGCCTCGAAGATGAGGTCGTCGATCGGCACCTCGTGCGCGATCTCGTCGATCAGCCCGGTGCGCATGTCGCCGTCCTTGCGGAAGATGCCCGCGGTGCCGCCCTCGCGGGCCTCGGTGATCACCTTCCACGAGCCCGCCTCGAGCTCCTCCTTGATCCACTCGACCCACTGGTACGGCGCGTACACGACATCGGAGTCCTTCGACCCGACCTCCGACAGCACCGTGAAGTCGCGGGCGAAGTCGCGGATCAGCTCGAGCTTCTCGTCCCGCGGGATGTCGACCGTGCCGTCCGAGATCTCGACGTGGGCGAAGCGGTGGTCGACGAGCCACGCCTTGAACTCGTCCATCTTGCCGCGCGCGTAGACGGCCTCGAACAGGGTGCCGCCGCAGACGACGGGTGTCCCGAAGTGCCGGTACAGCGCGATCTTCTTCTCGAGGTTGTTCGTCACGTAGCTCGTGCCCCAGCCGAGCTTGACGATGTCGACGAAGTCGCCGCCGGTGTCGAACATCCCCTCGATGTCGCGGGTGTTGAGGCCTTTGTCGATCACATGCGTGAGGCCGATCTGGCGCGGCTTGCCGGGGCGGCTCGGGACCCCGAGCCAACCATCCTCAAAGGCGGGCATAGAGCTCCTTCAGCTTGTCGTGGGCGCGGGCCTGGACGTCGTGGTAGAGCGAGTTGCCGTGGGCATCGATGCCGACGATGAGCGGCCCGAAGTCCTTGACGCGGAACTTCCACAGGCACTCGGGCATGAGCTCCTCCCAGAGCACCTCCTCGATCTCCTCGATCTGGGTCGTCTCGAGGGCTGCGGCGCCGCCGACGATCGCGAAGTAGACCATGCCGAGCCGCTGCATCGGCTCGATCGCGACATCGGGGAAGCCGCCCTTGCCGCAGATGGCGCGGACGCCGTACTGCTCGCCGAGGCCCTCGGTGAAGCGCACCATGCGGGCGCTCGTCGTGGTGCCGATGCAGATCTTCTCGTACTTGCCCTCCGCCACCTTGCGCACGTTCGGCGCCGTGTGCAGCAGGAACGCGCCGGTGAGGTCCATCGGCGGCTCCACACCCTGGTCGAAGATGCGGATCTGCGTACGGTCGCGGATGCCGATGATGTGGCCCTGGACGGTGACCTCGTCGCCGGCCCGGAGCTTCAGGATCTCGGCCGGGTCGGTGATCGGGAACGTGACTTCGTGGTGGGCCATGATCAGAACTCCCGGTCGTAGTCGACGGTGCCGTCCGCGCCGATGTGCGCGGAGGCGCGACGTGCGGCCCAGCACTGGTAGTTGACCGCCACCGGGTTGAGCGTCATGTGGGTGTCCGCGTGCTCGATGTGGCACTGCAGGACGGTGACGTCGCCGCCGAGCCCCATCGGGCCGATGCCCGTCTCGTTGAGCAGGCCGTAGAGCTCGTCCTCCAGCTGCGCGACGAGCGGATCCGGGTTGCGGGTGCCGACGGGCCGGGCGATCGCCTCCTTGGCGAGGTACATCGCGTAGTCGGCCGAGCCGCCGATGCCGACCCCGACGATCCCCGGCGGGCACGGCTTGCCGCCGGCATCGACGATCGACTCGAGCACGAACTTCTTGATGCCGCTGACGCCGTCGGCGGGAACGCACATCTTGAGGAAGCTCATGTTCTCGGAGCCGGATCCCTTCGGCACGCACTTCACGTCGAGGCCGTCCCAGTCCGGGATGAACTCCCAGTGCACGATCGGGAGCCGATGGCCGATGTTCGGCCCGGTGTTCTCGCGCGTGAGCACGTGCACGGCATTCGAGCGCAGCGGGTGCTCCACGGTCGCACGGGCCGTGCCGGCCCTCAACGACGCGTAGATGCGCGCGGGATGCAGGGGGAAGTGCTCGCCGACACGGCACGTGTAGACGGCGATGCCCGTGTCCTGGCAGACCAGGTTCTTCTGCTCGTCCGCGATCGAGACGTTCCGATGGATCGTCTCCAGGATGCGGACGCCCGTCGTCGAGGTCTCGCGGTCGCGGGCCGCGGCCAGCGCATCGCGGAGGTCCTGCGGGATGTCCTTCAGCGCCCACACGTACAGGTGCGCAGCCGCTTCCAGGACTGCGTCCTGCAAGCGGCCGGTGGTCTCGGTGGTGGTCGTCATTCAGCTCCTAGCCTTCTCGAATGCGGCCTTCCCGGCGCGTCGCCCGAAGACAACGCATTCGAGAAGGCTGTTGCCCATCATCCTGTTGCGCCCGTGGGTGCCGCCGGCGATCTCGCCGCAGGCGTACAGCCCCTCGAGCGTGGTCTCGGCGTCCGTGTCGATCACGAGACCGCCGTTCTGGTAGTGGAGCACGGGGTACGTGAGGAGCGGCTCCTGAAGGGGATCGATGCCTGCGCCGCGGTAGCGGCGCAGCATGTACGGAAGCGAGACCTCCGCGTCCGCCTCCGGGATCCGCGTCGTGTCGAGGTAGACCGCCGGCCTGCCGTCCTCCGTCTCCACCCCGCGCCCCGCAGCCACTTCGTCGAAGATCGCTTGTGACACAGTGTCACGAGGGCCGAGCGAGTCCGTGAACTCCTCACCGTCCGCGTTGAGGAGCACGGCGCCGTACGCCCGGGTCGTCTCGGGGATCGAGTAGCCCTGCATAGTCGCGGGCCAGGCACCGCCGTTCGGGTGGTACTGGAGCGCGTCGAGGTCGCGCGCCTCGGCGCCGAGCTCGAGCGCGATCTTCGTCACCTCGCCCGTGGCGTTCGGGTGATTGGTGGAGAGCTCGCCGCGCCGCTCCGCCTCGGCGAAGCAGCGGCCGCCGGCCGCGAGCACGATCGTGCCCGCCGTGATCTCGGCTCGGCCGCCGTCCTTCGTCGCGAAGGACGCGGTCCAACCGTTTCGTCCGGGAGCGAGGCCCACGAGAGCGTGGTCGGGGAGCGCGGTGCCCCCTCCGGCCTCGAAGCTCTCGCGCAGCGCCTTCGTGATCGCGTGGCCCGTCCGATCGCCCACCTGGAGCAGCCGCTTGCGCGAGGCACCGCCGCAGCGGGCGAGCCGGTAGCCGCCGTTCTCGCGGGTGAACGCGCATCCGAGCTCCTCGAGCCAGTGGATCGCCGCGGGCGCCTCGGACGTGAGGACCTCGACGAGCCGCGGATCCGCAGTGTCGTGCGACGAGCGCATCACGTCCTCGGCGTGGAGCTCTGGCGAGTCGTCGCCGCCGAGCGCCGCCTGGATGCCGCCCTGCGCCTTCGAGGAGTTGTTCGCCTGGATCGAGCTCTTCGTCGCGAGGGCGACGTGGGAGCCCGAGCGCTCGGCGGACACCGCTGCGGCAAGACCCGAGGCGCCACTGCCGATCACGAGCACGTCGAAGTTCACGGGGCTCGCCACGAGAGCCAATGCTAGCAGGGTTCACTATCTCTGTCATTAGTCCTACTTATTGACAGGTGCCACCGCATAGAACGTGCCCGACGCAATCGCTCTCGGACGCGATGCGGCCGGATTTCATCGACGGACGTCGACGAGGCAGCCCGGGTGATGCTCGAGCACGGCTTTCGGCATCTTCCGGTGCTGGACGCGGACGGCCAGGTGATCGGCGTCGTCAGCCTGCGGCGGGCGTCGGCGCGGCCAGGCCGTAACGATTCCTTCACCTGCCGGCGACCCGGCGAGGGTACCGTGAGCGCATCGACTGGACGCTGTTCCACCTGATCAACACAGGAGTCGCCACGCGCGACTGGCTCGAGGACCCCGTCACGGCGCTCGCCGCGGCCGCGGTGCCGCTCTATGCGCTCGCAGCCGGTTGCCTCTGGCTCCTCGCACGGCCGTTCGGTGCCACGCGCTGGAAGCAGGCGTGCGTGGCCGCGCTCGGCTCGGCGGCGGTGGCGCTGCTCGCGAATCAGGCGATCAGCCACACGTGGGAGCGGCCGCGTCCCTTCACCGCACACGTCGACGGCACGCACCTGCTGGCGCCGCCCTCACCGGACCCGTCCTTCCCGAGCGACCACGCCGCCGCGGCGTTCGCGATCGCGTTCGCCGTCCTCGCGTTCTCACGGCGCGCCGGGGTCGGCTTCCTCGCAGCTGCCGCCCTGATCGGCCTCTCCCGCATCGCGCTCGGGCTGCACTACCCGACCGACGTCCTCGCCGGAGCCGTCGTCGGCTGGGCCTCGACGCTGCTCGTGACGACCATCGGCAGGCCGTGGGTGATACGGATCGTGACGCTCCTCAGCCGGATCTCCGACCCGCTGCTCGCGCCCATCTGGCGCCGGCTCCCACATCGCCGCCTCGCGCGCTAGACACACAGAGGGCGAGGCAACCGGAGGGCGAGGCATGGCCTCGCCCCTACTACCAGATGGAGCGCAAGAGCTCCGCGATCTCGGCCGGGCCCGCCGGCCGCGGGTTCGCCTTCGCCCCGCCGCGCCCTGCGATCTCGGCCGCCACGTCCGGGAGCTCGTCCCACGGCACCCCGTGGTCGCGAAGGCGACCGAAACGGCCGAGGCGGCCGAGCTCCTCGACGCCCGCAGCGGCATCGTCCCGGCCGATCGCCCGGCCGAAGCGGGCGACCTCCTCCGGCACGACGACGGCGTTGAAGCGCAGTGCGGCCGGCAGGCAGAGCGCGTTCATCGTCCCGTGCGGCAGCCCGTAGCGACCGCCCAGGCCCTGCGCCATCGCATGGCCGAGACAGAGGCCCGAAGCGTCGAGCGCGAGGGCCGCGTGCATCGCCCCTTCGAGCAGGCGGGTGCGCACCGCCAGCGACGCGTCGTCGACGACCACGAGCGGCAGTGCCTCGGCAAGCGCGGCCGCGCCCGCGTCGGCGGCGCTCGCGGCAGCGGAGCCCGACGACGGGTGGTAGTACGCCTCCGCGCAGTGCGCAAGCGCGTTCATCGCGGTGCCGACCGTGGCCGGCAACGGCAGCCCCAGGGTCAGCTCCGGGTCGTAGATCGCCGCGACCGGTCGCGCCCGCTCGTCACTGCCGCCGCCCTTCCGCCCCGGAGCGCGCAGGACGCCGAAGTACGGCGTCCACTCGGCGCCCGCGTACGTCGTCGGCACGGCGACGACCCGCAGCTCGACGTCCGGCAAGAGCTCGACGACCACGGCCTTCGCGGTATCCACAGCGCTGCCACCACCGAGCGCGACCAGGCCGTCGGCTCGAAGCTCACGCGCCAGGGCCGCGGCGTCGCGGACCGACTCCACCGGGACGTGCGGGAGCACGCCGGCGAAGACCCCTGTCACGGGCAGCCCGGCCGCCGCCCCGGCGCCGCGACGCGTCGTGACGAGCAGCGGTCGCCGCACTCCGACCTCGGCCGCGACCGCCCCGAGGTCGGCGAGGGAGCCGGCCCCGAAGCGGACGATCCGCTCGCTCATGCCTCGCGCTCGCGTGCGAACTCGACGAAGGCCTCGGCTGCCCGCGTGGGCACACGGCCCGTTCCGCGCACGAGCGAGATCTCCCGCATCGCATGCATGCCCGCGAGCCTCGCCTCGGCGACGAGGCCCGCTGCCAGATCGGTCTCGACCGCTGTCCGGGAGATGAACGTGACGCCGTAGCCTGCCTGTACCGCGCTCCGCACAGACTCCTGCAGGCCGAGCTCGAGCCGCACGTCGAGATCGCGCACGCGCGTCCCCATTCGCCGCAACTCGTCCTCGACGACCTGGCGGACGCCCGCACCCTCCTGCATCACGATCAGCGACGCGCTGCGGAGCTCGTCGATCGAGACCGTTCGCCCGGCGAACGGATGGCCCGGCGGACAGATCAGGATCACCTCGTCCCGGAGGAACGGCTCGAAGCGGACTCCGCGATGCCGTCGTGCCGCCCCGACGATGCCGAGCTCGAGCTCCCGGTCGGCGACGAGCTCGACGACGGCCTGCGTGTCGTGCACCTCGAGCGCGACCTTCACCTCCGGGTTGCGGCGCTGGAACTCGCACAGGAGCAGGGGCACCACGATCGCCGCCGGCCCGGTCGAGGCGCCGATCGAGAGCTCCCCCGAGAGCGCCCCCTCGCCCTCGGCGGCGACCTCGTCGAGCAGCTGCTCCTCCAGCTGCAGCAGACGCTGCGCTCCGCGGTAGAGGCGCCATCCCGCCTCGGTCGGCTCGACGCGCCGGCCGGAGCGGTCGAGCAGCTGCGCTCCGAGCCGTTTCTCGAGCGCCCGCACCTGCAGCGACACCGCCGGCTGCGTGACGCCGAGGCGGTCGGCCGCCTGGGAGAAGCTCCGCCGCTCGACGACGGCGCAGAACGCGGCGAGCTGTCGTGTGTCCATAAGCGAATCTTATCGACCGCCATACAGCAGACAGTTCCGCGCACTGCGATACGCGCATATGCATAATGCAAGAGTGCGGTCGAGCTCCGGGCGGAGGTCGCAGCCGACCGCTGCCGGCGGGTGATCGTCAGGCTCGACGGGACGCTGCCGAACGTGATGCGCTCGATCTTCCAGACCCAGCCGGAGGTCGGACACGGAGAGGCGTCTCGCCGGCGCCATGGGTTGCCGGCGTCGGCGTCGGTGCAGCGGGCGGTGACGGCGCTCTCGCGCGACGACGCGATCGAGCGCAGGCCGGACGGCACGTGGCAGATCGCCGAGCCGTTCCTGGAAGAGTGGCTCGAGCGAGGTGCGACCGACCTCCACGGAGGGACATGATGCGAGTCTGGATCGACGTCACGAACTCACCCCACGTGCCCTTCTTCCGGCCGCTGATCGCCTTGCTCGAGCAGCGGGGGCACGAGGTGCGCGTGTCCGCGCGGGCGTTCGCCCAGACGCTCGAGCTGCTCGACGACGCCGGCATCGCCCACGACATCGTGGGCCCGCCGCACGGGGGAGCAGGACGCGCGGGGAAGATCCGCGCCATGGGCTCGCGCCTGCGGGCCCTGCGGAGATGGGCGAAGCCGCAGGGCTTCGACCTCGCTCTCTCGCACGCGTCCCACGAGCTTCCCCTGGCAGCGCGCTCACTCGGCATCGCGTCCGTGTACGCGTACGACTACGAGTTCGCCCGCGCCCAGCACACGCTCGGCTCGAGGTCTGCGACACGGGTGGTCGTGCCCGACGCGATCCCGCAGGAGCGCCTCGACCGCCTCGGCGCGTCCCTTGCCAAGACCCGCCGCTACCCGGGGCTGAAGGAGGAGTACTACCTCGGAGGCTTCGAGCCCGACGCCTCGGTGCCGGGCGCGCTGGGGGTGGACCGCACACGCGTCGTCGTCGTCGTACGCACACCTCCCGAGGTGTCGCTGTACAACCGGCACGGGAACCCCCTCTTCGCCGACGTGCTCGAGCGACTCGGCTCCGACCCGGGCGTGCACGCGGTCGTGCTACCCCGCACGCCGGAGCAGCGCGCCACGATCGCGTCGCGCCGGCTTCCCTCCCTGATCGTCCCCGAGCGCGCGATCGACGCGCAGAGCCTGATCGCCCTGGCCGACCTGGTCGTCTCGGCGGGAGGGACGATGAACCGGGAGGCGGTCGCGCTCGGCACGCCGGTGTGGACGACGTTCGCGGGGCGCATGGGCGCCGTCGACGAGGGCCTCATCGCCGACGGGCGCCTGCGCGTGCTCGAAGACGCCGCCGACCTCGAGCTCGTCCGCAAGGAAGGCGTGTCGCAACGGACGCGACGCGACCCGGCGCTCCTGCTCGACCTGATGCTCTCCGCGCTCGCGACGTAGGGGCGAGGCGTGCCTCGCCCGTCCCGGCGACCGGGTGGGAGGGTGTCGCGCTCTCAGCCGCCGACGAGCACGCGCAGCTCGAAGACGCCTTCCTCGACGTGGTCGGCGAGCGCTGAGAGCCTGTCCATGTGCTCGATCACGTCCTTGTGCTCGCGCCAGCGCTTGATCGCCTCGGCGCCCGGGAACTCCCACATGCCGACGTAGTCCGACGGCTCCTCGATGCTCTGCAACAGCCGCGCTGTCCCACCCTCCGGGTGGTGAAGCTCTGCCCACAGGGCGAGCGCCTCGAACGCGGTCACGAACTCCTCGGCGCGGCCGGGCTTCACCGTCCAGCGGCTCGATGCGTAATGCGTGCTCACGGCTGTACCACCTCCTCGACGGATGTCTCCGCCCGACGCGGGTCGCGGACGACCCGGCTGAGTGCGCCCACGAGCTCGAGGGTCTCCCCCTCGTCGACGAGGCGCTCCAACTGCAGCAGCGCCTCGTCGAGCCAGCCGGGCTCGACCGGCGGGCGCGTGATCCGCTGGATCTTCGGGTGTGTGCTCGCAGACACCGTCTCGCCGTCTCCCACGAGCACCTCGTGCAGCTTCTCGCCGGGCGCCGGCCCGATGAACTCGATCGGCACGTCCGTGCCCGGCTCCTTGCCGGAGAGACGGATCATCTTCTCGGCCAGCTCGAGGATGCGCACCGGCTCGCCCATGTCGAGCACGTACACCTGGCCGCGCTCCCCGATCGCCCCGGCCTGCACCACGAGCTGAACCGCCTCCGGGATCGTCATGAAGAAACGCGTCATCTCGGCGTGCGTGACGGTCACGGGCCCTCCCCTGGCGATCTGGCGCCGGAAGATCGGGATGACGGAGCCGGACGAGCCGAGCACGTTCCCGAAGCGAACGGCGACGAAGCGCGTGGCGACGTCGGCGCGGTGGCCGTACGTCTCGACGATCCACTCGCACAGTGCCTTCGACTGCCCCATCACCGTCTTCGGGTTCGCGGCCTTGTCGGTGGAGACGAGCACGAACCGCCTGGCGCCGGACTCGACGGCGACGTCGGCCAGGGTGCGCGTGCCGAGCGTGTTGTTCCGCACCGCCTCCAGCGGATTCGCCTCCATCATCGCGACGTGCTTGTAGGCGGCGGCGTGAAAGACGACGCCGGGGCGGTACTTGTCGAAGACCTGCCTCAGCTTGACGCAGTCCTTGACGTCGGCGACGATGGCGGCAGCCGCGAGGAAGCCGCGCTCGCGCACGAGCTCCCGCTCGATCTCGAACAGCGCCGGCTCCGAGTTGTCGACGAGGACGAGCTTCGAGGGCCCGAGCCGCGAGACCTGCCGGCAGAGCTCGGAGCCGATCGAGCCCCCGGCGCCCGTCACGAGGACCGTCTCGCCGGAGAGATAGCCGGCGATCGACTCGAGATCGACCTCGACGGGCTCCCGGCCCAGCACGTCCTCCACCTCGACGGGCCGCAGCTGCTTCGTGAGGTCGAAGTCGCCGGCGACGAGCTCCATCAGGCCCGGCAGCGTCTTCACCGGGACGCGCTCGCGACGGGCCACTTCCACGATCTGGGCGCGAACCGCGCCCCGCGCGGACGGGATCGCGATCAGCACCTCGTCCGGCCGGCGATCGCGAATCAGCTGCGCAAGCTCACCGGTGGTGCCGAGCACACGGATGCCGTGCAGCCGCAGGTTCTTCTTGCGCGGGTCGTCGTCGACGAGGCCGATCGGCGTGTACCCGAGCCCCGGGTTGCGCAGCATCTCCTTGATCACGAGCTGGGCGGCGTCGCCGGCCCCGACCACGAGCGCCTCCTTGCCGCGCGCGACGACCTGACCGGGCAGAGGACGCTCGATCAGCGTCCGCGCGAGCAGGCGGGAGCCGGCCACGAACGCGAGGCACAGCAGCAGGTCGACGAACCACACCCCTGTGGGCACACGCGCGGGATGCACCTCGAACAGGGTGAAGACGAGGAAGGTGGCGACCGACGCGAAGGCGACGCCGCGTACCGCCGCCCACATGTCGCGGGTGGAGATGTAGCGCCACCAGCGGTTGTAGAAGCCCGAGAGCGCGAACACCGGCAGCTTGATCGCGATGACGAGCAGCACGATCTCGGAGGACAGGTAGCGGTCGTAGTAGACCGGGCGCCCCTGGTCGAAGCGGAGCTGCCAGGCCAGGTACCACGCTGCGGCGATGATGGCCGCGTCGGCGACGACCTGCCAGAGCCGGTGCCTGTTGAAGGGAGTTCTCACGGGCGTGTGGCGCAGAGAGAGGGACGCGGCACGCCCTGTCCCCTTCCGTCTCTCATGCGACGACGCCGGCGGCGGCGCGCACGGCCTCGACGACCCGCTCCTGCACGTCGGCGCCGATCCCGCCCCACATGGGGAGGGCGAGATTCTCGGCCGAGGCTCTCTCCGTCTCGGGGAGGGAGCCGCGCTCGTAGCCGAGATAGCGCATCGCCGGCTGCAGATGCAGCGGGGTCACGTAGTACGCCGCGGAGGAGATCCCCGCCTCCTTCAGCCCGGCGGCGATCTGCTCGCGCTCCGGAGCGCGCACGACGTACATGTGGTAGACGTGGCCCGGCTCGTCGAGCGGGAGCTCGACGGCGTCGCCGAGGCCGAGCTCGGCGTACCGTGCGGCGCCGGCGCGACGTCCCTCGTTCCAGCCGGCAAGGCGAGGCAGGAACAGCCGCAGCGCCGCTGCCTGGAGGGCGTCGAGGCGGGAGTTCGTCCCGATCAGCTCGAAGGTCTGCTTGTCGAGCGAGCCGTGGAAGCGCAGCATGCGCACCCGCTCCGCGACCGCGTCGTCGGTGCACGCGACGAGCCCGCCGTCGCCGAGCGCGAAGAGGTTCTTCGTCGGGAAGAAGCTGAACGTCGAGCAGATGCCCACGCTCGCGACACCGGCGGCGCCGAAGGCCTGCGCGGAGTCCTCGATCAGCGGCAGGCCGAGCTCGGCGAGCGCCGCGAGCGGGGCGGGCCGCCCGAACAGGTGCACCGGCATGATCGCCTTCGTCCTCGGCGTGATCCGCGCGGCCACGTCGTCGGGGTCGAGGTTCAACGTGACGGGGTCGATGTCGGCGAACACGGGAGTCGCGCCCGCCCGGGCGATCGCCTCGGAGGTCGCGTAGAACGTGAACGACGGGCAGATCACCTCGTCGCCGGCGCCGATGCCCATCGCCTCGAGCGAGAGCACGAGCGCGTCGGTGCCGTTCGCCACCCCGATCGCGTGCGGCACCCCGAGATAGGCGGCGGCCTCGCGCTCGAACGCCTCGACCTCCGGGCCGAAGATGAACCGCCCCGAGTCGAGCACCTCGGCGAAGCGCTCCTTCAGCTCGGGGATGAGCGGCGCGTACTGCGCCTTGACGTCGACGAGCGGAATCACGACCGACCGAGTGTAGCGGCGTTCCTGGCCGTTCTCCATGCGGTTTGCGGGGAGAACGCACCCCTGTCCCCCGCGGGCGCGGTCAGGCCGACTCGCGTGCGGCGGCGCGGCCGCGCAGGTAGCGCCGTCCGAGCCAGGCGGCGGCGAGCACGACCGCGACGGCGATCGCGACGTCCGCGTAGCGGAACGCGTGATGGAAGCTCTCCCAGCTCGAGCCGGCCGCCCAGCCGCCGCCGGCGAGGCCGAAGCACCAGATCGCCGAGCCGCTCAGGGTGAGCATGGTGTAGCGAACGAACGGGGCCCGGAAGACGCCGGCGGGGATCGAGATGAACGAGCGCACGACCGGCGTGATGCGCCCCAGGAACACCGCCCAGTCGCCCCAGCGGTCGAACCACGCCTCGGCCCGGTCGAGCTTGGCCGGGCTCAGATGGAGCCAGCGCCCGTGCCGCTCGAGGTAAGGCCGGCCGCCGTAGTCGCCGATCGCCCAGCCGGCGACGGCGCCGACCGTGTAGCCGATCGTGCCCGCGAGCGCGATCGCGAGGTACGCCGCCGGCCCCGGCTCGAACGCGTAGCCGAACAGCGTCACGTTCTGCCCGGCGAACGCGCCCGACGCAACGGCACCGCCGTACACCATCACCGGCTCGCTCGCAGCCGGGAAGACGGCGTCGATCAGCATCAGGAAGAAGACGGCGTAGAGGCCGTAGTCGCCGACCACGCTCGTGATCGCCTCGGTGACGCCGCTGAGGAGGGAGAAGACCATGAGGAGACGACTCTAGCCCGGGCCGGGCACGCCCGGCCCCTACGGTCTCTTCGGGCCGACGATCCGCTGGACGCGCACGGGGCGGGTCAGCTCGATCGTGCCGAGGCTGTTCCGCGCGACGACCCGGATCACGTACTTGCCGCCCTTGACCGCCTTGCGCTGCCGGTCGAGGCCGTTCCAGACGACACCCGGCTCACCGGCCGGGTAGCGGCGCCTGGCGAGCGTCCGCACCACCTCGCCGGCCGGCGTCTCGACGGTGACCACGACGCGCGCGAGCCGTGCCTGCTTCCAGGTGATGGAAAGGTCGCGACCGAGCGGCGGCAGGAACAGCTTGCGCGGTGCCGTGCTCAGGTACCCGAGCGTGGTGTTGACAGTGAACACCTGCGTCATCTCGGAAGGCTGCCCGGTGTCGTCGGTCGCGGTGACGGAGAGCCTCCAGCGGCCGTTCGCGGGTCGCGGGTCGGCGCTGCGGGAGAGCGTCGTCGGCGACGGCGGGGTCACCGGCGGCGGCGGTGTCGGTGTCGGGACAGGCTCGGGAGTCGGCGCCGGCTCGGGAGTCGGCGCCGGCGGGCTCGGCGGCGGCGGGAACGGGAGACTGTAGCTCCCGGGTTGTCGCTCGGCGGTCTCCGTGTAGGCGACGCTGCCGTCGGGCGCCGTCAACGTCACGGTCGCCGTCGAGGGGCGCACGAGCTTGTAGCGCAGGCTCTGCCGGTCGCCGACACCGTCTCCGTCCGGCGAGACGACGGACACGGCGGGCTGCACGAAGACGCCGCTGTAGACGAACATGAGCGCGGTCGAGATCGGCCGCTCACTGCCGCCGGACGGCCGGTTGAGCAGGCCGGCGTCGAAAGCCATCGCGGTCGAGCCGCCGCCGTCGAGCGCCATGCCGGTGACGGCGCCGAGCCGTACCAGCGCCTGTGCGAGCTCGAAGTTCGTCATCCCGACGGAGTGGCCGGGCTGGCGCCCGTCGACGGTGACGAGCACGATGCGGCCGTCCGCGAGCTGCCCGACCCCGGTGCGTGCCGTGCGGGGGCTGAGCTGGCTCGAGGTGAACGCCTCGCCGGCGCGAAACACGGGTGCGCCGTCCCGGACGATCTGCGGGCCGCCGCCGATCGCGGCGACGACACCGGGCCAGTCGGGCTTGAAGATGAGCCGGGCCGTCACCGTTCCGCCGACGGGCGCCTCGGCCGTGAGCGCGGTCGCGGCGGTGCCGCGGGCGACCAGGACGGCACCCCCGATCGGGATCGGCGCGGCGCCTCCCCCGACGAGCGTCTCGACCACCGGAGCCTGCAGGTCGGCGTTGGGAACGGCGGCGGGGAACGGGAACAGGACCGTGGCGACGGCGCCGGGCAGCGCGGGCGTCGTCGGCCCCCAGGCGGGCGTGTAGAGGGCGACGCCGTTCACCGGAGGAGCCTCGTTCAGCGCGCTCAGCGAGCGTTTGACGCCCGTTCCCTGCCAGGTCCCGAAGAACGAGATCCGCCGGATGTCGAGGGTGCCGTCGGCCGTCACTCCCGCGCTCGAGCGGGAGCCGGACGGCGGGCTCGCGACCTGGCCGTCGCGCATGAAGACGCCGCTCGGGACGCCGGACGTGAAGGTGAAGAAGTCGCCGTTGACACCGGCCGTCGTCGCCGACGACGCGATCCGCCGCTGCATCGCGGTCAGCGTCTCCGTGCCCGTAAGGGACTCGTTGGAGAGAACGGGAGCGAGGGTCGTGGTGCCGGAGGCAGGGCGCGGGCCGGTGAGGATGTTGATCGCGACGGGCCCGTTCGGCGTGAACTGCACTCCGTTCTCGAAGGCGACGCCGGGCCAGAGCGCTCGCGACTGTGCCCCCGCGGATGCAGCGAGGCAGAGCGCGGTCAGCGCGGTGACGAGGAGGCGGCGTCCCATCGACCGATTCGAGGGTAGCGGAGGCCGGTCGAGGCGCTCTCCCTCCTTACACGATCCGAACGGGCGCGAACGGCGTGCTCGCGCTCAGCTCCAGACCCTGACCTCGCGGTAGAGGGTGTCCCGCTGCACGGGGATCTTGCCGAGGGCCCTGATCAGATGCACGAGCTCGTCGGTGGAGGTGCGGTGCGTGGTGCCGGCGGCGGAGACCACGTTCTCCTCCATCATCACGGAGCCCATGTCGTCGGCGCCGAAGCCGAGCGCGACCTGCCCGATCTTCATGCCCTGCGTCACCCACGACGACTGGATGTGCGGCACGTTGTCGAGGTAGATGCGGGAGACGGCCTGGGTGAGCAGGTAGTCGAACGACGTGGGCATGTCCTCGTCACGGACCTGGGCGTCGAGCCGGTTTCCGTCCCGCTGGAACGTCCACGAGATGAAGGCCCGGAACCCGCCCGTCTCGTCCTGCACGTCGCGCACGCGACGCATGTGCTCGACGCGCTCCTCGAGCGTCTCCACGTGCCCGTACATCATCGTGGCGGTCGTCGACATGCCGAGACGGTGGGCGTGCCGCATCACGTCGAGCCACTCGTCGCTCCTCGTCTTCTTCGGCGCGATGATGTCCCTGACGCGGTCGACGAGGATCTCGCCGCCGCCGCCCGGGAGCGAGTCGAGGCCCGCGTCCCTGAGCCGGGAGAGCGTCTCCCAGACGGTCAGCTTCGAGCGTCGCGCGATGTGCTGCACCTCGGGCGGGGAGAGGCAGTGGAGATGGATGCGGTAGCGGCTCTTGATCGAGCTGAACAGGTCCTCGTAGAACTCGATCCCGAGATCGGGGTGGTGCCCGCCCTGCATCAGCACGCCGGTGCCGCCGATCGCGAGCGTCTCCTCGATCTTCTTGAAGATGACGGCCTTCGGCAGCAGGTAGCCCTCGCGCGTGTCGCCGGGCCGCCGGTAGAACGCGCAGAAGTCGCAGTCGGTGACGCAGATGTTCGTGTAGTTGATGTTCCGGTCGACGATGAACGTGATCCGGTCGGGGTCGGCCTTGCGGTTTCGGATCTCGTTCGCGACACGCCCCACGGCGACGAGGTCGCGCGAGCGGAGCAGGGCGATCGCGTCGTCGTCGGTGAGGCGCTCGCCGTCGAGCGCCTTGCCGAGGATCTCCTCGACGGCCGGCGTGGCGACGATGGCGCTCACAGGGTGACTCCGAGGTCGCGGGCGAAGCGGAGCTCGGGCACGTGCAGGAGCTCGCCGGCGTCGCGGGCCATCTCGAGGAAGGTGTACAGCCCCGCGCGCTCCCGCGGGCCGAAGCTGTAGCGCAGCTTCTCGAAATAGCGGGCGAGAAAGCCGGGCGGGTAGCCGTACCGCTCGCTCGCCTCGAAGGCGAGCCGCTCGGGCTCGGAGCGGGCGAGCCGGACGGAGGCAACGAGCGCGTGCTCGAGATCGGAGAGCCCCTCGACGACCGGCTCCGGCGCCGCCCACACGGCGAACACCATCGGCAGGCCGGTGCGCTCGAGCCACAGCCGTCCGAGATCGTGGTGCGGCGTCGGGTCCTCGAACGCGCTCTTCAGCGCGGCGTCGCCGATCAGCAGCTTCGCGTCGGCCTCCTCGTGCAGCGGCCGGATCTCCGCGCTCGGCAGCAGCACCTTCGTCAGCACGACCGAGGTGGCGCTCTCCGGCGTGACCGCGACCGAGCGCACGTGCCCGAGCGGTATCCGCGTGACGAGCTGGATCGAGTCCACCGCGCCCTCCGACGACACGCACAGCCGTGGCAGCAGCCGCAGGCTGTCGGCGTTGCGGGCGTACTCGATGGAGGAGATCGGGGCGACGTCGATCTCGCCGCCGATCAGCATCCGGTTCAGCTCGGTCGGGACGCCGACGACCTCCTCCACGTCGTACTCGAGCCGGTGGAACACCGGCGCCATGTTGACGTACGAGATGCGGCCGAGACGGATCATGGCGTCTCGAAGCGCCGGAGCACGTTGTGGAGCGAGTCGCGCTGCACCGGGATCCTCCCGGCCTCACGCACGAAGCGGACGAGCTGGTCGACCTTCTGCTCCGTCTCCGTGCGAGCGCCTGCGGCGTGGAAGATCGTCTCCCGCATGACGGTGCCCTGCACGTCGTTCGCGCCGAAGTGGAGCGCCACCGCGGCGAGCGGCATGCCCATCATGATCCAGTACGCCTTGATGTTGGGCACGTTGTCGAGCATGAGCCGGGAGAAGGCGAGCATCTTGAGGTCGTCGGCGCCCGTCGTGTGGCGGAAGCCGCGGCGCTCGAAGACGGTGTTCTCCGGGTGGAAGGCGAGCGGGATGAAGGCGACGAAGCCGCCCGTGCGATCCTGCTGGTCGCGCAGGCGCAGGATGTGGTCGACGCGCTCCTCGTAGGTCTCGACGTGCCCGTAGAGCATCGTGCAGGTGGAGCGCAGGCCCATCCGGTGCGCCGTGTCGTGCACGTGGAACCAGATGTCGGGGTGCTCCTTGCCGGGTGCGACGAGGGCGCGCACGCGGTCGGCGAAGATCTCGGCGCCGCCGCCGGGCAGCGAGCCGAGGCCCGCGGCCTTCAGCTCGCGCAGCACCTCCTCGTGCGTGAGGCCGGACAGCGTCGTCATGTGGTGCACCTCGGAGGCCGTGTAGCACTTGAGGTGCACGTCGGGCAGCTCGGCCTTCAGCGCCCGCAGCGTGTCGAGGTAGAAGTCGAGGTCGATGTGCGGGTTCTCGCCGTTGACCATGTGGATCTCGGTGAAGCCCGAGGAGCGGTGCTGCTCGACGGCGTCGCGGACGAGCTCCTCGGTCGTGATCGAGTACGCGTGCTCCTGCCTCTGGGTCGCGGCGAAGGCGCAGAACTTGCACTTCACCCGGCAGACGTTCGTCTGGCTGATGTAGAGGTTCTGGACGAAGCCGACCTCGTCGGTGCCGCCCCGCAGGCGGCGCGCGCGGTCGGCGAGCTCGCCGAGCCCGAGCAGGTCGTCCGACTCGAGCAGCGTCAGCCCGTCCTCGAAGTCGAGCCGCTCGCCGGCTCCGATCTTCTCCCGGATCGGCTCGAGGGTCGAGGTGCGGTCGAGAAGGGCCATGTGTCCTATCTGGTGCGGTCGACGACGGCGTCAGCGAGGGCAACGAGCTCGGCGCGGCAGGCCTCGCCGCCCAGGCTCTCTCTCGCCCTCCTAGCGTAGTCGAGGGCAACGTCCCTGGAGCGCTCCAACGCGCCCGAGGCGGCCACGCGGACGAGCACGCCCTCGAGCGGGCCGCCCGCGATCGCGGCCCTGACTGCCTCGTCCCGCTCGGCCGCGAGCAACAGGGGCAGGGTCGGCGTGCCGTCGCGAAGATCGGTGCCGGGGATCTTGCCGGTCTCGATCGTGTCGCCTGCACAGTCGAGGATGTCGTCCACGATCTGGAAGGCGATCCCGAGCAGACGGCCGTAGTCGCCGCTGCCGCCACCGAGCACGCAGGCCGCCTCGAACAGCTTCCCCGTCTTGAGGGCGCAACGCTCGAGGTAGCTCTCGATCGAGGTGTCGGGATCGTGCAGCTGGCGACGCTGCAGCGCCTCGCCCCGCGCGAGC
>Ga0153916_10001410_pt1 | contig 17201 bp, 12 predicted proteins | sample Opewatmetagenome_FD_109642 | JGI IMG/M metagenome (GOLD analysis project Ga0153916, IMG submission 109642) | Freshwater wetland microbial communities from Ohio, USA - Open water 3 Core 3 Depth 4 metaG | ecosystem: Environmental > Aquatic > Freshwater > Wetlands | place: USA: Ohio, Lake Erie... | reverse complement strand
TGGCTGCTCCCCGAGAAGGCCGGCCGCACCGTGCGCTTCTTCGACACCAAGTACGAAGAGGGCGGCAGCGCGGCGCTTCTCGAACAGGTGTTCCCGGGCGCGGAGAACGTGACCGCGGAGGCGATGTCGCTGCGCTCGATCTTCGTCGCGCTGGCAAGGGCCAGCCGCGGGGCGAATCCACAGCGCGGCGTACCGGTCGGGTAGGGCGGTTGTGTGATCCGATAAGGGGCTTGCCAAGCCGAAGCGCCCGCCTTCGCTCGTCGCGAACAGTACCCGGCGACGAGCTACGGCGAGGCAGCCTTCGGCGAGACGGGCGCGAAGGCTGGAGGCGATGTGCGACTGATCATCCACCAGGCGCTCAAGGACGTGCGGCTGCTGCGGTGGCTGCTCGCCGCGTGGGTGCTGCTGCTCGTTGCGATCCACGCCGTCGTGATCTTTGCCGGGCACGCGCAGCAGATGGATTCGCAGGCGCTCTATCGCATGTCGGTTGCGGAAGCAACGTTTGTGGTTCTCGCAACCGCAGTGTTCATCGTTATGGGCGCGCTGCTGGTGCAGAACGACTCGCCCGTCAGTAACACCGCTTTCTGGCTCACGCGCCCGGTCTCCGCACGCGCCATGCTCGTCAGCAAGCTGCTCTTCGCGCTGGTCATCCTGGTGGCGCTGCCGCTCCTTCTCGATGGCACGGACTTCGTGCTTGCGGGCCTCAGCCTCCGGTGGCTGCCACCGCAGACCGTTGCGTATCAGCTGGCCTGGCTGCTGCCTCTCATGGCGATTGCCGCGATCACCGGCGGCCTTCCGCGGTTCGTGCTCATCGCGCTGTTCGAGATCGTGCTGTTCATCGGCGTCTCGGGTGTGGCGATCAGCCTCGGAATCCTGTTTTTTCCCATGTCGCCCCCCGTCATGACAGTGACGATCGCGCTGCTCGGACTGGGGCTCTTCATCCACCTCTACCTCGCGCGTCACATCCGTTCGTCTGCAGTGCTCTTTGGCATGGCTCCGGTCCTGCTGTGCGCCGCCTTGGCGCTCAGTCCCGGCACGTACCAGGCGGAGTGGCCATGGGGTGACGAGGAGGACTATCCGGACGCAAGGCAAAGCGGAATCTTCGTCGCCCTCGATCCCTCCTCGTTGACGGCGTTTCAGCTCGCGGTCAACACCACCATCCAGGCGCCGCTGACGATTGGCGGGCTGCCGCCGGACAGGCAGGTTTTTGTATCGGCTCGAGGCTGGTTCGAGGTGGGCTCGAAGCGCATTCCTCTCGGCACCAGCTCGGCACGGCTTCCGGCGCCATACGCTCTCGTGGGCACATCGGAAGCTGCGCGGGTGATGGCGTCTGTTCTCGCCGGGACGATCCTGCTCAACCCGAATGGTGTTGCGTCGCCGTTTCCCTCGATCCGTCTGTCGATGCCGTCAGCGGATTTCGACCGAGTGAAAAACAGGACGGGCAGGCTGCACGCAGACCTCCTGCTTGGCGCGTACAGGTACCAGGCCGATGCGACTGTCGCGCCGCGGCCGGGCAGCACGTTCGAGGCGGCAGCGACGCATGGCGAAGTGCTCGAAGTACGCTCGAATGCGTTTCACGCCAGCGTTGTGGTACGCCAGGCGGAATCTCGCTGGTACCAACTCCTGGCTTGGACAGACACGTACGTTCTGCGGAATTCCCACCTGGGCCAGTCAGTCATCGCCTACGGAAGAGAGCGGCACGCCTTCGGTGTCGGCTCGAACTACCCGGGCGTCGTGCAGATGATCATTCCGGTTCCGCTGCACCTGGCTGTGACCTGGAACACAGTTGACTTCGATTTCGTCCAGGCGAATGCAGTGACGTTCCGCGCGAAAAACTGGCTGGAGGGCGCTGATCTGGTCATCGTCAGCCGGCTGTCCGCAGGGCATTGGCGAGCGAGCGTTGATCTTCAGGGCATCAAGCTGGCTGACATTCCGACGAGCGGGCTGATCAAATGAACGAGAAGGCGGGCATGCGGCTCGTCGTGCACCAGGCAGTGAAGGATGCGCAGCTGCTGAAGTGGATCCTCGGGCTCTGGGTGCTGCTGAACGTGACGCTGTACTTGGTCGTCCTGCTTGCGATCTACAAATCCCTCGAAGGGATCCAATCGGGAAGCATCGTCATGGGCCCGTACTCCGCGATCCGGGGATTGCTGGTCGCCGGGTTCATCGCGATTCCAGTTCTCGTCGTGCAGAACGATCCGGGCGTCGGCACGACTGCCTTCTGGTTCACGCGCCCGATCACCAGGCGGGTGCTGCTGGGCGGGAAATTCCTTCTCACGGTGCCTGCACTCGTCCTGCTGCCCGTGCTCCTCGACCTCGCCGCCCTGCTCATCGCCGGTGTCCCGATCGGGGCTGCCGTTCGTCCGGTGCTCGAAGCGCTCGCGCTGCAGGTGGCATGGCTCGTTCCGCTGATGGCGATCGCGGCACTCACGACCGACCTGGCGCAGTTCGTGCTGGGCGCTTTGCTCGAAGTGGTGATCTACATCGTCATCGTGGCGATCGGTCCATGGGCGTTCGGCCTCGGTGCGTACCATGCGCTCGTTTCCCCGGCGACGACGACAATCGTCTTCGTCGCCGCGCTCGTCATCGTGGCGTTTGCCGTGCTAGTCGTTGCGTACCTTTCCCGAGATCTCAGGCGTGGCGTGGTCGCAGCCGGCGTTGCGCCGGTATTTCTCGGCCTGGTCGTGCTGCTCTGGCCGTGGGAGATCGCATCGGTGGTCGGGCCGACCGTCTCGTGGCCGGTGCAGGTGCGTATGGGCGCTCTCTGGCGGGTGCCGCCGTTGCCTTACACGGATTGCCTGGTCGGCGCGACTCTCGACCTGTTCGACGTGCCGCCCACGGAGAGTCTGCAGCTGGCCGCGCGCGAAGTGTGGCTGCAGTACGCCGGCAAACGGGTGGACATGCGCAGTGTGTACGTCACAGTAGTGGATCCTCAGGGTGAGGCCCAGGCGACACAAGTCGTGCGGCGGGTAGCCAGCCGACAGGTGCTGACTCGAAACGGGCAACCGATCAAGTCGGTGAGTGCTTCGTACTCGCTCTTCGGCACGGTTCCTGCTGTCCCGTGTCGGGAACTGGCGGGCGAGCGCGCGACGCTCGAAGCAGCTATTCGTGTGACAGCCGTTACGCATCGCGTTGCAGCAAGGATTCCGATAGCGGCGGGATCCAGGTACCAACTGGCAACGGGAACGGGCGAGGTGCTCGAGGTCAGGAGGTCGCCGGTCGGGATCATGGTAGTGGCCCGGCAGACGGGGCTGGACACTCGTTTCGGCCCTCGCCTGAGGGTCGATCACGTCCTGCACAATCCGCGCCTCGGCGGCGTCCTGGTGGTATCCCAGCCTCGGCTCACCGAGTCACCGTTCCTCTTGATTGTCATCCCGGTGCCGCAGCATCTGGTTTCAACGTGGTGGACGCTGGGGTTCCGCTGGCCGGACACGTCGGGATTCGATGCGGACAACTGGCTGCGCGACGCCGAACTGGTCGTCGTCGAATCGCGGGAGCTGGGTGTTGCGGAAAAACACATCGAAGTCCGCGACGTCGTCTTGTCCGCGCTTCCGGAGCGCGGTCCGCGAAACTGATAAAACGCCGGCGCAAGACGCCGCGCGACCGGAGGCCACCGAAGATTCAGCGCCTATGCTTCAAGGTCTCTCGCGTGATCTGCGACTGGCGGCGAGGCGCCTCGCTGCGACACCGCTCTTCACGATCTTTGCGGTGCTGTCGCTGGCGGTTGGCGTCGGCGTGACGACCGCCGTCTACTCGGTCGTGGATTCCGTCCTCTTGAAAGATCTCGGGATCCGCGAGCCTCAAAACGTTGTCTTCGTGATGGTCGCGGGCTACGGTCGCCTCCAGCTGGACCTCGTCTCGCGTCCGGATTTCGAGGATCTCCGCACAACGCAGGAATCCTTCGCCAGCATCGCCGCGTCTTTGGACATCTCTGCCGCCGTGGTGTCGCCTGTAACGACGGAAGCGTTGCCCGCTGAAGCGGTTGACGGCGCGTACTTCTCGACGCTCGGTGTGAAGACGGTCCTTGGACGACTGATCCAGCCGAGCGATGAGAAAGCGGCCTCTCCGGTCGCGGTTCTCAGCTATCGATTGTGGCGGTCGAGGTTCGCCTCGGATCCGAAGATCGTTGGACAAACGGTCCGGGTGTCGGGCTATCCCTTCGAGATCATCGGGGTGGTCCCGGAATCGTTCGAGGGACCGGTCGGCTGGTTGAGAGGTACACGGCTGTGGGTCCCGCTCGCCGTCGCGCCATTGATCTCGCCCGCGTCGCTGCGTTCGTCCGCGAGGCCGGAGCGCGATAAGCGTCGTCTCACGGTTGTCGGACGCCTGCGCCCCGGCCGCACCGTAGAGACGGCGTCCGCCGAGCTCGCGAACATCTCGGCGAGTCTCGACGCCGCGTACCCGCGACGCAGCCCCGTGATGCCCCGGGCGGAGCGTCGCGCCTGGAAGGCGGAATCGCTTGCGAACGTCAGAGACAGAGGGGACATTCTCCGCCGCTTCGGCCTGATCATCGTCGGCCTGGTGGCGCTCGTGCTCGTCGTGGCCTGCACGAATCTCGCGAATCTCGTGCTCGCGCGGGGCACGATGAGGCAGCACGAGTTCGCGGTGCGCCGCGCTCTCGGTGCATCACGCTGGCGGTTGGTTCGCGAGCAGTGCGCCGAGAGCTTGCTCATCGCGGTCGGGGGCGCAGCAGCGTCCGCGGTGGTGATCCAGGTGCTCCGCGTGGCCACGGATGTCGATCTCCCACTTGGCGCGTCCTGGATGCTGTCCGTTCAGCCCAGGTTGAACACGTCGGCGCTCGTTGCCGCCGCCGCTGCGGTCGCGCTCTCGCTCGTCGTCTTCGGACTCGAGCCCGCGATGCAGCTCACGCGCGCCCGGGACATTCACGGACAGCTGGCGGGCAGTGGCGGCCTGCCCAAGACAAGACGACAACGGTTGCTGCTGCGATGGCAGGTCGCCATCTCGACGGGGTTCTTCATCATCGCGACGATGTGCGTGAAGTACACGATCGCGGAGGCGCGGCACGACTCCGGCGTCGATATGGAGCGGCTCGGGGTCGCGATAATGAATTTCGACGAGCAGCGCTGGGACGAGGACCGCGTTCGTCGCGCGCTCGACCGCGTGATGGAGGAAGCGCGGAAGGATCCGGCGGTCCAGACGGTCGCGGCGTCCACCGGACTTCCATTCGGCACCCCAAGAATGCCGTGGGTGACTCTTTCCACAACCGACACACCGATCGGGCGCGGCGACGATGCCAAAAACGCCGTCGCCCTCGCCGCGACGCCCTCGATTTTCCGGACGATCGGCGTACCGATACTGCGCGGGCGGGCGTTCGATGACCGCGACCACGCCGGTGCGGCGCCGGTCGTCGTGCTGAGCGAGCGCACGGCGCGGACGATGTTCGGAACCGCGGACGCGGTGGGCCGGCAACTGGTGGTGCGGCAGCAGTGGGCGCGTGTGCCCGACGCGACGACCGCCACGGTCGTCGGCATCGCACGTGAGACCGACGTCGGCGGCCTGTTCGTGAACCGAGACCTCGTCTATCTGCCCTTCGCGCAACGCTACGGCTCGTCCTTGACGGTCACTGCCCGCGCCACGGGTGATCCAGCGGTTGCCGTGCGTGTCCTGCGGGGTGCGATCCGGAAAGTGGATCCTGACATCGCGATCGAGGTGGCTGGAACCGGTCCCGCGGTCCTTGGTCGCGGAATCGTGTTTCTTCGCGCCGCGGGCATGCTGGCGCTCGCGCTCGGAGGCCTGACGCTGCTGCTGGCGATGGTCGGCCTCTACGGCATCCAGTCGCACATCGTGGCGCACCGCACGCGCGAGATCGGCGTCAGGATGTCCCTGGGCGCCACCGCCGCGCAGATCAAGAGGTTGGTGCTGAAGGACGGCTATCGCCCGGTCTTCGAAGGGCTCGGGATCGGGCTCTTCATCGGCCTTGCAGGCCGCGCGATCGTCCGCTTCTGCCTCGTTGCTGGCGTGCAAGCGGCTCCGGGGAATTGGATCGCGCGCATCAGCATCGTCGATCCCTGGATACTCGCGACGGTGCCGATCCCTCTGATGCTCGCGGCCTTCTGGGCGTGTTACCTGCCCGCCAGCCGGGCCGCGCGGGTGGATCCGAACGTCGCGCTCAGGACCCTGTGAAGCAGCCCGCCGGGGCCGTTTCGTCGGGCACGTCGAGCTCCCGAACCCCACACCGTCGGCGGTGTCTCCAGTCTCCAGCTGGCGAAAACACTGAGAAAAGACTCGCCCGCGCGGCCAACGGCGGTGTCTAATCTGTGTGCCAGCCGACGCCTGCCCAGAACAACCATGACGAACCGCCTGACGCCCTGTGCGAGGGTGCTCGTGTCAGCGCACAGCACGTAACACCGTCACGTCACCCGCGAGGGCCCGATGAGACGCCTTCTTCTGTTCGTTGCCGTTTCGTTGGTGCTCGGTTCCGTTTCCGATCTCGCCCGGTCATCGCCACACTCGTTGGCAGGGCTGAAGCCCTGCCCTACCGCGGTGAGGGATGCCGGACAGCAGAACCCGCCGCCACCGCCGACGCCACAGCGGCCCGCGCAAGCCGCGCAACCGGCGCGTGACCGCGTGCGCCCGACGACGGGCACGGCGGTGATTCGCGGCCGGGTGTTCGCATCTGACAGCGGAGCGCCGCTGCGGCGTGCGCGCGTCACCTGGTCCTCGGACGTTCCCGCGACGGGCGGCGTCAGCTCTCAGGGCCCGCCCGGCGTGATGACCGACGCCAACGGCCGCTACGAAATCCGCGACCTGCCCGCCGGGCGGTATCGGGTGTTTGCGAGGCGTACCGGCTACGTGCAGATGGACTTCGGCGCGAGGCGGCCAGGTTCATACGGGCGAACGCTGCCGTCCGATTCCGAACGGGGCATCACGATCGAACTCGCCGATGGTCAGGCGTTTGCCGGAGCGGACTTCCATCTCGCACGCGCGGGCGTCATCACCGGCCACATCCTTGACGAGTACGGCGATCCGCTGATCTCGGCGTTCGTAGGCGCCAGCCGGATGGACACCGTCGGTGGACGACGCCGCTCGGTGCCGTTCGCCGCGGACAACACCGACGACCAGGGCGAGTACCGCCTGTCGGGCCTTCCACCGGGCACTTACTACGTGGTCGTGTCGCCGCCTCAGCAAGTGCGCCTGTCGGGTCAAAGCTCCACGTATGCCGACGTCTTCTATCCGGGCGTCCCCGTCCGCGATCAGGCCAGGCCGATCACCGTCCGCGCGGGACAGGAGGTCACCGAAATCACCTTCACGCTGTTGCCCGTCCGCCTTGCCCGCGTCTCGGGCAGCGTGGTCACGTCGCAGGGAACAGTGCCGAAAAGCGCGTCGTTCACGCTCGCCCGCAGCACACAGATCGGCGTGAGTCAGACGATCGTGTACGGAGGGCCGGCAATGGGAGCCGGCGGCACGTTCGCGCTTCCGGGCGTCGCGCCTGGAGAGTACGACCTGGTGGTCAATGCGCAAACCGAGGCGGGAACGAGCGAACTCGGCACGGCGCGCTTCTCGGTGACGGGCGACGATATCAGCGGCGTGATGATTGTCACGGGCGCTGAAGGACGCCTGTCGGGTACGGTGAAGACCGATAGCGGGGCGGCGTTGCCACCAGCGACCGCGGCGGGATCGGCGGCGAGACTGCGGGTCACTGCCACGGCCGTCGAGGACGGCAGCGACGGCGTTCTGAGCAGTGCAGCGGTTAACAGCGATGGAACGTTCGTCGCGCCCGTGCGTCCGGGTCCGCGCCTGATCGGCCTCAGCGGCCTGCCGTCGGGCTGGGGCGTGGCCGTCGTCTTTTCCGGAGAACGCAACATTACCGACCTGCCGGTCGATGTGCGGCCGGGCGTTGATTTTCCCGCGCAGATCATCGTGAGCAACCGACTGCCGGAAATTGCCGGCAGCGTGATCGATCAGGAAGGAAAGCCGACGTGGGACTTCACGGTCGTCGTCTTTCCGAGGGACTCGTCTCGCTGGGTTCCCGGCTCGCAGCTGACGAGAGGCGAGCGGCCGAACCAGCGCGGCGAGTTCCGGGTCGACCGTCTGCGGCCCGGCGACTACTACATCGTGGCTGTTCAGGGTGGAGACGAGGTCGATTGGAGCGAGCCGGAAGCGCTGGAACGGCTGCGTTCCGCGAGCGCGGAGATCACCCTCGCGTTGGGAGAGAAGAAGACGGTGCAGCTGAAGGTCGGCCGGCCAGGAACGTAAATGCTGGCCGGCCGACGGCTGATGGCTTAGGGCTCAAGGCTTAAGGCTCCGAGGCGACGTCACTGGTTTCAACGGGGAGTTCCATGCGTCATCTGCTTCTCGTGTGTGTCCTGACGCTGCTTGTTCCTCTCGGTCCGGCAAGGCTGAAGCCTTGCCCCACAGTTGTCGCCGCTCAGACGCCGCCTGCGCAGCAGGGCCGCCCGGGCGTAGCGGATCCGCGCACGGCCGCCCGCGATGCGAAAGGCACGGCGGTCATTCGCGGCCGCGTGACTGCTGCCGACACGGGCAGGCCTTTGCGACGCGTGTCGGTGACCGCGACTGCAGATGTCGTGCGACGATCGGCGTACACCGACGAGAACGGCCAGTTCGAGTGGAAGGATCTGCCTGCGGGCAAGTACCGGGTGCACGCCAGCGTCGCTGGCTACGTGCCGCTCGACTTCGGCGAGGACCCAGACGAGGGCGGCGGGCGGGACATCGCGCTCAACGACGGCGAGACGTTCGACAGAGCGGAGGTCCGGCTGCCGCGCGGCGGCGTGATCACCGGACGCGTCATGGACGAGGCGGGCGAGCCGATCGAAGGCGTGCAGGTGCAGGCGCTCACCGTCGAGTACGTCGCCGGCATGGAGCGGCTGTCGCCGACACCCTACCTGAATGCGAAACGCAGCAACGACATCGGACGGTACCGCATCTACGGCCTGGCACCCGGTCAGTACTACGTTGCGGCGACGCCGGGACCCTTCAACCCCGGGTCATCCTCCGTCGCCGACATGGCCTCCGGCTATATCGTCACCTACTATCCTGGAACTGCGGACACCGCGACCGCCCAGATGGTGACGGTATCGGCGGCCCAGGAAACGCAGGCGGATATTGCGCTCGTGCCCTCGCGGACGTTCGACCTGTCCGGTGTTGCGGTCGACTTTTCGGGAACCCCGCTCGCTTCCGCTTCGCTGTTGCTGCTGCCGGGGACGAGCGGGGCGATAGGAGTGATGGCGCGCGCGGGGACGGCGGCAGACGGGACCTTCAAGTTCTCGGGCATTGCTCCCGGGCCGTACGTGCTGCAAATGCAGCCGTTGCCCTCGCCGCCTCCGCCGCCGGGCGCCAGTGCCGCAGCGTCCGGATCGCGGCCGACGTTTGCTTCCCTCGCCATCAACGTCGTGGCGAACACGTCCGGCATCGTGCTGCAGGGACGGCCGCCGCGCACGGCAACCGGCGAGATCGTCATCGAGGGAGGCAGTCCGGGATTCAAACCACAGGACCTGCAGATTGCGGCGAGACCCCTCGATTTCACCCGCTCGCCGATCATCGGCTACGGCTTCCCGGGACGAATCAACGACGACTGGACGTTCGAGCTGCGCGATCTGTGGGGACCTCGGCTGATCAGCGTCGCCGCTCCTTCGGGCTGGGGCCTCAAGGCGGTGCGTCTCGGCGGCGTGGACATGACGGACAAACCGATCGACTTCGAGCGTGAAGGCGGCGGGCGCCTGCAGATCGTAATGACGAGCCAGGTGACCGAGCTGTCCGGCACCGTGACGAGTGAGGGCCGCGCGGTTCCGCGCATCCCGGTCATTGTGTTCGCGAGCGATTCGAGCCGGTGGGACTTCCAGTCGCGATTCCTGAAGCTCGTCACCACCGACGAGAACGGACGCTTCACGGCGTCCGCGTTGCCGGCAGCCGACTACCGCGTGATTGCGCTGCCGCGCGTGCGAAGCGGTTTCGGGTGGCAGCGCCCGCAATTCCTTGAGCCGCTCGTGCGTGACAGCGTGCGCGTGACGTTGCACGACGGCGAGCGCGCGAACGTGGATCTGCGGCTCACGAAGACACGCTGACAGAATCGTCACTCTGTCATCGCACCGCCGGCGCCGCCGCAGCTCGTCACGGTCCGCACCAGTCCTTGTATTACAATTCACATTGCAGTCCGCCACAGTCCGCCGCCGTTACCCACGCGAGGTGCGCCATGTCGAAACCCCCGATGACCGTTTCGCTGACCTGGGATCACGCACTGGAATTCACGGGAGAGGCGGGCAAGCACGAGGTGGGGATGGACGGCGCCTCCTACACCGCCCCTTCACCGATGCAGTTTCTGGCCATGGCGCTTGCCGGCTGCATGGCGATCGACGTCGTGCACATCCTCACCCGCGGGCACCACGCGATCACCGCGCTGACGACCACCTTCACCGGCGAACGCGCACCGGAAGAACCCCACCGTTTCGTCAAGATCGACCTGCGCTTCTCGATTTCGACCAGCGCGTCGGCCGAGCAGGTCGAGCACGCGCTCGAGCTGTCCCGCAACAAGTACTGCTCGGTGTGGAACTCGCTTCGCCAGGACATCGAGCTTACGGTCGGCTACGAACTGAAACACGAAGAAGCGTCGGCCGGCGGGTGATACAGGGCGGAGCGAGCTCCGCCCCTACGGATCGAAATCAATCGATCCGGCGGACGAGGAGGGAACATGGCACCACGCGCGCGGGGCCTCGGTTGGCTGCCTGGTGTCCTCGCTGGTCTCTCGCTGATCCTCGCCGCTGCCTTCGACTCGGTTCACTCGCTCCAGGCAGGGCAGGACGCCGGAACGCTGCGGCAGCAGGCGCGCGCCGCGCTTGCGCAGACGAGCGGCGAGCTGCGTCTTGCCGACCTCGAACAGCCGGTCGACGTCATTCGCGATCGGTGGGGCATCCCGCATATCTATGCACGGACGGTGCACGACCTCTTCTTCGCGCAGGGCTTCGTGGCCGCCGAGGACAGGCTCTGGCAGCTCGATCTGTGGCGACGCATCGAGGAAGGGAAACTCTCCGAGCTCCTCGGCCCCGCCGGCCTCAGGCGCGACACGTTCGCCCGACTGCTGCGGTATCACGGCGACTGGGCCGAGGAGTGGCGCGGCTACGGTCCGAACGCCCGCCAGATCGCTGAAGCCTTCGTCGCCGGCATCAACGCGCAGATCGACCTCGTCACCGCGCAGCCCGCGAAACTCCCTCTCGAATTCCAGCTGACCGGCAGCCGGCCGGAGCACTGGACGCCGGAGGTCGTTGTCGGCCGGATGGCGGGTTACGTGATGACCCGTAACGCGCGTACCGAGGTGCAGCGGGCCCGAATCGTCCGCGGCGTTGGCGCTGCCAGGGCAGCGGAACTGACGCCGACCGATCCGCCGGTGGCCCTGTCGGTTCCCAGTGGCCTCGATCTCAACGACATCACCGACAACATTCTCGACCTCGCGACGGGGACGAGCGAGAGCGTCGACTTCACGCCGCTCCGCAAGGCGGCGGATGCATCACCTCCACGGCTGGCGTCGTTGCTCGGGCTCGCGTGGCGGCCGGACGCAGGGGCGCACAGGGCACCCCAGCGCGGCAGCCGCGCTGCGGACCCCGCCGGCCGTGCGCTCCTGCAGGAGGCGGATCGATCGGGCGAATCGGCGTACCCACTCGACGAGGTCGTCGTCGGCTCGAACGACTGGGTGGTGTCGGGCAGGCTCACGGCGAGCAAGAAGCCGTTGCTCGCCAATGACCCGCACCGCGCGCTGATGCTTCCGTCGCTGCGCTACACGGTGCATCTCAATGGTCCGGGCTGGAACGTCATCGGGGCGGGCGAGCCGGCGCTGCCCGGCGTGGCCGCCGGCCACAACGATCGCATCGCCTTCGGCTTCACGATCGTCGGCATGGACCAGCAGGATCTCTACGTCGAACAGCTCGATCCGGCGAATCCCGATCGGTACCTCTACAAAGGCCGCTGGGAGACAATGCGTGTCGAGCGCGAGCGCGTGAAGGTGAAAGGGGACCCGGATCGCGAAATCGAACTGCGCTTCACGCGCCACGGCCCGGTGCTGCACGTCGATCCCGCGCGCCACCGCGCGTACGCGCTGCGATGGGTCGGCAGCGAACCGGGCGCCGCGGGTTACCTGCGGTCACTGACGCTGGATACCGCGAAAAGCGTGCAGGACTTCCGAGCAGCGGTCGCCGGCTGGAAGGTGCCGTCCGAGAACATCGTCTATGCCGACGTGGACGGCAACATCGCGTGGATCGCGGCAGGGCTCGCGCCGATCAGGCGGAACTGGAACGGTCTGCTGCCGGTGCCGGGTCACACCGGGGAATATGAATGGGACGGGTTCCTGAAGGCCGAAGCGCTGCCGCAGCTGCTCAATCCCCGCAGCGGCTTCATCGCGACGGCCAACCACAACATCCTTCCACCCGGATACCCGCACGCGCTCGGCTATGAGTTCGGCGCCCCATGGCGCTTCGCGCGCATCGTCGAGGTGTTGCAGGAACGCATCCAATCGAACGCCGCCGCTCCAGGCGGCCGGGCGGACGTCGGGAAGTCCCGCGCTTCGGCCGGGGGCTTCGCCGTCGCCGACTTCGAGCGATTGCAGCACGACGAGGTGTCGATTCCCGCACGCGCGATCACGCGTGCGCTTGCGAAGGCGATGCGCGAGCCCGGCGCCGCCGCGCGGACGGACGCCGACGCGCAGCTTGCGGCGAAGCTTCTCGCCGGCTGGGACGGATTGCTCGACAAGCGATCCGGAGCGGCGGCCCTTTACGAGATCTGGTTGCCGCTCGTTGCCGGCGCCTTCGCGCAGGCGTTCGCGCCCGCTGCCGACCGCGAGGCGGCGGGCGGACGCATGTCGGTCGACCGAGTCCTTGATCTCATCGGGCAGGCAGGGTGGACGCCGCAACCGCAGGTCGCGTGCTGGGTGGACGGCACGCGGCGCACGAAGGCGGGAGGCGGAAAGCGGGAGGCGGATGAGGGGCTGCGCGCGAAGGTGAGCGACGTGCTGACCGGTCCGGCGCTCGGCGAGGCATGGCGGCAGATGATCAAGCGGCAGGGGACGGATCCGGGCAAGTGGGCATGGGGCGAGATGCACCGCGCGTCATTCGAGCATCCGCTCGCATTCACCACGGATCGCCAGGCCTTCATGAACCTGCCGCCCGTGGCACGCGGCGGAGATGGGACCACGCCGAACGCGACCGGGGCGGGCGCGCGGCAGACGGCGGGCGCGTCGTACCGGGAAGTGATTGACCTCTCGAATTGGGACGCGTCGGTGACGATCAACGTGCCCGGAGAATCAGGACAGCCGGAGAGCGCGCACTACGGCGACCTGCTGCCGCTGTGGGCGGAAGGGAAATACCACCCGCTGGCGTTCTCGCGTGCGGCGGTCGAACGCGTCGCGGCGGAGCGATTGCGGCTGGTGCCTGCCAGACGCACCCAACGATAGCAGGGGTTGGTCGCGAACAGCAGGATGCGGCCCTTGCCCGACGGCACGTCCACGGTCGCCGGCCGATTGCGAACCCGGTGGCGCCCATCACCAGTCCGCATCTTGTTGTTGTCTAAGGACTTGGGTGGTTTTGCCGGGCGAAGGTGACGGCAGCGGTCAGGGCCAGGACGAGCGTAGCGAAGGTCACCCGCCGGAAGCCGGGTTCGAGCTTCATCGGGAGACTCCTGAAGGGTGGCAGGCGAGAGTGGGATGAGGCATCATGTCACTCGAGGGTCCGGAGAACGGTGCCTGCCCCCACGTGTGCAAAAAGCGCTTTGAAACCGGGCCAACGGCCGGTAGAATCCGCGGCCAACGCGGAGATCGGTCCCACTTTGCAGTAGCGGAACACACATGATCAACGTCGCCGCGATTCGGATGCAGCAATTCGGCGTGCAGTTCTATCAGGCTTCGCTGACGGCCCGCGATATCGACAAGCTGGTCCGGTTCGAAGTCCTGAGTTACGGCGGGCAGAGCCAGTCGCCCATGCGGGGGACGCACCGTCCGCGGCGCACGCGCATCAACTGGGATCTGCTCGAACGGCGCATTGCGGCGAACGAGCGCGCCTATCAGCGCCAGATCATCCGGCGAAAGATCGAGGAGCTGCTCGCCTACTACGAGCAGTGCCGCCAGGCCCGCGATCTGCCGTCGATTCCCGGCGCCGTGATCATCTCCTGCGATGAGCGCCTGACGTTCGTCCCTGCCGACGATCCCGGGTCGCGAGTCGGCACGCTGAAGGTGCCCGAGCGCGAAGGGTTGCTGCGCGCGATTGACGGGCAGCACCGGCTCCTCGCGCTGCACGCCGACATCGAGCAGTTCGGCGAAGAGGACTTCTCGGTTCCCGCGGTCATCTTCGATCAGTTGCCGGAAGATCACATCGTGCAGATGTTCGTGACCATCAACGCGAAGCACACTCGCCTGAACGCCTCGCACCTGGTCACGCTGTCGGGGCGCCAGCTGTATCGCGACGACAACCTGGCCGCGGCGCACGACGTCGTCCGGACGCTCAACGATCGGGAGGACTCTCCGCTCGCGGGTGAGATCAAGCTGCTCGGCGTCGGCCGGGGCCGCGTGGCGCAGGCGCCGCTCGCACAGGAGCTGAAGCGGCTCCTGGCGGCAGATGCCTTCGGCGGGCCGCGCAAGTCGCAGGACTTCAAGGAAGAGGCCAAGGCGTTCTTCCTGAACTACTTCAAGCAGGTGGCGCAGCTGTTCAGCGCCGCGTGGAACGGACGCAAGTACAGCATCAAGACGGCCACCGCGCTGCGTGCCTTCATCCGGGTCGCGCCCGACGTCGTGCGCCGCCTCGATCAGGAGCACGCCGACCGGACCGACTACCGGGCGATCGGCCGCGTCATCGCGCCGTGGGGCCGGCGCATCGGCGACCTGCGTTTCGAGACCGACGGCATGTGGAACCGGGCCGACACCTCCGTTGATTCGCTCGCCACGGAGTTGCGGCTCGCGCTGCAGTATCCGGAGGGCGCCGCCGCGGTCTGAACAAGTCGACTGACGACCGGCCTTCGCCCCGCCGCAGCTGACACATTGCCGGCGACGGCGGGGCTTCGGCTTGGCAAGCGAAACCGTCACGCGAAGGTTGCCGCGCCGTAGCTGGCTCACTGTGCGCGCCGGCGAAGGCGGGCCCACTGTCCGACCAACGACCACATGCGTGCCCTCAGCCTCGCGGTTCTCCTCGCGCTCGCCTCCCTGTCGTCCGGCTGCCTCGTCATCACGCTGCAGCCGATCTACGACGACGCTTCGCTCGAGGTGGACGAAACGCTCGCAGGCACCTGGCAGGGACGGGAACAGGCAGCCGCGGTCGTCGTCGAGCGCGGCGAGTGGAAGTCGTACCGCATCACGTACACCGCCCGGAACACGTCCTACGCGTTCGTGGCCTACCTGACGAAGATCGGCGACGCGCTGTTCCTCGATGTCGCACCTGCCCACGGCCTCGAGGTCGGCCCGCTGATGATTCCCGCGCACGGCGTCTGCCGCCTGCAGCACGAGGGCGACAGCGTGACGATTGCGCCGCTGGACTACGACTGGTTCATGGCGGCGATCCGGGCGAAGACGCTGGCGCGGCTCGACACGGCGCTCGACAGCCGCCAGAACCTGCTGCTGACGTCGAAGACCGTTGCGTTGCGCGCGTGGATGCTCGCGCACCTGAAGACCGCGGACGCCTTTCGCGAGCCGATCACATTCACGCGGAGCAAGTGATCCGCAGATGGCGCCGAAGAGAAGATCCGCAGATCACGCAGAACAGTTGTCCGCAGATCACACAGCTTTCTCCACGGGAATCTGCGCGAGTCTGCGGAGGAAAACATGGCACTCGCTTTGACGTGCGCCGTCAGCCTCCTCACGGTGTTCGGGGCCGCGGTTGGATGATCTTTCGGAGCAACGCATAATCATGAAAACCCAGCGCCAGGCGGCCATTCTCACCCTCGTCGATCAGGAACCATTCAAGAACCAGCAGATACTGCAGCGGCGGCTGCGCGCCATGGGGTTCCGGGCGACGCAGGCGACGCTGTCGCGCGACATCAAGGAGCTGGGCCTCGTCAAGCGCGCCTCGGACGGCGCGTACCAACGGGCCCAGCAGGAACCGGCCAACCCGGAAGCCGCCGCGGTCGCGCTCGAGCGCGTCGTCGCGCAGTACCTGACGCGGGTCGATCGCGTCGAGCAGCTCGTGCTGGTGCGAACCGGACCGGGCCAGGCCCAACCGGTCGCGCTCGCAATCGATCGCGCCGGCCTTTCGGAAGTGGCGGGCACGATCGCCGGCGACGACACGGTGCTGGTGGTCGTGCGGAGTGCCCGCCACGCGGAGGCGCTCGTCAAACGCCTCGAACGCCTGGTAGGCGGATAGGTCAGGAATCAGCAGAAGCTGCGTCAGTTCCTGTCACGTCGTGAACGTGCAGGACGAATTCGTGCAGGAGTACATCCTGCTGAAGCGGGATCTCGCCGTGCGGTACGCCGATCTGATCTACAATGATCTCTGGTTCACCCCCACCCGCGAAGCGATCGATGCCTTCGTCGCCAGCGTCCAGACCCGCGTCACGGGTACCGTGCGCTTGAAGCTCTTCAAAGGCAGCCTGCTCGGGTGGACCGCGCGTCGCCCTGCGCGCTCTACCAGCATGCGCTTGCCACCTACGGTGCCGGCGACCACTTCGATCACACGGCTGCGGAAGGCTTCACCAAGATCTGAGGCCTGCCCGTTGAAATCGCGGCCCGTCGACGAGCGTGCGCCGGACAAGCCGGTGAGCGGACCGCCGCCGAAGCGTAACGCGGCTGCGCCCGGCTTCCGGCGGTTTCACGGCTTCAGGCTGTCGGCCAAGAGCCGAAAGCCCGGGGCCCAAAGCCTATAGCCTTTCCGTTATGACTCTCTGGGCCGGGCGCTTTGACGCGGAACCGGACGCCGGCGCGTTCGAGTTCGGCCGGTCGTTCCCCTTCGGTCGCCGTCTCTTCGCCGAAGATCCGATCGTGCTGACAGCCGAGGAATTCGGCTTCTTCGAGATCGCCGATGCCGTGACGACCGGCAGCAGCCTGATGCCTCAGAAGAGGAGCCCCGATCCGCTCGAGTTCGTGTGGTGTCCCGTTCCGCCGCGCCCACGAACTGGTCGGCGGAATGGTTCGCCACCTGCTCGCCGAAGGTCGCGATTTCCGATCGCTCTCGCCCGCCGAGTGGCGACGGTTCAGCGATCTGTTCGACGAGGACGTGCCGGCGCTCGTGACGCCCGACCGATCGGTCGCAGCTCGGCGAACG
>Ga0153916_10001409_pt1 | contig 17203 bp, 11 predicted proteins | sample Opewatmetagenome_FD_109642 | JGI IMG/M metagenome (GOLD analysis project Ga0153916, IMG submission 109642) | Freshwater wetland microbial communities from Ohio, USA - Open water 3 Core 3 Depth 4 metaG | ecosystem: Environmental > Aquatic > Freshwater > Wetlands | place: USA: Ohio, Lake Erie... | reverse complement strand
CGGGCAACGACCTCCGCAGCACTCAAGTCCAGGGCCTTGAGCCGGGCATACTCCTCTTGATCCGTCCTGGTCACCAGCGCAGGCCGCGCGTCCGCGGCAGCTTGCTCCTTCGACTCGCCCCGGGCGGAGGACCCGGCGGCGACGCCCAACGCCGGCAGGACGCCGAGCGCTGCGAGGAGTCTTCGGCGGCTTGTTCGCAACCTTTTCGAGCTGGACCCGCGGCGAGCAGACATTTGAGCGAGCTCCTGTTCTGGGAGAATCGGCAAGAGGCACCGGCCGGCGGCCGCGGGCTACGGTCGCTCGGGCCGCCGTTTGTAAGCGACGGCAAACCCGTCGCTGCCCATCTGGACCACGCTTGTGACCCACTGCGGATCGCCCTTGACGGCGTCGAGCATCCTCTGCGTGTCTTCGCGCAACAGCAGGGCATTGTGCGAAAGCAAGACGCCTCCGGGGCGGAGCCTGGGGTGGACCGCGGCGAAGAACGCCCTGAAATTCCCCGCGTCGAGGAAGATCATGTCGAACTCCCCTTCCAGCTTGGGAATGACCTTGAACGCATCGCCCGTGTGCGCGGCGATCACGTCGTCGAAGCCGGCCTTCTTGAAGTTCTCGCGAGCGGCGTCGGCCCGCCCCTTGTCGATCTCGATGGTGACCAGCCGGCCGCCGGTGCGGCGGAGTCCGCGGGCGATCCACAAGCTGGAGTACCCGTTGGAGGTGCCGACCTCCAGGACCCGCTTCGCCCCGCTGAGCTCGGTCATCAACTGGAGGAAGCGGCCGTGCTCCGGCGGGACGTTGAGATACCCGCCCGCGCGGACCTCGGCCAGGAACTTGTCGAGGTCCTTCACCTCCTCGGCGACGGCCTGCGGGACCAGCAGAAGCAGTGCACTCAGCCAGAAAGCGCGTAACATCGTCGTACCTCCTCAATCAACGGCTCATGGTAGACTCGTTTCCCGGTGGATCGCGTCGTCCGGAATGCCGCCCTGGATCGTACCCGAACCGCCCCCCCGCTGACAAGCCCGCGGGCCGCCGGCGGGAGGCTGTTTGCCGATTTCCTCCCGGCGTTTGTCCGGTCGCTTGCCCCGCCGCGGCCCCGGGTGCGATAATGACGGGCGATCGGCCTGGCACCAACGCAGGGTGCAGTCTCGGACAGATTCTGGCTTCATGGCAATAGGGAGGACTCCGGTGAGTCGACGCGAATTCTTGAAGGGAGTGCTGGCCGCCGGCACTTGGGGGGCGTTGTCTTCGGCCGTGCCGGACTCGGCTGCGCGGGCGGCGTGGGCAGCCGAGGCGACGGCGCGGTCCCGTTCGGCGCCCGCCCGCTGGAAGCCGACCGAGCCGCCGAACCAGCCCATCGGCCGTGCCCAGGGCATCTTTCCCGGGCGCGTGGTCTGGGTCCACGACCCCAAGGTTGCCCAATGGGACGGCAATCCGGCAACCGCCGGCTGGTTCGAGGACCGCGTCACGGACGCCGCCCTGGCCGCCCAGATGCTCGGCGCCACCCTCCGGCGGCTCACCGCCGCGAAGACCGACGCGGAGGCCTGGACGGCCCTCTTCCGCCATTTCAACCGCACGCACGGCCGGGGCGACGCCGGTTATAGGCCCGGCGAGAAAGTGGCCGTGAAGCTCAACATGAACTGCTCGAAGCGGCGGGCCGAGCGCTCGCAGGGGCTCTACAACACGCCGCAATTGACCTTGGCCTTGCTGCGGCAGCTCGTCCGGCAAGCGGGGGTGCGGGAAACGGACCTGGTGGTCTACGACGGCTCGCGGTTTGTGAACGATTCGATCTTCCTCCCCGGCCACGCCGAGTTTCCCGGCGTCCGCTTCGAGGACCGCGACGGGGGCGAGGGGCGGTTCCAGGTCCGGGCCGACAAGGGAGTCCCCCTCCACTTCGGCGACCCCGCCACGCCGGACCACGGCAAGACCTATCTCCCCACGTGTGTTACCGGCGCGACGTACCTGATCAACGCGGCGGTCATGAAGGGGCACGCCCTGGCGGGCGTGACGCTGGCGGCGAAGAACCATTTCGGCTCGGTCTATCGGGAAAACACCGGTCCCCAGGATCCGCACCTCGGCTGGAACCCCAGCAACATGCACGAGTCCATCACGACCCGCACCCGGCCCATGGGCACGTACAACGCCTTGGTGGACCTGATGGGCCACAAGGACCTCGGCGGGAAGACGGTCCTTTACTTGATCGACGCGCTGTACGCCGCGCCGCACCAGAACCAGGGGGTGGCCAAGTGGCAGTCTCCGCCCTTCGGCGGGCACTGGACGGCCAGCGTGTTTGCCTCGCAGGACCCGGTAGCGATCGACTCGGTGGCGGTGGACTTCTTCGCGGCCGAGAAGACGGCCGTGTGGATGGTGGGGGCGGTGGACAACTACCTGCACGAGGCGGCGTTGGCCCAGCGGCCCCCTTCCGGCATTCGCTACAACCCCGAGGGCGACGGCAAGGCCCTGCAAAGCCTGGGCGTCCACGAGCACTGGAACAGCCCCAAGGAAAAGCAGTATTCCCGCAATCTCGGGACGGGCCAAGGAATCGAGCTGGTGACGGGCTAGCCCTTGGGTGGCGCGGGCGCTGCGGCGGGGCTTCCGGAGACCGACCGTCCAAAGCGGGCATACAACGGCGGAAGCAGAAACAGATTCAGCACCGTCGAGGTGAACAGCCCGCCGAGGATCACGACCGCCAGCGGGTATTCGATCTCGTGCCCGGGCTTGTTCCCGGCGATCACCAGCGGCACCAAGGCAAGGCCGGTGGCCAGCGCGGTCATCAGGATCGGGGCCAGCCGCTCCTCGGCGCCCCGCAGCACCAGGGCGATCCCGAAGGGCTCGCCTTCGCTGGATTCCAGGTGGCGGAAATGGCTGACCATCATGATCCCGTTCCGGGCGGCAATCCCGAGCACCGTCACGAACCCCACCACCGAGCCCAGCGACAACACCCCGCCGCTCGCGAGGACGGCAACCACCCCGCCGATCAGGGCGAAGGGAATGGTGGACACCACGAGGAGCGTCGGCCGCCACGCCTGGAAGTCCACGTACAACAGCAGCACGATCCCTACCAGGGCCAATGCCGATAGGGAGAACAGTCTGCGGATCGATTCCTGCCGAGCGGCGTACTCGCCCAAGAACTCCGGGTGGTACTCCCGGCCGAATTGAATCTCCGCCACCTTGGCTTCGATCTCGTTGGCCACCGAGCCGAGGTCCCGACCTTGCACGTTGCAGGTGACGTCCAGGCGGCGTGAGGCGTTTTCTCGTTTGATCTCGTTGGGGGTCGGGACGACGGCGACGTCGGCTACGTCTCCAAGTCGGACCTGGGCTCCCGCGGGCGTGTCGATCGGCAGCGCCCGGATGGCTTCCAGGTCGGACCGCACCGAGGGAACGCCCCATACGACCACGTCGAATTTCTTCTGCCCTTCGTACACCTCGCCGACCTTGGCTCCCTTGAGGATCGTGGTCGAGGCCCGGCGGATGTGTCCGGCGGTAAGTCCGTACCGCTCGGTAGCGTCGGGCCGCAGCCGGATCTCGACCTGCGGAACCAGCACCTGCGGCTCGACCTTCAGGTTGATCGCGCCGGGAACGGTTGCCATGGCCGCCTCGACCTCACGGGCTTTGGCCCGAAGGACGTCCATGTCCGGCCCGTACAGCCGGACGACGATTGTCGCACTCGCGCCGGTCAATACCTCCTTGATCCGTTCCCGAAGGTAGGTAAGGACGTCGCGGTAAAGGCCCGGGTAAGCGTTGACCACCTCTTCGATCTTTCCGACCGTGGCCTGGTAATCGACGTCCGGCTCGATGCTGATCCACAGCTCGGTGAAGTTCGGCCCGACCACCTCGTCGGCCACCTCGGCCCGGCCGATGTGTGCGCCGAAGTTCCGCACGCCGGGGATCGCCCGCAGTTGGCGGCTGGCCTGGACCGTGACCCGCTGCATCGCCTCAATCGAAGTCCCCGGCTTCTCGACGAAGTGCATGAGGAAGTCGGTCTCCTGGAACTTCGGCAGGAACTCCTGGCCGAGCCGGGCGGCAGCGGCTCCGGTCACGGCAAACGTGACCAGGAGGACGCTCACGGCAAGGTAGGGGCGGGCGACAAAGCCCGGCAGGAGCGGCCGGTAGAGCCGTTTGAGCAACCGGGTCAGCGGCGCCTCGGGCCGGCGGGTGGCCCGGCCGGTCAGCAGCATGTACGACAGCGCCGGGGTGATCGAGACGGCCACCACCAGCGATGCGAGAATGGCCAGCACGTAGGAAAGGGCCAGCGGGCGGAAGAACGCCCCGGCCAGCCCCTCCAGGAAAAACACGGGAAGAAAGACCAGCACCACGATCAGGCTGGCGTAGACCACCGCGCTGCGGACTTCGAGCGAGGCGCCGAGCACCACCTGGAACGCGGAGAGCGGGCCCCCGGCCGCCCGGTTCAGCCGCAGCCGGCGGACGATGTTCTCCACGTCGATGATCGAGTCGTCCACCAGCTCCCCCAGCGCAATCACCAGGCCCGCCAGCACCATGGTGTTGACCGTCGCCCCGGACCATGTGATCAGCAGCACGGCGATGACCAGCGACAGGGGGATGGCGATCATGCTGATCAGGGCGCTCCGCCAATCGAAGAGGAACGCCAGCAGGATCACGATCACCAACGCGCAGCCGACCGCCAGGGCACGGGTCAAGTTGCGCATCGCCCGTTCGATGAACGTGGCCGGGCGGAAGATGGTGGAGTCGATCTCGACGCCCTTCAGCGCCGGACCCAGGGTCCCAAGCGCTTCCTCCACCCTGCGGGTGACCTCCAGCGTGTTTCCCTCCGGCTGCTTCTCCACGATCAAGAGCAGCCCGGGGCCATCGTTGATGACGGCGTCGCCGATGGGCGGTGGCGAGCCGACGGTCACTTTGGCGACGTCTCCAAGCCGGACCGCGGCGCCGCCGCGGAAATCGACCACCGTCCGCCCCAGATCGTCCGGCTCCAGGATCGGGGAAAGGTGGCGGACCGCCAGCCGCTGGTTGGGGGTGTCCAGGAACCCGCCGGTCTCCAGCACGGCCGCGTCCCCCGCTGCCTTCACGATGGCGTCCAGGGTAATGCCGTTGGCCCGCAGCCGGTCGGGATCCACCAGCACCTGGAACTGCTTGTCCCGCTGGCCCCAAACGGCAACGTTTGCCACGCCAGGCACGGACATCAGCTTCGGCCGGATGGTCCAAAGGGCCAAGAGCGTCAGGTCCTGTTGCGAGAGCGTCTTCGACCAGAGGCCGATCTTCAACACGCGGCTGGTCGAGGAGAGCGGTTGCAGGATGACCGGCGGCTTGGCGACGGAGGGCAGTTGACGCGCCTCGGCCGCCACCCGCTCCTGCGCTATCTGACGGACCTTCAGGTGGTCGGTCCCTTGGTCCAGGATCAGCACGACCTGGGACAGCCCGAGCACGGACTTCGACCGCACGGTCCTGACCCGCGGGATGCCGGTCAGCGCGTTTTCCAGCGGCATGGTGACCAGGCTCTCGACCTGCTCGCTGGACAGGCCGGGAGCCTCGGTTTGGATTTCGACGATCGGCGGGGCAAACTCCGGGAAGACGTCCAGCGGAGCGCGGCGGATCGACTGGAAGCCGACCACCAGCAGCACCGCGCACAAGGCCACCAGCACGACCCGCAGCCGGACGGAGGTGGAGACGAGCCAGGAGAGCATGGGGGAGTGGTTATGGGTTCGGGGTCAAGGGACGGTTGTCAGTTTGCACTTTTCACTTTGCACTTGTCACTCTGCACTATCGTCATCCATCGGGTTCCATCTCCTAGGAGCCGGCGTCGCGGTCGGCGTGCTCTGTCACGCGGGCCAGGATCCAATTCGCCGCCTCGTCGCCCGAGGGGGCGAAGACCAGGTACCGCCGAGACGCGACCCCGTCCGTCCCGTTGAGGGTCACTTCATACATGGGCATGGCAACAGTGCAAAGTGAAAAGTGAGAAGTGCAAAGCGTAAAGTGCCAACCCGTCCTCCGTCGCCCCCTAACCCCTACTTCGTAAACCCCGTCTCGGCGCCGAACAGTTCGGCCGCGCCAGCGGTCACGACGCTGGCGCCGGGCGGAGGGCCGCTTGCCAGCACCGCCGTGTCGCCGACGACGTGCCGGACCGCGACCCGCCGGCGGACAAAGGCCCGTGGGCCCGTCTGCTCGTACACCCAGGTGCCGCCATGAATGTCGTGGATCACCGCCGCCCATGGGAGGGACAGGCTTTCGGCCTCGGCCTTGAGCAGAAGGGTGACGCCCACGCGCTGGCCGGGGCTATAGTTGGTGGCCTGGTTGTCCAGCTCGTAGAACAGATCGACAGTCCCAGCGGCGGGATTGGCGGACGGCGGGGCGGCCGCCGGACCGGCCGTCTGTGTTGGCTCGCCGGCGCCGGCGGTGAGGTTGCCGATGGAAGCAGGGGCCGTTGCGTCCACCTCGGGCAAGTCGCCCACGTAGACCGGCACGCGGACCCAAACGCGGGTGAGGTCCACGACCTCGAACATTGCTGCCCCGGCCGGGACGTTCTGGCCGGGCAGGGCCCACACGTTGCGCAACAGCCCGTCCTCCGGGCTCGGGATCGAGAGCGGCCCGGCAGTGCCCCCTTCGACCTCCCCCACCACTTTCTCCAGCAGGTCGCGGCGGGCGGTCGCCGCCTCGAGCGCCTTTTGGGCCAGCTCGAATTGGCTCTGGGCCTCTTCCACGGCCCGCCGGCTGCCCGCCTCGCTCTGAAACACCCGCTTGGCCCGATCCAGGGCGATCCGCGCCGCTTCGAGTTGGGTCCGGGCGCTATTGACCTGGCCGTCCGCGTCGACCTTCGCGGCGCTCAGATTCGCCCGGCTCTCGGGAGCCAGCAGCGGCAAGAGCTGGAAAACCGGCTGCCCCTTCTTGACGGCCAGGCCGGGCCGAGGCGGCTCGCCGGAAACCGACCTGATTGTGCCGTTGAGCGGCGACGATACGATGATCGCGTGCCCGGGCGGGATGGTCACTTCTCCGCCGTAGGCCCGTGCCCGGCGGATCGGCTTCCGCTGGACCAGCCCCGTGCGGAGGTCCAGCCGGCTGATGGCCTCGGGGGTCAGCGTCAGGGCGTTGATCTGGTCTTCCTTGAGCGGCGTGGGGACGGTGGCCGGGGCCGCGGGCGGGGCCGCCGGCTTGGCGGTCTCGACCAGCCCGGATGCAAGAAGCCACCACGCCACCGCGCCGCCCCCAACGACCAGCAGCGTGAACAGGATTCCGGTGAGGACGCCTTGGCGGTACGTCATGGAGTTGACTCCCAGGCGGCGGGAGCCGGCGACCGGGCGCCCAAACGGCGACCCACGCTCCGCTCCAGCTCGGCCCACGCCCGCCGCAGCTCGGCCTGCAACTGCTCCTGCCGGAGGCGGCTGTCCAGCAACTGCCGGGTCGTCTCCAGCACCACCACGTACGACGTATCCCCCTCGCGGTAGGCCGATTCGGCTCGCCGGATGGCGGCCTCGACCTCCGGCCGGACCTGCGCGTCGAGCACCTCCATTTCAGCACGGGCCTGGGCGTAGCGGAAGTGGGCCTGGTGGATATCGAGGAGGATCTGGTCGCGGACGGTCTGCCGCTGCCGCTGGGCCTTCTCGCACTCGGCCTCTGCCCGGGCGATGTTGCCCTGGTTCCAGTTGCAGATGGGCAGAGTCACCTTGAAACCCGGGCCGAGGTCGTGCCCGCTCGCCCCGCTGGTCGCGTCGAGAATGCCCATGAATCGGATCCAGCCTAGTCTGGACAACCGCATCCGTTCGGCCGCCGCAGCGACGGCTTGGTCGGCGGCAAGAGCGTCGGGCCGGGTGGCGATGGCCTCGGACGCAAGGGCCTCGGCGTCCAGCTCGGTCCGCCATGGCGGCGAGCCGGCGTCGAGCTTCAAGGGCGTGCGGTCGGTCCCGATGCCCAGCAGGTTCCGCAGCCGCTCTTCGGCCAGGGTGACGTCGTAACCGGCGCGAACGGCGTCTTGCCGCGCCTTGAGGGCATCGATCCGCGCGGTGGCCGCCTCCTGGACGCTCACGTCGCCGGCCTTGAGCCGGGCGTCGGCAAGCTCGGCGACTCGGCCGCGAAGCCGGACCGCCTCCTCGGCCACGCGAAGCCGCCCCTGGGCCAAAAGCGCGTCGGCGTAGGCTTGGCGGACGTCGCGGATCAGGTCCAGGCCCGCCTGCGTCAGCCGGTCGCAGACCCGGGCCGACTCCCGCCCCGCCGCTGCGACCCGCATCGGCCGCAGCCACAGCGCCTCGATCGGCATGTCGATGAGGTACTCGAACGTTCTTCGAGGAGTCGAAAAGAAATACTCGACCTCGGGGTTCGGCAGCAGGCCCGCCTGGATCAGGTCGCCGCGAGCAATCCCCAGCTCCGTGAGCAACTCCTGAAAGGCGGCGTTGTTCCAGAGGGCGATCAGCACGGCCTCGTCTTCCGTGAGGCCATCGGCCAATGACGCGCCGTTGGGCAGAATGATTTCTCCGCTTGAGGGCGGGGAGCCGACCGTGAACCCAGTCCGGTCTGCCAGCTTGGCCGAGACGCACGTGCGGTCGCAGGCCTGCCTGTCAGCGGCGCACCCGGAGATCAGACCCAATAACACCGCCAAAGCCGCGCCGAGGCCGCCCGCCAACAGCCACGGCTCGCCCGCCGCACGTCTGGCACGACCGCTCGGGAAATCGGCCATGGGGTCTTCTCGCGCCAGTTGCTCGTCCCGATTCAATTACCCGAGGCCGTCCGGGAATTCATGTCGCAGAATGCTGCTCGAACCGACAGTGAGTAGGGCGGGCGTCTCGCCCGTCCGCACAGTCTGCCCAGATTCCCCCCGGACCGGCGAGACGCTGGACCGGCGAGACGCCGGTCCTACTGACTTCCCGGACGGCCTCAATTACCCGGCAAAGCACCACCTCCTTATCGCATCGGCGGATGCGATGGGCTGGGGTTAGCGGTTGTATGGATTATGCCGACCAGATGGAGCCTGACGGGTCGAGGCTGCGTCCGCTGCATCCATCGGAAGCTATCAGCTATCAGCCCTCAGCCCTCAGCTTCTGTCGGTGGGGACCTTCGCAGCAACTCAAGGCATAGTAAAGAGATGCGTCGTGGCTATTGAAACACGGCCATCGCGTAACGATTCGAAGCCGAAAGCTGACTGTTGATAGCTGGCTGAAAGCTGACTGCTGATAGCTGACGGCTTCTCGGGACACGCTCTAGAAGGCCGCGAATCTGTCGCAACTCGTTGCCACGGCGGAAGATCGGGACGCTGGCGCCGCCAGCGCCCGGGCATTGTTTTGATCAGCAGATCTCGGTTTTTCCGAATTCGCCCCCTCCCCTGTCGCCCGCTCCGGCCAACTCTAGACCTTCCGGTGAATCCCGATTACATAATCCGGGGGGACCGACGACGTGTCAAAGAACACCGCAATCCGCCACTGCGCCACGGTCAAGCCTACCAGTCCCCGTGGCCCAATTTCCAGGGGATTTTGCTTTCCCGGCGACCTTGCCAAAAGCGGACGGCCCGCGTCAGGTGGCACGCCTACGGACGGCATCGACCGCTTCCCCACCGCGCCGGCCGGCTCAAGGTGCTCATCGCCCTGCACTACGAATCAGCCGGGCGGCTCCGGCAGCCTTCATCCCAGACAAAGAAGTCGCCCCCGCCGGCCGCAATAGCGTCTCAGGGCAACAGGGCCAAGGGGACTGTTGCGGAGGGCACATTACGGAACCAAACCACCCGGGCATCCCCGCGCCGGCGCGTCAAGAATCGGTCGTTTTCCGAGGCATCCAAGAAAAGGAGTGGCTTGACGGGATGCCAGTTCACGCGGCCCACGCCGGGTGCCCCTGCTTGGACGAGGGAGGTCTGGTCGGTGTGCCACCGTTTGGAACAAGGCGTGTTAGGCCTGGGGTGGCCAAACAGCCAGTCCGAGCGCGAAGTAGTTTGGACAGTTGGATGAGGCAACGTCACAGAGACGGGAAGCACGGTTTGTCCCATACCGTGGCACACCGTGGACCCCGGGCACCCGGCGAGCCAGTCCAGACAACACGGAGTAGTTATTGGACAGGTGCTAAGTATACGATGCCTTACCGTCACTACTCAAGACGATCGAGACACTATACCATCCTTGCGGGCTGGCTTACTCCACCAATCCGATCTCATTTCTAAACGTTGAGAACTCGCGGAAGAGCTTCAATAGAGCTTGGTCGACGTGAATAGGCTCGACCCGGCATGGCTCGGTTTTTGGTGAACCTTGCTCCGCGATTGTTGCCGAGACATCCATGAGAACTCTGCGTATCTTCCCCAGTTTTCCTTCCATGTATCGCAGCGACGCTACTGGGAAATCCTCATGTTGGGCAAGCGGTTGACCGGCGGTTCCAGCGCTCATCCTTGACGCTCCAAATGCGGTCGGTGTGGCCGAGAGTGCCTTCGCGGCTAATCTCGTCATCGACATCCTGTGAGGAAAACCGAAACCCAGGCACGAAAGGCCCGCAAGGTCGCAGGGATTCGCCTAAGCCAGGTTCTCCGCTCGGCGGCCTGCGGAGGATAGCGATTGCGGCGCACTCGCGTCAATGGGAATCGCCGGCGTATCGCGTCAGCGTTGGACCTGACCCCACCCTTCCGGAGCGGGCCGTGTCGCTACCAATGCTAGCATCGCCGGATTGAGCTGCCGTGCGAATCCGCTGGTCCGGCGTCCCAGAACCATACTGGGCGAACCCTGACGCGTTGAAATGAACTCACTTGCGCAGCAACAGAAGCAGAAAGGCAACCGCTGATGCGAGACCAAGAAGGGTGGAGGCGAGGGCGACCCCGGCGTGGCTCTCCCAAGTCCGCGCGCTAAATGCTGCCATGATGATTGTGAGCGCAGCGGTTACGCAGATCCCTGCCTTGGAATAACTGAGATCCCGTAGGCGGTCGACCGCCGCCAACAACGCCCGTTTCACGTCCTCATTTCTCGCCTGCCGCGGAATCCGATCAATACAGCGACTGACGAGTTCTTCAAGAAGATCGACGAACGTCTTCAAGTTCTCAGGATCGTGAAAGCGTTTCGCGCTCACTTTGTCGAGGCCATGGCGAACCGCTCGGACGGCGAGCACGACTTTTTCGACTTCCGTCCTCTCCTGAGACCATTCCGCTATTTCGGACACGTCTTCGGTAAGACGCTCCTGCAACGCTGCCCAAGCGTTCCGAGTGACGGCTGAGTCGGGCACATTCCAATCGACCGGGGCATGAACGAGAAGCGCGTGAAGAAACGAAGCCGCAGAATGGCAGGCATACTCGATCCATGCCGGGTCGCGCTCGAATCCGATTACGTCGCTGATCCCGCGAACGCACAATAAGGGGTACTCACGATCTCCGCCGTGCCGTGCCGCATCATATGTCCCGCCCGCTTCCATCTCAACGTGAGTCAGGTGCCGCGCAGACTCGTGCCATCGTTTAAGGAGGGTTGTGTCTTTCACCAGCGTTCCCGATGTCGCGCCAGGTCCGACGTGAAAAAGCGGCGGACGTACTTTGCCGCCACTCGGGAAATGACGGGCGAGCGAATCACGCACCTTCTCCTTCGCTTCATTCGGCCCGTAAAGCAATCGCGAATCGACACGCTTGGGAACTCCGACGCGCGGCTTAGAACGGCCGATGGCCTCTTCGGTATTCCAGCTTCCGAGCCTATCCCGAGCCGCAGGCAACCACCGGAGTAGTCGCTCGACGTCTCGGTGCATCGGCCCGCCCGTTTGCTCATAGGTGGGCTGCTTGCCTTCGATGGCAGCGGTTATGGAGAAATCATGGAGTCGGCTGGCGAGGCATACGTCCCCCAGCGAGAAACCGTGATCCGGTGCGGCCCCGGCGATTCCGGCGAGTATCAGCCAGCCAGGGTCGAGATCGTCGATAACGTCTCGTGTCAGACTCTGCGCGGAAGTCTGCCCTTGCTCCAACGATCGGACCACGGCAACGCCGTATTGGCGGCCGCTGGTACTGGTGATGGTTGCATACTCGTAGAGTTGCCTTCCACCGCCAGCAGTTCTTCGATCGGGAAAGCGATCAAGGACGGCCTTGAATTCGTCCGGACGGATCGTGATCACGGCGAAATCAACTCGCCGACGAATATCACGAATCTGGATCGTATCGGGCATTACGTGCTTCGCTGCACCAAGCCGAAAAAGCGACGCGGTTCTTGTATCACAAGCAAGCGGGGCGTTGTTTCCTTGGGCCCCCGCCGAACTGCCAGCGACGCCATGGTTGCTGATTTCCTCGCCGACTAGCTAGGGGCGGTTTGCCATTTGGTGACGGCCCGTCAGACCTGTTGGTGTGACTTGCCCATCTACACGCGGGGCTGCCGGCCACGGCCTTCGGCCATGTCGCTTTCCCCCGGCCTTCGGGTGTTCGGCCTTCAAGAGACAAGCGGCAACAGTCGGTTGGCTCTGCGGGTGATCCATGGCGCAGCGTCTTGACTTGCGACCGTCCGCCGGGCGAGTCAGGAATCACCGAGCGGATGGGCGGACTCCGACCGTTCAACCGGAACTTGCTTGATTCCAAGTTCGTTCTCAGCGGTTGATCGGTCGCTAAGAAACTCGGACAGTGCCTCATCAATGTGTTCTTTGCCGACCCGATATTCCGCCGCACTTGGATCCTTGGATGCGGCAATCTGGGCGGCAAGGTCCATGATCAGCTTTCGGACCCGCTGAAGCTTGGCCTCCATGTAACGGAAGGACTCGACGGGGAAATCCTCACGACGACGGCCCTCCTGGCTGGTGTTCGCAGTCAGAGTGCTCATTCGAATATCGACCTCTCACGAAAGACACAATGGCCGACGACAAAACTCGAAAGTCCACGGTTCGTGGGACCTACCCGGCATTGTAACCGAGAACCGGCACAGTGTACAAGCAATTGGCGAGGAAGTACAGTAGCCTCGCGCGGAGGATCAATCACGCCCCCAATGATTTGGCCAATAACCGTACATTGCCGGCCCTAAGGCCCATAGGATCTCTTTCGTGAAGCTGAGCGAAGGAAAATCAGGTTCCCCCACGCCGCGAGACCAGTACGCCATGTCCAAAACCCAAATCCCGATGAGCTTCTCATGCGTCCCCCCCTGGTGCGCCCACCAGGGAAAAGCCCAATACTTGCCGTTCTGAGAAACGAAGATGGGAGCCCCCGGCCGCTCCTGGCCGACTCGCCGCACCCAGGGATCTTCCTGGCTGAAGACGGCGGCAACAGGGCCCCACGACGAGATCGCATTTCGATCAATCGTGTCCTGGTGCGAGGTGGGAGTGTAGCAGAGATCCCATTCTTGATAGGCCGACGGCAGTTTCCCTATATTCCCGCGAGCCCTCCAGAGCTGCGCAAGTATGTTGTCGTTAGCCCGATCGGAGACATTCCCAATCCAGAGCGGGTTGGGGTAAGCTACCGCGGCGAAGTATGGATCATCCAGAACCATGAATCGGCGACGGACGAGACTGACCAACTCATCCACGTCGCGCACATGCTCGCCTAGCGGACGCTGGACGTCCAGGCACCACTCCTGCGTGCCATTGCCTCCTTGCGCCCAAAGGCACTGGAGTGTGTCGTCGTCGACCGGGCAAAAGCATGCGGCTCGGTTCCAACGGGCGCCGAGGTGGCTTGTCAACATGTCCCCGACATGTTGCAGAGCCGCAGACCGGTTCTTTCCGCACAGGTCCTCGATTGCGGTCCGCGTCGCACGGAGACGGCCTTTGAACTCCTCCGAGGTTCGCGCGCACTCCACGCGACGATGAGCGAGGACCAACTCAACCTCCACCTTCGTTCGATACGCCGCCATTTTCAAGTCGCGGTCGCTCGGCACCTCCGCGCCGTCCAGACCGGCAAGGAGGAAGTAGCCAATATACTCATCTCCCCGCTGCAAACGCATCTGGGCCAACCAGGTCACTCTCCGCAAGAAGTCCTCCAGCCACTCGCCGTAGTGGGCCAGCAGCAGCGATCCTCTGCGAATGGCCAAGGCTGGCCACGTGAAGTAGTCGGGCACGAGGTGCTCCAAAGGAATTCTCATGTCCGTCGGTATTTGCGGCTTTGGCACGTGCTCAGGCGTCAGCACATTGCCGAAGCGACAGAAGTAGCCGTGATTGTCCGAACCCACGAGGAGACGAAGGCAATAGCAAGGATGCCCCCTTTGCTCCAACACCGTGTGAAGCGTCGCTAACGCGTGATTGACAATACCTTCGTCAAACTCGTAGTAGAAGTTAACTCCATCCTCGAACCCTTCGCCGACGTGCACAACGCGCCAATCCGGGCCAAGATAAACAGAACCCTGTGCTGCTGTAGACATTCCGACTGCTCCAGCAAATGCTCCAGGCAGCCGTTCAACGTCCAATGCACGCCCAACATCAATATCTGACTGCCGGAACGTGATTATAAATTGTCCCTGCCAAGGGAGCAACTACCCCCGCCCCGCCCCCCCCAGGAGAACTGCAAAGTCATCGGAGGCGAGTGAAGCCAAGGCGGTGAAGGCTCACACCCATCATTGTAATGACGCCGAACGCGGTCAAGAGTGGTTCCTTTCCCGCAGTGTGCAGCCGGCCGGCTCACAGCGATACCAAGTGCTTCAGCGGCTGTGCGATTCTGCCATCTCACATATCATAACGCCGAGAACCCGTGCAACGGCGGGTTTCTCGGACACCCTGACACCCAGCACCGTCGAGCTTGGCCGGGCCACGGCCCGCTCACGCCTCTTCCACGAAGCGGAGTTTCATCGCGGCGGCCAGGTCTTTGAGCGGTTCCCGCAGGTCGCCGTAGAAGGTGACGCGGTGCCAGCCGTATTGGTCCCAGTAGGTGAAGAGTTTCTCCATGTCGCCCACAACCTCGCCGGCGAGCTTGGTGCGGCAGGCGCGGTCGATGACCACGTTGTCCACCGCCTTCGCCCGGTGGCAGAGGATCTCCTGCCGGCCGGGGTGGATTTCGAGCGTCGTGGTCATGTAGCCCTGGGGGAGGAAGGAGCGGACCGAGGCCCCGCGGCGGTCCCCGGAATGGGAAAGGATCTCGAAGGGGTTGGATTGGCCCGCCGGGCCGAACATCTTCGTCGGCGCGACGCAGTGGGCGTAGATGATCTGCCGCTTCGAGGTGTCGATCACCGGGTCGGAGATCATCCCCGGCCGACCGACGAGGTGATTGATGGCGATCATCGTGGCGGTCGAGATCAGATCGGCCTCGCAGGCCCCGACCAGGCCGACGTCGAGGAGCTCGACGAAGCCCAGGCACGGGTAGGCGGCGAGGTTCCCGCCGTAGAACCCGCCCAGGCAGTTGATCGTGATCGCCTCGGCCTGGTGCTCCTTGAGGACGGCCTGCTGGGCGAGGTAGAGCCGGGCCGATTTGTCGAGCGTGTCATCGGCGTCGTCGAGGGTGACGGCGCGGGCCGCGGACTTCCACCGCTCGGCCAACTGGCGGGCCTTGTCGCGATCGGCCTTGTCGTAGGCGGCGGCGAGGACCTTGAAGTCGACCGCGACGACTTCGATGCCGAGCCTGGCCTTGATCTCCTTGGCGAGGTTGCCCTTTCCCCCGCCCACGGTCACCATCTTGGCCCGCTTCATCGCTTCCAGGCACTTGCCGACGTCGGCGATCTTGAGCGGGTCTTCGTGGCAGGGGGCGGGATCGGACTTGGCGGTCCGCTCCCGTCGCACGCGGTCGCAGGCGGCGACGAACTCGGCGGCCGAGCCCCCCTTGGCGAGGACCGTAAAACACTTGGCCGACTCGGCGAGGTCTTCGATCTTGGAGGAGGCGACGACCGAGCAGTTGTTGTGCTTGCGGCGGAGCCCGGCCGTGTAGACGAGGAACCCGCCGCTCCCGGCGAAGAGGAAATCGGCCACCAGCGTCGGCTTTCCGGAGGCAACGACGGTCTGCATCACCTGGACCCAGTTGTTCATCTGGTAGACGAGATAGCCGTCGACGCGATCCGCCTGGTCCGAGGTGAGGAGCTTCTTGGCGTCCTCGGGTCCGTGGGCGAGGGTGGGGAGGAACTCGACCTGGGGGCAGAGTTGCCGCAGCGCCGCGGTGACCCGCTCGACGTCGGGAGCGAAGTCGTAGCCGATGTGGGGCCAGGTGGGGCGATTCTGCTTGATCGTGAAGCAGGCGAAGACCAGCCGGACCCGGGGGCGGCTCGGGGCGGCGTCGGCGGCGCGGGCCTCGCCGGCCGGCCAGGCAAGACCGCTGGCCAGACCGGCAGCGGCCGAGGCGGCGCAAAGCCCGCAACCCGCCGCCAGGAAGCGACGGCGGCTGGTCGAGCACCCACAAGCGGACGGTACGAGCGGCTTGGTATTCATAGTCACCTCCTTTGGGATAGGCCAGTGGCGGCAAGAGACATTCCAACAGGGGCTATTGTAACACTCCGTGAAAAGCAATAGAACGGTCTTTGGAACGTGGAATCCTGGCGGGCTTACAGGGTCGTGTTGTTGAAGCGGTGGAAGCAGACAGACCGACGACCGGCATGAATACGATGGCAGCGAGTGCCTGGGCGGGTGAATTGCCCGGTGCGATCACGGTGTGCGATGCCGAGGGGATCATCCTCTACATGAACGCCAGGTCGGTCGAAGCCTTCGAGGCCCAAGGAGGCCGGGGCCTGGTCGGCAGCAACCTGCTCGACTGTCACCCCGAGCCCTCGCGGTCGAAGCTCCGGCGGCTTCTCGAAAGCCAAGAGAAGAACGTGTACACTATCGAGAAGGCCGGCGTCCGCAAGCTGATCTATCAAACTCCCTGGTACTGCAAGGGCAAGTACGCCGGGCTGGTCGAGATCGCCCTGGAGATTCCCTTCCCGATGCCGCACTTCGTGCGCGATGGCTGACTTGCAGCCGCGGGAACGACTTGAGGAAGGCAGAATCCCATGAACACTCCGAGACGCGAAGTACCCGTCGCACGTCGTGCATTTCTTGGCAGCCTTGGCGCGGCGGCTGTCGGCGCCCTGGCAGCGCCGCTGGTCCTTTCCTCGCGGGTTTTGGGGGCGGGCCCGGCGTCGCCGAACAGCAGGCTGAACATCGCCGCCATCGGAACGGGGGGACGCTGCGGCGCGCTGCTGGAAGAGGTGCTGCGGCATGGAGAGAACGTGGTCGCCCTGTGCGACGTGGATCGGGCCCAGATCGCCGCGGCCAGAAAACTCGTCGCCGAAAAGGCAGCCCAGGGCCGTGAAGCCGCGGACAAGGTGAGGCTCTACGAGGACTACCGCAAGCTGCTGGAGGAAGGGAAGTCGCTCGACGGGGTGCTCGTGGCCACCGGCAGCCGCTGGCACGCGCCGATCTCCGCCGCATTCATCAAGGCCGG